>Ga0137306_101469_pt1 | contig 23737 bp, 16 predicted proteins | sample Inofroosms_March_FD_97187 | JGI IMG/M metagenome (GOLD analysis project Ga0137306, IMG submission 97187) | Mouse cecal microbial communities from Vienna, Austria - N-Acetylneuraminic and N-Acetylglucosamine D2O microcosms_March | ecosystem: Host-associated > Mammals > Digestive system > Large...
TAAGTTGTAATTGACATTTTGTTTCCTCCTTATAATCCGGTTTTGATAATGGGGCTGTAAGTAAATGAAATACTACAGCTCACAGAATTTTCTGATAAAGTAAATATATTTTTCCGTTCAGCGAGAGTATTGCAAATACGGGGAAAATGAAAGTTGAAATGGGAAGGCAGATCAGGATGTGATTTGGAAGAAGTAATCAGTTTATTTTTTCCATCCAGAGTGATTGTCTCGCCATTTGTTAAGTTTTGAATAGAAAGAGCAGCAAAATCCAAGGAATTGGATAATTGTATGTTTCCAGCACCATGACTGGTGATTACAGTGAGAGGATAATTATATCCCACCTCGTCGGAAGTGTCATAGAAGGAAAAACTTTCTCTTGGCCTAACGATCCAGGAAAATGTCTCTTCTCTGCGATAGGCATAAGGGGCGTCTGTGAAAATAGTCAGTTCTAATCCGGCGGTTTGGTTAGCGATCTGCACTTGTTTGCTGCTAAATGCGGCGTTCCAATAAATATCCAGGTGACTGTCTGAAATAAAATGCAGTCTGTGGTAGCCATCCTTGCGGCAGAGCCAGCGTTGGAGACCTGATATTTCGGCAGGTGTAAGATACGGATTATCAGAAAGACAAGGCGACTTGCAGATCTGCAAAGTAGCGGTAAATGCCTCTTCATATTTTGTGCCATAGAAACGAAAACGGTCAGACCCTGCCGGGCTGACCGTGTGAAAATTGATATCGGCGCCGGAAGATACCGTCTCGGTGCCTGGAGAAGAAAATGAACCTATCATCATTCCAAAGTCGGAAAGCGTGAGTCCATCATATTCAAAATCTGTTGCGTACATGTTAGCCTCCTTCATAGTTTGTTTTTGGAAGAGTATGTTTGATTTTTGATAATATTTGTTGTATTTTATGATTTGTATCTTTGGTTTCTGTTAATTCCTGCTGCATTTTTTTAATTGTATCGTTGGTTTCTGTTAATTCCTGTTGAAGTTTTTGGATTGTGTTTTTAGATTCTGATAGTTCCTGTCGTGTTTTTTGTATCATATGGGTATTAAGGGCAGTAAATTCAGTATAGATCAGTCCGCATTCTTCGTCATAACCGTGATATTCTTCACTGTCCGGGCTGACGGCATATGTCACATAACCAGCAAAATCCTGTGAACTGAGTTTGTTTTTTTCCAGAGCGTTTAACACTTGCTGAGCTTTAAAACCACTGTGATAACGGCCGCTGGTGCCGCCGTTTAATTTAAAGAAACAAGGTTCCAGACAGTCAAAAAAATCTTCATATGCTGTCATGGATTTAAAGGAATTTTTTAGGCGTTCATCGGATGTAACTACAGCCCCAGAAGCATTTTTTAAATGGACAGCGCCGCCGCGCAAGATGGTGGTTGTCGAATATTCATCTGATCCTTGCCAGCCTAAATAAAGTGTAAGTCCATCATCAGCTAAAGTTAGGGCGTCATGGATATCGCCATCTTTCCAGGGACAATTAATCCTTCCAGTAGTCTGATAGCCGCCAGGTTTTAAATGTAATACTCTGCTGTAAGTATAGTGCCAGAAATAGGAAGATGAGCCAAGATCAAGTTCATTTGCGGAAGTGGGACTCAGGCCTTTCTCCAAGGAAATTTGCTCATATGGTGAAGATAGATTCTGTACTGTAATTTGGCTGGAGAAGAAGGGTTTGGAGAATATAAACTCATCACAATCAGAATCCAGATAAGTGTAATAAGATGTTCCATCCACTGTATTTCCAGAAAGTTTCAGCAGATCACAATATCCTCGGTTTCCGGCACAGAAGCCATAAAAGCATATTTGGCCATTGCTTTGGTTGGTACATTTATAACGGTCGCTCTGAACGCCATTTTCGTCAATCACGACAGCGTTTGTCCCAGAGGAAGCCTGTATCACTACATTGGAGGCTGTCATTTGGCCGGTTTTTGAGACTTGGAAGCTGTCTCCACAGCTTATCCCATCCGTTCCAATATAAACACTGTTATTTTGGGTTCCCAGTGAATCAGTTCCGTTGGCAAGGTAAGACTGATTGATCTGAAAGCCGCCAATAGATCCATTTGTGGCAGTGATAGTGCCTGTAATATACAAATTTCCGCTAGTATCGGTGTAGAGAAGATCTTTTTTTGAGGAAAGGCCATTTGCGTCTGTCACTTCAGAAGAAATTTCAAACAGCCTGTCTGAAGAATTACTGGAAGCATTTGGACATATGACAATGGTATTGACGCCATTGGAGACGGTGAGTCCCTGGTCGTGGAACTGCATCGTGCCGGAACTGTTGATAAACTTAAGGTCTTCTCCAAGTATCTGTTCGCCTACCAGTTTGCGGGCAATGATACCATAGACTTCTGTGGGCTGCAGATTATGGAAGGGATCCTTGTACTGAAATTTGCCCAGAGCGGTGTCTATTGTTTTCCAATTGTCATGTGTGGTATAAATGCCGTTGTTGAGGATTCGAAGCTGGCAGTCTTCATAAGTTTCTGTGAGGGTATCATATGCTCTGGCTAACAGGCCGTTATTGTCTATGATCAAGGTTTGTTCTTTGGGATTGTTAAGAATCTGTTGTTTTGTCAAATCCATTCCCTCTGAAACCCAGCGGCTGACCATCTCAGTAGTTTTGCTTCCCAGCGCGACTTGGCGTGCCACGGCGGGATAGGAGGTTGCCATGCTTCGGGCAGAATTTAGAATACTCTCTACATCAGACAAAGCGCTGCCACCCCCTCTTGTTGTGGTAGAAAATTCTACTTGTATACTGGAAGAATTTATCTCCTCATAATTGATCTGATAGGAGATTAGCCGCAGCTTGTAAATCTGTTCCGCACCGGTTTCCTCGCGGATATCCATACGCACACGAATCCAGTTGCCGACATCAAAAGTTGTTCCTGACTGCTGAAGCGCTGAGGTAAATTCTGGCAGGGCAAGCAGGTTATCCATTGTGGTGGAAATATTGTATTGTATCGTTCCAGCAGTTTCCAGTTCCTGAGAAGCGTATTCTAACAGTTTTTGTGCATAGCGGACCACCTCGGCATTGCTTTTTAAGTTAGTGGAGATGATATTGTTGTTTTGATATTCTCCTTCTCTGCGATAGTACTGAAAGATTTCCCAGAGATCTTGCTCTAAGTGATGATCTGATTGGTATTTGAGCAAATATTTTTTAAAATCCAATGATTCTTTGACTTCTCTCAGATAAGCTTCCATCAAAAGCTGAAACAATTCTACGGCCTTTATCTGTTCATTGCGATGCGCAAGAGCTGACGATACAGCATCCAGTTTTTTGTCATAGGATTGTTTATATTTTTCCATTTCCTTGTTCATGATATCTGTGTCCTAAGTAGTAGAATTATTCTGCATTTGCTCTAACTGCTCACTGATGATACCCAGGCAGTCTGTAAGTACGTCCTGGATGATCAGAAGATTACTCTTTCCATGAAATTGAATTTGCTTGCGAAACGGTTCTAACTCCATTTCAGGTGTATAGAGATCAGAAGCCATTGGCAGATCTTTTTGTGCTAACATCCAGGAAATGGAGTTTTTGGCATAGGAAATCACGTCATCATTGATAGTCAGTGAGACATTGGCAGGAATAGTATAGGAAGTCAGTGTAATGCCTTCCAATTCGGCGATTTTCTGGTAAGTACTGTTGGTAATGGTGTTAGTTTCAGGATTGGGATCCTGTCGGTCAGTGATGGAAAATGTTCCTATCCAAGTTGCTGCTGTAATTTTGCCGCCTTTACTCTGAGTGGTGAGTTCAGATTGATCAATATTGACTGCAAATAATGCGGTATTGATCAATGTTTTTGCTTTTTGTAAGATGATATGTTTGATTTCATTTTTTAAAGAAGAATTTAGCTCTGTTACACCAATAGTTCCCAAATTTGTCTGATTCAATCGGGAGAGAGCCTGATATTTATCATATACTTCCATCTTATAGTCTGGCATCATGCTATTTTCCAGAAAAGCCTGCAGATCAAGCGCGTCATTGCAGGCAGTCACCAATGAAGCGTGAGTGGTAAAAGTGGAAGGGACGGTATAATTGTAGTCTTTGTAAGGTATATTGCCAGAGTTGTCAGTGAGATTGGAAATTTCAGAGACAACCTTTTCAAATGAGATTACAAACCTTGTATCTGGCAGAGCTGGGATAAATGGAGAGGGTTTCATATGATATTCTGCAGATTTTGGCATTCTGACATACTGGTGAGTGGTCCAACCAGGATAGATTGGATTTTTCGCCAGGTAATCTTTGGATAGTTCATTGTAACCAGAGATTGCAGAAATTAAATTTTCTGGCATTTCAGCCAGCATTTCCGGTGAAAAATAATAGAGATATTGTCCTCCCGAAGAATTGAGTAAGGAAAAAGCAGCATTTATGGTCTCGTCACCGCCTTCCACATGAAAGCAGTTTTTCAGGGAATCAATATCACCTTCACAGGTCAAAGAGGACGCCAGATTTTCCCGATCAATCAGAATGGATGTGTCTTTGCCATAGCCTTCGGTGGGATCGTCACTGGAAAGTGCATAGACATGAATTTTGCGTTCCAGGGAATCAAATTGGAAAAGACATTGCATTTGTTTGGCGACTTCTCCAGTCAGGAAATCATAGATGCTTGTTCCATCGGCAGTAAAGGTAAAAGCGAGACTTTTTAGAGAGTCATCCACGTGGCCAATACGGTAATAGGGAGCTTTTTCTGCCAGTACTCGGTGCAGCAGGGAATGATTTCGTTTGTCTGCTTTGGTCTCTTCACTGTCACTCTCATTGATCTCTATGTAAAATACTGTGGTCTGATAGAGTTCACTGGAATTATATTTGATATCGTCTTCCGTGTTGATTTCCAGTCCGTAGAGGGTAAGCTGCCCTAATTCCGCCTCGCACAGAGAAGTTCCAGTGATAGATTTTGTCTCCTGTACGTCTTCCTGGAAGGAGACTTTGATCTCAAAACGTTCTTGAAATTCTGGTACATAGATATTTTTTAGATCTGTCAGAGAATCCCACAGAGGATTAAGTTTTCCATCTATATATTTGCTGACAGTAAACGAAATCTCATTGGTGCTGTTAAGATTTTTCTTGTAGGTGATATCAGTTGCGCCGTCGATCATGCCCAGAGAGTTACCAGATTTTAACTGCAGTATCAGTGTGGGGGCCTCAAGCTGGCCCCCAGTTGGAAAAAATGGTTTTGTCAAAGTTTTCACCTCCTATAAGCGGCGTAGCTGCGCCAGATATGATTTGTTTAAATGCTGTTGTTCTGCGATCAGTTGTTGATAGTCTCTGCGCAGTTTTTGATTTTCGTCAATCAGGCTGTGATAAATTTCCTGGAGCTTTGCCAGCTCCCCCAGGGATTGGGAGAGCTGTTGGCTGTCTGGTTCTGGGAGGGCCGTTTTCAAAGCTTTATTTTCCTGGGAAAGTCGGGTAATCTCTTTGCGCAGTCTGGTCAATTCGCGGTAAATCATTGGTGATTTCTCCTTTCTGAAAAGTTGCTAAAATTTTCTTATGCCAAGGGAGTTGCCTCCGGTCAAGCTGGCGTTTACAAAGGTGCTGAAGGTTTTCTGGACGGTGGGATTGTTTTTCAAGGCATCTACCAGGCCATCAGAAAAGTCCTCTGGGTTTGTGACATTGGGAAGATAGAGGTCACCGATTGAGACGGAGACATATTCTGGCTCTGAGGTTGGGACAGCGTTGTAAGTGGATGTAAAGCCTTTGAGGAGGCTCTCAGCCTGCGGAAAATAATCCACAAGCAGATCAGAAATCCCTGTGCCGAATTGTTCGGAATCTGCAGTGACTTTTGAATAGGAGGCTGTGTCATATTTGGGGATATATGATATGTCATCATAATCAAACATTTTGACCAGTCCCAGAGACTCTAGGATATCAACGGCTGTATCTGATTTTTTTGTGCCTAGCAGATTTAGAAGATGTTCACGGTTTTTTTTACTGAGATAACCATTCGTAATTTTATAAATAGCTCTGTCTAGTATGTCTATGTCTTCTATTTTTTTAGAAGGTTCTTTGTCTGCAATAGAGAGCAGATAATCCTTAATAACAGTTTTGTCGGCATCTTGTGCAGTTTTTAAATTAGATACTTTTTTTTTAGACTGCTGATATTCTTTGTCGGCAGAATTATATTCTTTTTGAGCAGCTTTATATTCCTTAAGAGCTTTTTTATATTTTTTAGAGTTTTTGCCTTTTTTCTTTGCTTTGTTCAGCTTGTTCTTCGCTTTGTCAAGCTTGTTCTTTGCTGTGTCTCTTTTTTTTTCTGCCGTTTTCTGTTCTTTTTCTGCCGTTTTCAACTTTTGGTAAGAGTTTGAGTAAGAGCGTGAGGCCGTTTCATATGCCTGCTCATCATTTTTCTTTTTTGCTTCTTTCAAAAGATTGTTAAAGGTATCAATGATCGTTTGTATTCCATCTGATATGAGCTTTTCAGAATTCCAGCTCTGAGTCATGGCATCTGATAAGGTAACGCCAAAGTCCTTAGAGAGTTTATTCAGTGTGGCGGTGATGGTGTCAGTACTGCCTTTGATCATATCTATTCCAGTTGAAATGAGTTTGTCTCGATCTTTTGAAAGTTTACTGATGAAATCCTCCAAATTCTCCAGCATATCATCCATAGCATTCTGCGTATCAGAGAGGTATTTATCATACATGGTTTCGTTAAGACTGTCCTCAGCGTTTTCTAATTCCTCTTTCAGCCGCTGGAGCTTTGCAGCGGTTTCAGGGTCGTCTGTCATGGAAGAGTATGCACTGATCTGTTTGCGCAGCGTGCTGATATTTTCTGTCTGTTTGGAAATATTGCGCTGGTAATCATGGGCGTTTTTGGCGTTCTGCAGAAATTCCTTATATTTGCTGATAGATTTTCCAAGGGAATCGATTAGAGCTTCATAGCCCTCCTTGACCAGATCGGCAATTGCCTGTTTTTCCTGCCAGGCATTTTGAATGCATTCCCGCTGCATGTCCTGGTATTTCTGTAACTGCGCAATCAGGGTTGTGTTGGCAGGATCTTTGGTAAGCATTGTATTGATTTCCTTAATTTGTTCGTTATACAGATCTGCCTGTTGTTCGTATATTAGGGCATTCTGGTGGTGCAGTCCCATAGATGCCATGCCATAGTCAGTCAGGCCGCTAGCATTGGTTAATGGTCCGTCTGACATAAGATTAAGATAGAACTCTGCCTCGGAAATTAGCCGGGAAATCTGCTCCATTTTATAATCAAAGTTGTCAAAATTAACCTGGTTGATCTGGTTTTGATATTCCTGAAAATTGATTTCAGATTGCGCCAAAGCCTCGTCCACAGACTGGATGTCTTCTACCATTTTCTGCCATTCCGTGGAATTTTTTTTGATATCTCCAGAGGCCAGCATACTGTTTAGGCGGCTCTGAAGGTTTTTGCGTTCAGCCTTGAGGTTTTCTATATTTTTCGCCTCCAGTTTCTTGAGACGGATATAATATGTTGTGTCGGCCAGATGTCCGCGTGCCTCAGAAAGATCCAGGGCGGAAGAGAACTTGGAAGAACGGCGGCTGAGCGCGTCCTGCTTTAGACTATAGCTGTTCTGGATGTTCTGAAATTTCTGTAGGTTTAGTTGTGCAATCTCCTTTTTTGCCGTTTCCTTGGTCAGTTTTGCCGTTTCCTGTGCTGTCTCATTGGCGGCAATGGCGGCATTGTAGTTGGAGATCGCTTTTACCAGATTTTCCAGTCCGGCATTTGCAAATTTTTTGAGCAGTTCTGCTGGTATCTGCTTTTTCTTTTTTACATAGGTCTGCAGTTTTTTATAGTCTTCGTTTAAATTTTTCTTTTCCGATTTGGACAGGCCTTTGAAATCCTTAGTTTTTGCAGATTTTATGGCAGTTTTAGAAGTATTTAACTGTTTTTGCGTTTGCTTGGCAGTCTGTTGGGTCTTTTTATTATTCTGCTCTGTCACTTTAATCTGTTTATTGACCAAGGTATTTTGTTTCTTAGCGCTGGTTGTGTTATCAAGCTTTGCCTGATAGAGTTCATTTTTGGCATTGTTCTTTTCCAGATAGCGGTCCAGCTTCTCCAACGGCAGTTTTGCCAGTTCTGAGGCCAGTTCTGCAATGGACGAAATAAGATCCTCTGTCTGTTCTTTGTTCTTTTTGATCTGTTCCTGGTATGCTTGCCAGGCATCTGTACCTTTCTCTGTGCTTTTCTGCAGATTTTTCAAGTTTTGAATTTGGCGTTCTAAACTAGCTATCTCTTTTAAAGTCTTGTTCTGCTGGTATCTCACGTCTTTTGCGGAGGCAGAGCCGCCAAAGGTCTCCTTGATACTGACCAGATTTTTTCGCAGGGTAATCAAGCGCTCAATTTTGCTGGTCTGCTTGTCATAATAGGAAATCATTTTATCGGCGTAAGATTTCTGCGCCTGTTCCTTTTTCTCAGCTAAGGCCTGAAGTTCCTCTTCACATTGTTTCTGTTTGTTGTAATAGTTCTCATATTCAGAAATCTTTTTCTTGAGATCTTCATCGGTCACATCTTCAATTAAGAAGTCGCCGTTTTTGATCTTTTGCACCCATGCATCTTCCAGATTAATTTGATCCAGTTTTTCTTGATAGGTGGAGATCGCTGTGTTGTTGGCAGAAATCTCTGCATCAATCTGGGCGAGGTATTCCTGAAATTTGGCCTTGGAGGAGCCAATCGAAAAGGCTTTCTCAAAGGTTTTGCCCATCTGTTCGGTCAGTTTGGTGATGGAAGAGAGCTTGTTCTCAATCCAGTCATAGGTCTGCGGAGTTTCCTTTTTTTTGGCCTCTTCGCCGGAGGAGTCGGAGTTGGAATCTGAGTCTGAGGAACCAGTTTTCGATTTGTCTTTGTTGTTGCTAGATGGAGTATTAGAGCCAAATTTAAATATGTTGCCTGTATACTTGAATATGGTTGCCATAATCTTCTGCAATTCTTCTTCCAAAGCTTCCATTAAAAATTGGTCATAGTCTCCAGGTTCATACCGGATTCTGGTGTTTGCAGCTTTTACTGCCGCTGGCATAGCCATAGAAATTAAGCTTACAGTAACCTGATCCTCATATGCTTGTGCCAATTCTTCCAAAGCGCGGATTTTTTGTGTAGTGTCAAGTTTAGAATTATTATATGCAATTTCAGCCGCTGCTAAGGCATAAATTGTTTTGGTTGTGCCATCCGCATAATCATTTTCCGTAAACAGGCCATTAGAAGCAAAATCGGCAGCATCTGCCAAGGATAGCTGGTGATCAGAGGCATTGCCAAGCACCTGTGCAACACGGTCTGTAATGACAGTGGAAGCATTGGAGACATTCTGCAGTTCCAATTGACTGACAATACTGTCCCTGGTGCTGGAATTCAGCCCGTCAAAGGAGTTTTCGGTTATGATTGCTTCTGTTAAAAGCTGGTTTAAGGAAGATTTTAAATCTTCGGCGCTGGCTGAGGAAGAGGTTGCCAGGAGTTCAAATTCACGAAAGGAATCACATGTTTCTCCAAATACATCACGTAATTGTTCTATATCAGAGATCTGGAAAGTAAAGTTCATTCCGTTTTCGGCAGCCGTTGAGACTTGCTGGTACAGGGAATCTATGGAAGCAATATTTTCTGTAGTGTTCGCAAATGAGGCGGGATCGAACTGAAAGGATGATTTTCTGGTTTTCCTAATTTTGTCCAAATACTTATCAAACGCTTCGTCTATATTATTCTCTGATTCCTCAAAAGCTTCATGAAACGCTGCTATTTCATCTTGCGTATGAATCTCATTTTCCTCTATAAATTTTTTTATGGCATTGTAATCTTTAAAATAGGATGCTGTTGTATCAGGATTGCTTGTTTGGAAAGGTGAAATTGTACCAATGTCATATTTCTGATTTAATACATCCGTTATAATCTGGTCGAGACGTTTTGTAATATTAGCTGGGGAACCTTCTGTCTCTGGGTTTAAGATAAAATCGAGATTAAGGGGAATTTTATGTTCTTCAAATTGCTCTTTCAGGGATTCGGCAAGTTCCACAATCTGTTCTGGAGATAATTCTGATTCAGGACTGAGGAGTTCAAACAATGAAAGCTGTATGTTTTCTTTCTTTATAGGATTCAGGATATTTTGATACAGCCAGTCAGTTAATTCTTCTGGTTCCACCTTGTCCCCCAATTCCTGATTCATGCTTAATACCCAGGAAGTGTCTTGCGTAAGCATCTGTGAGATCAGTTCCTGCTGTTCTTTTGATACATCTTGCGTAAACTGTGGAATCCTGTCCACCATAGCATAGATGGAAGAGGAAAATTCCGTAGTTTCCTGCTGGAGGAGGAGCCTTGTGTCACTGAGATTCTGTAGAGTGTCTGCTTTTAAGCCGCCTATGATTTCTCTTCCAATTGTGCTGAAATTTTCCATTTCCTCCAGGGCGTCATCTGTATACGCTGTAAAACGGATGAAACGGTTTCCATCTTCATCTATGCCGTCATATTCCATATCATAATCTGCCATAGCGTACAAACCGATGGAATTCAGTTCCTCCTGGAACTTATGCATGATTTCCCTGGCGGATTCCGAGCTGATATCCTTTCCAAGATTCAGTTTGTAAAAGGATGTCCCATAGATATCATCTGTGGCAGTTTCAAACTTGTAACCATTATTTTCAAAGTCCTGGTAGGCATTTAATTTGGCCGTTTCCGTTTCTAACTGTTTTGTATACGTTTTTAAATTATCTGCATATCCAGCATAGGCGTCTGGGAGTTTTTCCATGATTTTTTGGTTGGCGAGGGATTCCTGGTCTTCAATCAGCCGATCCAGGCTGCCTACAATGGTGTCGATATTCCCACTGAGGTTTAAAATCGCATTGCCGTTTTCATCATAGTTTTTGGTCAGGCTTGGAAAAAGTTCAGAGAGTTTATTGTTTAGCTCCAGAAATTCTTTATAGTCCTCCGTGTCAAGGCTGATATTCTTTCCCGTAGTCTGGTTTACACCCTGTGCAAGCTCGGCATAACGTCCTTTGATCTCGTTGGTGGAGGAAGAAAGCTGCTGGAAGGAGGAGCGGATGTCGTTGATCGCTGATTTTGCTTCCGCGGCGGCCTCCTGCAGGCGTTCGGATTGATGGATTGTGTCATCAATCCAGGAGATGAATTTTTCAACCCCCATAGAAATAAAAGTAAATGCCAGCACATTTACGGACATGGACAGGCCTTTCATGGCAGTCTGTCCAAGTTTGGCCGATATGGTCTGTGCCTTGATCGCCTCATTGTGCGCAATGGCTGCATTGCGGGCAGCTTGGTTGGCTTTCATTAAGTCTTCCACAGAGGCGCGCTGCAGGTCGGTGTTTTGGATAAAGTCTGCCTGCCATTTTTCGCTCTCGTTAAATCCGCTAAATTTTGTAGTCCAGGATGCCCTGCCTCTGTTTACTTGTCTATCGTAGTTTTGGAAATATATTAATTTGTTTTTTGCCTGTTCTTTCGTCAATTCTGGGATATAGGAATCGATATTTTTACCGGTTACAATCTCGCCGGATGAAATGGTTTTGTATTCTTTCGGTTGGGCTGGGGCGGATAAGGCCGTTCGGAAAGCACTGCCAAACTTCTGGGCGGCAGTGGTTCCAGAGGAAAAGGACTGCTGCACCTGTCTCCCCCATTCGGCAAGGCTGCGTTTGCCAAAGCCGATCTGTTCGGTAAGGCGTCCTAAGCTGTTGGAATATGTTTTGACTATCTGACTATGGTAAAACCTGTGGAATGGCTTGCAATACCTGATTCGCAATGCTATACTTAGGATAAAAGGAGGAGTAGGATATGGAATATAAATGTGGCTTGAAATACTGTGATAAATGCGGCAAGTTATGGGATGGAGGATTTCTCAATGAAAAAGAACTTTGTGCTATCTGTAAAAATTTGTTAAAGGCTGTGCCTGATCAGTATTTCACTGAGGAAGACCTGGCAGAAGATTTCAGGGGGATAATTGAGCCTGACATGGAACAAAAGCTGATCGAGGATCTTGTAAAGCCATCCCCCAACTTTGATCAGTGGTATTTTGACCACAAGGAGGAGATCAAAGATGAGCAGGATCGTAGGTACTATGCAATAGAAGCATATGCCGAATCACTGATCAATGGTACAAACAAAGGCAACCGTTATGGAGTAAAGTGCCCTTACTGCGGCGCTACGAATGTCAGGAAGATTTTTGGCCGCTCTTTAAGGAGATTTGGCAGGCAATGGCACTGTACGCATTGCGGCAGTGATTTTTAATATCATGAAAGGTTCAAATTTGTGTCTAGAATGAGAGCCTTTTAGCAAGGCTCTCGTTTTGCCGTTCTGCCAACTCCGGCAAAGGGAGTTCCACATACATGATGGCAGGGGGCAGATCCCCGCCCATAATTTCCCGTCATGCCCGGGTCTAGTCCTGACTATGCCTTCTTATGCCAGCGTTGCATCTTAGCATAAGCTGCCCTGGTAGTCGATGAGATTAGCACTCTATCATGTGCTGTCATCTGCTCGTTGGGAAGAGCTGGCAGATTGTTACGATTGCCCCCTGTCACCAGAAGACAAGTGTACCGTCAGTTTTACTTCCGTCCAAGGACCCCAATTATGAAGGGGCCGAATCCATATGCAGAGGGATTCCATATCTGCAGTTTCAGCCATGTATCACATGGCTTCCGATACAAAAAAACCTGTATCCAGGGAAACGTACCGGCTCGGCATATTCAAAGCGAGGGACAACTATCTGTATTTGCCCTACCGAGGTTTTTTGCTCCCAGATATCCGCCCGCGAGGGCGCCAAGAGTACCCAGGGAACCTAGTTTTTCTGTGATGCCATTCATAGCGTCAGTTCCAGTGGTTCCCAAATTCAGAAAAAATTCCAGTAGACCGGAATTGGCCAGCTTAGAGGATAGTTCATCTAACTGGTTCTGGAGAGAGGCGGTTTTCCCAGTGATGGAATTTAAGTATGTTTTATTGGCCTCGTCTGCGATTCCAAAACTGTTGGAGGCGGAAAAAACAGCCTGTTCCACACTGTTCCAATTATCCATCAGCGCGGCAAACACTTCTTTTTGGTCAGCTCCCGCAATGGAAACAGCGAGAGAATTTCTGGAGGAATCATCCAAAGTGTCCCAGGCGGCGCTTAACTCCTCTAAGACATTGTAAATATTTTGGGCGTCTCCATAAGTTTCTTTCAAATGGGAGAAAATAGCAGTTCCCCCGTTGGTCACTTGATCCATATCTCCTAAAGACTGATAAGCCCCAGAGAGAAGTCCCAGCATTTCCTCAAAAGATAATCCAGCATCTGCGGCGGAATCTGCCAATTTGGAAGCGCCGGCTGCCAGAGTGTCAAAATCCACAGAACCTGTCTGGGATATGCCTGTGAGGGCGTCATTGATGGTGGCTGCAAAGCTGGTATTTTTGCCAAATCCATCCAGGATGCTCTGGATATGTTCTATGGCAGTGCCTGCGCTGTCAATACCAGGGGAGATGTTGGCCATTTTCAGAGCTTCCTCTGTCAGATCAAAGGCATCTTTGAGGTTATGGCCAGCCTGTATTGCTGAGCTAATGTAAGAGAGGGTTTCCATTTCTGTTCTGCCGGCGGCGTCTCCCAGGCGAAAAGCCTCTTCTGCGATGGTTTTTAATTCTTCAGCAGAGAGGTTTGCAGTTCTGGCAAGTTCTGAGAGAGCGCCATCCAGTTCTAAAAACTTGTCTTTCATCTCAGACAGCGTTTCCACTCCTTTGATCAGTACGCCATCTGGCAGAAAATAATCCTGCAGTGCAGAGAGTTCCTCAGATAAGGAAGGGTCGCTATGCTGTTCGTTATCATTACTCATATGATAACCTCCTTTTAATGTTGTGATTTGATAGTATCATCTATGTAAACAAGAACTTCCATGAGAGGAAGTCTTGGGGTTTTCGAGTTTGATGAGAAATAATTTCAATGGTGTTTATCCTATACTGTATATATGTAGTCAGGAAAAGTGATGTGAACATACGTTCTGTAATGGCTGAGAGGGATTTTAACTGTGTGGTATATCTGTAATTTTTCTTAGTTTTTTCACATTTAACCCATCTCTTATAGTTGTGTAACATTTTTATCTCATCGGAGAAGACTCTCACTTCTATAAAGTGGTGAGTAAAACAAACTTGTCTCAGTGGGAGGTGGGGCTTCGACTAAGAGAAAGCCTCCGGCGGGTGCTGGATGTCCGGTGGACATCCGTTTAGCACAGACCGCAACGAAGTGAAGACGCAGGGGTGCGGATTTGTTTCTGACAGGGAAGCTTCCCAGCACCCACGCAGCAAGAACGCTGATGGCGTTCTTGAATGAAAATATGTGTATTTTTGAGTATACAGTCTTTTGATAGTTTCCATCATTTTTATTGTAAACAATGATATATTTTTGTATAATTAAATATAACAAGAGTAGATGAAACCGTATTTTCTGTTGAGCTTGCAATGAAATAATCTAGGTGGTAAAATGGCGCAGGATATGCCAAAACCGGAATTGTATGTAATCTATACAGGAGACCGAAAAAGTGTACCTGATACCATAACGCTGAGGAGGGAGTTTTTCGGTGGGGAAAAGATGGCCATTGATGTGGAAGTGAATGTGTTGTATCAGGAAAATGAGACAGATATTATCGGTCAGTATATAATATTCTGCAAAGTATATAATGAACAGAGAAAACGATATGGAAATACAAAACAGGCAGTAACAGAAACGATCCAAATATGTAAAAACAGAAATGTGCTGAAAGAATATCTGGAGAGAGAGGAACAGGAGGTAGTGGGCATTATGATGACATTGATTGTGTAATATCAAAAAATGAAAGATATTTTTCCTGTGTAGATATTATGGAATGAATTTTGGTATTTGCCTCTTCTGCGGATATGCCAATTGCTGTCGGGAAATTGAAACAGAAACAAAACACAGTTCCAAATTCTACAGAAATCGGAGATTTGGAACTGCGGCAAATCCATTCAATAAGTTTCTTCTTCCTCCTCCACAATTCCATAATCAATAACAATATTTTTGGGCGCATTGGGTGGGAGTACTTGTCCAATCATTTCATAATCATAGCGTTTTACTTTGCGAAAAGAATGTATGGGCTCTGGAGCATAAGCAGTCGTAACACATCCATGATATTCGGGTATTTCCGCTAAGTCATCTGTGACATCCCTGACAAGGGCGTCTGTGACCTCATAGATATCACTGCCATATTCTACAGCAACTAATTCATGTTGTTTCACTTGATTGTCTAGATTTCCCAAAGAACGATATAAAACATATTTCATGGATTTACCTCCTGATCTTATAGAATTTACATTAGTATCAATAAGATTATTATATTACTCCGCCAGTTAAATAGCAATGTTTTTACTTGTTTAAATTTCTTTCTGCTGCGTTGTCGTCAATCAATGAAAAATAATTTGTAAGGGGATAAAAACTCAATTTAAAACCTCCTGTATCGCCTTGCGGATATGAGGTACAAAGGTCTGCAGTTGAGAGAGATCACAGGCGTTTAGTTGTTCTTTTGCCTCTGTGCGGCTAGTATAGCCGTTGCTGTAACTGTTTAAGATCAGGAAGATTTTATAGCAGGCGCGGGTATCTGTGATTGTGCGCCAAGGCTGAAAGCTGTGGATCTTATCACAACTATGGCAGGCCTGATAAGTTTTGCCACAGATTTTACAGGTATGGTTTTTGTATTTACTCATAAAATCACCTTTTGGATAGCCGCCTGCATAGTTTGCATGGCAGGCGGCTGTAGAATGAATGGGGCGACGGTCGCCGCCCTAGAATTGCACAGGCTTAAGCAGCGCTGTCATCAGATACAATGATATCAAAGAGTTTTGCATTTTCATCGCAATAGGATTTCTGCAGCTTGTAACTAGCAGCATGTTTTCCTTCAGAAGTCAAGCTCAGTTCTACCGCAGAGGGATCAATCTGTGCTCTCGGAATAGAGATCACACCAGAGTAGACCAGATTGGTATTGCAGGGATCGTGGAAGAGTGCATGTACCAACAGGGAACGAACTTCTGGGATGCTGTCAGAAGTCTTAGTGATTTTTACAGTGTTGCCAGTAATGGCATTGTATCTCACAAAGACACGTCCGGTGACATCTTCAGGAAAAGTGAGAGTTTTGCTGGCTGCATCCAGAAGGAAAGTGCCGTCTGCTGGAGTGCCATTGTCTCCTGCAGCAGATAAAGTATAAGTTTTGCCGAAAGTATTGTCATCATTGATGACTTTTACAGAAGTGATCTCTGCTCCTTGTGTTCCGACTGGAATGTATTTGAGGACAGCTTTGTGCGCGCCGTCGACAGCTACCGTTTCACTGACTGGACGTTTCATTTCCTCGGCCACTTCTTTGGAGCTTCCAAACTGGGAAGCAGCAAGATCCAGTGAAAACAGACTGTTGGTAAAGTCAAATGTTCCAGTCTGGGCATTGTAGAAGGTTGTGATTTCTGCGCCCATAGCGTCGGTAACGGCTGTGCCTGTAGCGGCTGTCTTTAAGCTTGGGCTCTCGATCTGTGTGTATCTGCCCACCAGCTCATTGGTTGCAAGGTCGTATTCCTCTACGGCTCTGATTTTTTCAAGAATTAATTCGTTTGGATTAAATGACATAATATATTCCTCCTTAAAATGTGTGATTGAGACTGTCATGCTAAGATTTTTATTCCCGCGAGCAATGAGCCAAGCAGCCGCGCTTGCGCGGATATTTGGCGAATGCCGCGAGGGTAAGTGCCCTTTGGGTGCAAATACCCCGCCCCTTGGGGCGGAAAGAACGAGCCAGATCATGCCCTGTAGCTTGCTGCGGGGTATTTGACTTGTTCAAAAGGTTTTATTATTTCTTAATGTGACAGCCCTCAGCTGAGAAAGAGTTGTCAATCCAGCTCTCCCAGCCAATTTAACTGTGAGTTAGGGATTTCTTTGAGGTTGATTCCAAAACCAGAATAGCCGCTTTGCAGCAGCATTTCTGCATTTTTAATTTTGGAAATCCGTTTTACGGAATCCAGAAAGGCGTTGATTTTCATATCCCACACTTGACTATGATTGTATTTAAAGCCCTGACAGTTGACCATTGCGGAGACCAGATTTTTAAGCTGGGAAACATAAGGCTTGTCCTTTCCATGCTCATATTCTTCTCTGGCGTCCTCGATAAGAATTTGCTTGGTAGCTTCGTTTGCGGGAATCTGGGCGTTGCGTTTCAGTCCATGCATGTTTCTCAGAATTTCTGCAAATTTCTGATAAATTTGTTCATCAATCAGAATATCTCGTTTTGAATCATACATTACAATCTCTTCGGAGCTGTTTTTTTGAAAAAGTTCAAAATCTGATAATTCTAAATCTCCGGTTATAATGTTTGTTTTTGACGAGTGATAGGGGGGAGCAAGTAAACTGTAAAACAATGTGAAATCACTGATTGTTGTGTAATCAATGCCCATGTCGTCAAGCTGGAATTTTAGGTCTGCGCCAGTGGAAGTTAATGTATAGATCATATTCCAATAAGCTCGTTCTCCATAATCACAGATTTCGTTTAGTGTAGGTTGACGAATGGTGATACCAGGTGCAAGATTGTAATCTTTGCCACGATAAATCAACAATTCATCATCTATAAATTCTTTCAAGTTTTCACCACCTTTCTGTATTAAAGGACCCGTTCTGCTTGGGGCAGGGGGTCCTTGTAAGAAATCCTATATTGTATATATGTAGTCGCCAAAACATATACAAACGTATGTTTTGTAAGGCGTTGCGGCAGTTTTAACTGTGTGGTTAAGTTGTTTCTAATGACAGGAGGTTTTACGTTTCTGGTTGTAGCGGTTGTAAGTACTGCTGCGGGCTTGTCTGCGGCAGGTGTCGCAGAGCTTGCGGTTGTGCTGTCTGTTCTGTAAAAAAAGATTGCCGCAGGCGCAGCGTCCATAAGTGACGCCGCGGCCACTGCTGGCATTGTACAGCCCATAGTATTTTTTCTGATAGTTTTTGAAATAACCATCCAATCCATTACAGAAGTAGCGGATGCAATAGTTATCTTCATTCCAGGCTCCAGCATGAAGCACAAGTTTTTCACTATCCTGATATTCCTCCAAAGGCTTATAGTTTTCAAAGAGTTTACGAAAATATCCATCCGTTATGTGGATAAATTCTTCCCAGCTCAAGACCATTTTTTCACGGGCAGCGGTTTCTTTTAAAAGCTGGGCTTTTGTAAGCGTGTGTTCTAATGTCTGAGCAAGTTCCAGTGCTGAGAGTGTCCATGTGATTTCTTCCTTTTGCAGGGATGCCTGCCATTGGAAATATAGTTTTTTGGGAAGTCGCAGCAGTTCTAAGTATGGTTTTCGATTACAGATTGTCTCATCAAAAAAATGTGTGTAGAGATTGTTCGCCTTTTGGCGAATCAGGCTGGCAAAATCAGTGTCTTTTGTGGTGGAAGGGCATACCGTACGAGAAATGGAAGTATAGGCAGAAAATACTTGACCGATTTCTGTGTGCAGAAGCTTTGGTTTGATATGAAACGTAATGGGTTTATCCACCAGCTTGCGTGTGTTGGGGTTTTCCCAGATCAGCTTGGAGAAGGAAGTAAAAATTTCCTCGCGCTTTGCCTCTGTTTTGGCAAATTTATAATCTTCTAAAATCTCATACATGTATAAATTCATGGTTCTGCCTCCATTCGATAAAATTTTCCCAGATATTCCAGGCCTTCTTCGACATTATCCGTTTCCCTGATAGAAAAAGATTGTGCTTTGGGAGAGTTTTCACGCAAGTTTTTTAAAATATAGTCGCCAAAGCCCGACCAGGCAAGCTGTTTGCCTGTGGAAGTGTTGGCATAGCAGGCCTTAATGACATAATTGGCCAGTTCTTCCTCTGAGGAAATGCCCTCCAGTGCTGTGAGCTGTTCCTTGTAAGAATCTACCAGAAGATTGAGTTCTCCAAAATCAGTTTCTCTGCGTTCCTCTTGAATCTCAGAGAGAAGGCTGCGCATATCATCATTAAACTCATTGACTTTATGGCGAATCTGGCGAAATAGCGCTCGGTCAGACAGGGCATAGTTGTGACTGAGAAGAATGTCCCTGTTATCTGTGATCGCAGGATTCCAGAGAATTTTTTGTTTCTCCCAGGTATTGATATAGTCGCACAGTTGATTCATTGGGGAGGGAGAGAAGTAGGCAGAGAGCGGCAGCTTCTTGTCAGGGTCAGAAATTTTGCGGTTTTTTTCTTGAATCTGTTCGTAAGATTTTAATTTTTTTGGATAGTGATAGAGTAAAAACCAGGGCAGTTTTTTTAAATGCCAGCGCAGACTATTATTTAAATGCCAACGAACCCCTGTTTTGATGCTGTCTATTTCTTTTCCCTGAATGATACGCAAAAGCGAACTCATATCTTGGAAACGTTTCTCAGTCTCAGAATCCTTGGGAAGTTTGTTTTCAATGCTCGTGGCGCAGTTGGTAATCTCACCGATTCGAGAATCACGGGTGGCAATTTCATAGTTGATGAGGTTTTGGGCAGTATAGGGTTTACGCTTTGCAGTAGCTTTGTCCGCGATATCGATAATAATGGGTTTCTCGATTCGAGTTCCCATAAGAGCTGGATCACAGCAAAGCAATACAGCATCTCCATCACAGTCTGCGCCGCCTTGTTGGGGCAGGCTAAGGTCGTACATATTGATCATGGCAATATCCTGATCTTCAAATTGAGAGAACCATTGACGCAGTGTGGGGGAGGAGACAAGACGCACTTGATTTACTTCAGAAGGGTCGACCAGCGGAGAGCGAAAGGAAAGTGCTTCGCCTTCCGGCAGGCAGGGCGCATAAAATTCTCCTTCTTTGAGGCATCCCTCAGGTTCTCTGCCAGCGGCGTATTCCAGATAACCCACCATGTCGCCGACAATCGTATGGTAAAATCCGTCAGCATAAATCTTTCCCAGTTTTGCCTCAGTGATATATTTTTTAAGTTTTCGGTACAAAAACTGTTTTACAGCAGGATCTTTGAGCATACGGCGGTTAATTGTTACCGCTTCCATGTATTTTCCGTAGGTCTGTCCTTCTCGTGCCATCCCCAAAAACATGAGCGCATAAAATTCTTCGCCATTGATGATTTTTTCAAACAAATCTGTGGTGTATTTGGCAAGTTTTAAAATTTTTCCCTCTGGCTGTGGCGACAAAATATCATAAGGAGTTTTTTGTTCCAAATGATTTTGATAGTTTTGATCCCATAAATCAAGACATTGTAAATATTGGAAGTTCATTCTTGCTTTGAGCGGGAAATCCTTACGGTGATGACTGTATTTGCTGATGCCCAGTTTGAAATCATATTTTTTCAGGACGGCAAGATAGTGATTCCAGGCGTCCTTGCCATAAGTCTCAAGGAATATGGAATGTCCTTTGAACATCGTTATGTTCCAGATACAGTCAATATCTTCGATGTTATGGACAGTGCCATAGATATCCGTGATCTGCGAGATACCCATTTCTGCAAAGATTTTTCGAAAAGGGACATAGACAGAAAAGCCTTTTAAAAAGGGGAGGCGAATCTGTGTTCCGGCGGCAGTGTAAGTGAGTCCAAGTGCCTGGCTGACTGTCTGGGCAAATCCAAGTTCATGACAGCCGCAGCCGTCAAAGGGGGATAGTGGAATATCCTGACAGCCCTCCGCTATTTCCCGCACTGTAAATTCTTTAGATTCTCCGGTGACAGGATCTATAAATTCTTTTTGACGGTTTACGACATAGCGGATATACTGTTCTTTTAAGATTTTTTGATATTCGCCAATCATCACAATTTTGGGCATGTAGTCTCTGACCAGTGTACAAGAGCTAAACAGCAGGCAGCGCTGCGCCTCGTATTTGGAAATCACACATTCCTGCACAGGTAAATCCATTTGGCTGATATGGTACAGTGAATCAAAAATGTCCTCGGAGACAAAAGCAGTGATACCTTCTTTACTCTGGGAAGCGGATTTTCCAAAGCGCAGGTAGCGTCTGCCATTATAGGAAAATCCATCAGATAAAATGGCTTTCAGATCCTTAGCAGTCTTGGGAGATTTTTTGGCTGTCACCAAGAGCAGTTCTGAGATGTGCTGGGACTCTTTCCCACGCAGGTGTACGATTTGATCAATTAACAGAGAGTCACTTTGAGCAATCAGGTACTTTTTTTCCTCTTCCTGACTTAGCGTAACTTGATAATTTGCATCAATAATGATTTGAATTGGAAGTTTGAGCAAGGTAAATTGACGAGGAGCGGCCTGTTGGCCGCATGTCTGAGATGATAATATCGTTTGTTCCATAAATTTGTATCTCCTTTATTTATGTTTATTTTAAGAGGAAATGAACAAAAAGTTTGTTCGTTTCCAATAGCAGAAGTAGTTCTTGTATCATAAGTCATTGTTTTGGGAAGGAAATACCTTTATGGTTTTAAATGCATTACTTTGAAGGGACTATAACATAGATGGAAAAAAATGTCAATGTGTAGGAACGTTGACTTTTCGCGAACGTTATGTTACATTGTGCACAGTAATGCATTTTGAACGATTGATAGAGAGAGGTATTTGCATGGAAGTATGGAAAAAGATGGAGGAATTTGAGAGGGTCTCTTCCGAATATCAGAAAATTGGCAGTTATATTCGTAAACAGGATCCATTTCGTTATCAGGAGGAATATGGAACGGATTTTATACATTATACCGATGAAAATTTAATGGATATGTTTATCTGTAAATTTGGACATTATAAGCCTTCGGTAATGTCTGTAGTATTTGGGAAATACAGGAAATTTTATCAGTGGTGTGTAAATAGGCATGAGATTGCCTGGAATCCTTTTGAAAATTCTAAATACTTAAGTTATGAATATCTGGTGCGGATGGCTGCGGCAAATGGCAATGTGCCTTATTATTCCAGGGATTATGTGGTAAAGCTCTGTGAAGAGCAGACGGGCTGTCCAGAATACTATAAAGCGATTGCGTTATCATTGTTTGAGGGCGTGAAATCTTATGCTCAGCTTGCAAGGCTGAAATGGACTGATGTGGATCGGGAGCAAAGACGGCTTGTCCTAAAGGAGGGTGAGTTGAAGATTTCAGAAGAGCTATTTGACTCTTATGAAAAGCTTCACAGAGATACTTATTTTCAGGCAAGGGACGCTCGCTTAGCGTTTGATTTGCAGAGTGAAGCGTTGATTTTGCCCTTGGTGCGCCACGGCCAAGAGCATTCTTTGTGTGAGCGCAATTATCGTTATCTGTCCAATGCTATTTCCAGGAGAATGACAGCTTTGGGTTTGTCGGCTTCCGGCCTCTATGAATCTGGCTTGATGCATCGACTGGTAGAAACGTTTGGGAAAGAAGCGATTTTCACATATCTTCTGCCAGAGAATCCTCTGTCTAAAAAAGAAATAAACCAGAAAAACCGAGAGTTAGAGACATTTTTTAAAGAAAGTGGCAGTTCTATTTCTGCCAAGGATTTTGCTTTTGATTTTAAAGGTTACGGCTTGCTTTTGAAATATGGGGGAGCGAAAGAAAAATAGATTGACAAACAAATGTTCAGGATATATAATAGCTTCATAGCAGAACGAACGTTCTAAATTACTGGTCCGTTTTGGGAGGGAAGTATTGTGGAGTTTGAAGTCATTCTTTTAGAACATATGGGAAAGGATATTTACATAGGGATGGAGAATTCAGAGGAACAAAAGCGGCAGGAGGCTATGTTTGAGAATTATCAGTTATTGTCACCGCAAGGGGACAGATATGATGGTACAGATACAGGGCTTCTCTGTTCTGGAAATAGTCGCAAAGATGGTATAAGATTGGAGATGAAGGCCAGGATTCAGCGCTTAAGCCGTCTATTTGATATGATTGATATTGAAGCAAGATATCAGAGGTATTTTTACCATATTTATATTATGAATTGTATGGATATACAGGGGAATTGCCTGTTTGCACATCAGATGGAGTGACTACCGCCGCAAGAACGCCAAAACGTTCTTGAAAAATGCAGTTAAATTTTTTTTAATTTATTTGAAGATAATTGTTATCGTTCCTCGTTATAATAAACAGACAGATAGTGAAAAACCACCGGATTGAGTGGAATCAGACAAACAGAAAAGGGGGCGGATAGAATCGATAAGGAAGAATATTTTGGCTACCTCTTAGATACATACGAACGGCTGGTATATTCCATTTGCCTGAAGATGACAGGAAACCAATTTGACGCAGAAGATTTGACACAGGAAACTTTTTTATCTATTTATAAAAATCTGGCCACTTTTCAGAGGGATTATGAAAAGGCATGGGTTTGCAGAATTGCCACCAACAAGGGGCTGGATTTTCTAAAAAGCGCAGGAAGGCGCAGTGAACCAAAGGAAGATACGTATTTTGAAGAATTGAAGGACCAATCAGCAAGCCCGGAGGAGGCTTATTTACAACAGGAATCCAAAGAGTATGTTTACACTATCTGTCAAAGTCTGAAAAGTCCTTATAAAGAAGTTGCTACAGAACATTTCTATCGGGAAAAGACAGCAAAGGAGATTGCAGAGCAGACGGACAAGGGAATTAAGACCGTACAAACACAGATTTATCGAGCCAAGGGAATGATACGTAAAATGATGGAAGGGAGGGCGATGCGATGACAGTAGGAACACATAAGATAGCCGTACAGGAGAGAGACAGCATGCAGACAGGACATATTAGCAAAGAATTGTTCTGTGACTGGCAGGCAGGGCGCATGAAGCAGCCAGAGGAAGAAAGATTCCTTGGACATATCGGTGTCTGTACATTTTGTGCTGGACAATTGGGAAACTGGATGGAAGAAGGAATTTTAGAAATAACAGTAGCAGAGGAGCCA
>Ga0137306_101470_pt1 | contig 23724 bp, 21 predicted proteins | sample Inofroosms_March_FD_97187 | JGI IMG/M metagenome (GOLD analysis project Ga0137306, IMG submission 97187) | Mouse cecal microbial communities from Vienna, Austria - N-Acetylneuraminic and N-Acetylglucosamine D2O microcosms_March | ecosystem: Host-associated > Mammals > Digestive system > Large...
AACCGGATATAGTAGGCGACCGGCATCACCAGTATGGCGATCGACACATCCGCGAGCTTCAAGAGCCAGTTGAGCAGGCGTTGGTTCTCTTTAATCATGTCCTGCCTCCTAGCTGAAAATCGTCAGGTAGGGCACGAGGTCGAGCCGGTTGGTGTTGAGCAGGAAAAAGAAATAAAGCACGCTCGCCGCCATCAGCATCCCCATCGTGAGCCGGTACATCTCCTGCGCAGTTTTGAGATTGTCCCGTTTGCGGACATAGCTGCCGCCCCGTTTTTCGTACTTCTGCCCCGATGTATCCGCTGCTTCCTTTTCCCACTCGGGCCGGATCATGCATTTGACCATCTCGGGGATCAGCAGCATCGCCGCCGGCAAAAAGATCAACGCGACCCGCTGGAACACAAAGTGTTTCACCGTAATCACAAACAGAAGCCCCGCATAGACCGAAAAGTTAATCAAGACAATGTTCCCAGGGTTCCGCTCGAGCAGTTTCCCCTTGAGAACAACCGCCAGCGCCCCGACGATCACCGGGATCAGCGCGGTGTTGAAGTCGCGGCCCTGCATGAAGTAGCTGCCGGGCATATATCCGGCATATTTGGGGACAAACCGGATGAACAGTTCCACAAGCGGCTCCGCAAACAGCAGGACGCAGACCGTCCCCCCCAGATAGAGCGGCAGGGTGATCTTGTTCACCGGCAGGGTCGCAAGGAAATAGATGGGTACCATAATCCAAAGGCTGGTGTGGAACAACCCAGCAGCCACCGCGATCAGCATATAGGGGACGATTTTGCGCTTTTGCAGGAACGGAATGCCAAACAGTGCAATCGAAATCGCAAGCTCCTGCCGCAGGGTGCAGAGCGCATATCCGAAAAAGTCGAAGGTGATATAGACAAACACGCTCAACCAGACGATTGACGAATGTTTCCAGGTCCAGGCCATCCGCAGTAGGATAATCAGCGAGGACGCAATTCCCGCAAAAACCAGCGGGCTGTCGGTGAAGATGCCGACCAGCAGGTTGAGCACCCCATAGCCGGGTTCCGATTTGTAGGCATTTGCGGGGGATGTCAGCCATGCAAGCCCCTGGCCGTCGGTCTGGTTGAAATAGTTCTTGTAGGTAAATTCGTAGTCAATCCCCACCTGCGGCGCGCGCAGAAGCGCCATCCCGACCATGACTGCGGTCAGCAGCAGCAGGAATGCAAAATCCAGTCTGCGGGACTGCCTGCGTTCGCAGACCAGCCCAAACCCTCCGGCAAGTACGGCCAGCAAGATATAAGGTAACAATTCCATTCCTCCATCTTCGATCAATTCTTTTTGAGATCAGTTCCGCGCGCGGATGAGGGACAGCGTCCGCTTTGCCCAGATTGCAGACAAGACCGCCCACGAGACCGGACGTGGATACAGACCACGATAATGCTTATTATAGAACAATGCCATCGCATCATAAAACTGGCGGATCACCCGCCTTGACTTGGTATGCAGGCCGCTCTGCCCTTTGAGATGGGTCAGGCTTGCCGCACCATAATAGACGATCTCATAGCCCGCCTGTTTCACCCGGTAACAGAGGTCGATGTCCTCCCCATACATAAAAAATGTCTCATCGAACCCACCTGCCTGCTCAAACACCCGCCGCGGCATCATCAGAAACGATCCCGCCACCGAATCCACCGGCGCAACCGCATCCTCCGGCAGGAAGGTCTGGCGATAGGCCCCATACCTGCGGCTCTTCGGGTGGCGCCTGTCCATCCCAGTAAAATAGTACAGGGAAGCCATCGGGGTGGGGAACCCCCGCTTGCAGGCATGGTCGAGCGTCCCGTCCGCCAGCAGGGTGCGCGCCCCCAGTCCACCCGTCCGGGGATTTTCTTTCAGATAGGCTGTACAGGCTTCGAGCGTCCCCGGATGCATAATCGTGTCGTTGTTCAGGAAAAGCAGGCAGTTCCCCTTGGCTGCTGCCGCACCGGTATTGCAGGCATGACCAAACCCGTGGTTCTCAACGTTCCGCAAAACGGTTACGCCAGGCCGGCCTGGAAACTGCTCCTCTGGACGATCTCCATTTTCAACCAGCACAATCTCAAACGATAGCTGCGGTGATACAGCAAAAATAGAGTCAACCGCCTGTGCGGTCAACTCCTTTGCGTTATAGTTAATCATCACAATCGAAAGTTCAGGTCCGGCCTGCATAGCACCGCCCACCGTTTCTCTGGGAATTTCTTTTAAAAACCTGTCTCACGGCGTTGACCAGCAGTTTCTGCCGTCTCTGGTCACAAAACAGATTTTTACTATGATAGCCCTCCAGCATACCAGGCATACAGGTCCTAAAATCCCAAGCAGGAACGCTGTGGGCAGCCTTCTGCGGCAAAGGCACCACAGAAAGCCAAAGAATCGAAATGGCCCTTTTAAAATACTTCGATTATACTATATCCTCCCCATAATGACAAGTTTTGTTCCGCCATAAATTTTGAATTTTTCGTGACCTGACGGTTTCTCCCGCACCGGATTTCCTGTTTTTTGTCCGCCGGACTCCCCTGGTTTTACCCGCATATCTGCCAAATTTTTTTGAGCTTTTCCGTTTTACCGCTTTTTATGAGGCGGGGCGCCCATTGCACCAAACCCAACCGCCTCCATAGAATGTGATAAAGGGACTTCGGTCCCAACCTAAAATTTGGAAAAGGAGAAGCAGGTATATGGAATGTAATCTGAAGCCAGGCGCCGATGTGATTGTTGTCCAGCAGCAATGCCCCGACAACATGCCCGCCCTCGCCATGCTCTACTCCCCATGGCAGGAATGGGAGGACGTCTATGAACTGCCCGAGGCAATCCGCCGCGGCACAATATTCCCCGGGCTGGATAAACCTTTTTTGGAGGGGGCGTGTTCCTGTGTGTGAACGACATCGTCTGCTAAACCAGATCCGTATGTGCGATTTTGCGTTGACTGAGGTGGGCCTTTATCTCGACAGCCACCCCTCCTGTCAAAAGGGACTCGCATACTACCAGAAGCATCGCCAGATGCGCGACGAAGCCGCGGCCGCATATCAGGCGCAGTTCGGCCCGCTGAATATCCGCTCGAACAATGACCCTGACAGATGGACCTGGGTAGACAGCCCATGGCCCTGGGAAATGGAGGCGTAGTACATGTGGCTGTATGAAAAAAAACTCGAATACCCTGTAAAGATCAAAAATCCCAATCCCGCACTGGCAAAAGCAATTATTTCCCAGCTCGGTGGCCCAGACGGTGAGCTCGGAGCCGCAACCCGCTATCTGCAGCAGCGTTACAGTATGCCATCTTCCAAGGTGAAAGGGATCTTAACTGATATTGGTACGGAAGAACTCGCCCATATCGAGATGATTTCAGCAATCCTCTATCAGCTTACCCGCAATCTCTCAATCTGCGATATTAAGAAGAGTGGGTTCGATACCTATTTTGTCGATCATACCACCGGGGTTTATCCGCAGGCAGCATCCGGGGTACCGTTCTCGACGGCGACGCTTCAGGTCACTGGTGACGCGCTTGCCGATCTTTACGAGGATCTCGCTGCGGAACAGAAAGCCCGGCTGTCCTATGACAATATCCTGCGGCTGATCGACGACCCGGATGTGCGCGATCCCATCATATTCCTGCGGGAGCGCGAGATCGTCCACTTCCAGCGTTTTGGAGATGCACTGCGGATTACACAGGACGGCCTGAACTCCAAAAACTTCTATGCGTTTAACCCGAGTTTTGACACCCACTGCAACCCGCCTGAGGCAATGCCGATCGGAGCAGCCGCCTGTCCGCAGACAGCGGAAGAGGTCGTTGTTGTTCCACCCTGTGGCTGCGGTGCTCCATCGGAACCCGCTCCATGTGTAAAAACGCCGGAGCAGCCCTCCTCCCCGAATGGATGCGGATGCGGATGCGCGCAGCCACACCCCATGGGCAGCTGTAAATTCCCGTTTGCGCAGCAGCCCGCCCCTTATGCCAAACGAAATAAGCGTGGCGGCTGTGGATGCGGCTGATGTAAGAAACTCGCATATATTAGAACCGCCTGTGCAACCTCAAAATTGCACAGGCGGTTTTTCGTTTATAAGCGGTGCCCCCCTTTTTCAGGCGGGTAACTATCGAAGCTTCTGCGCAAAATCCGCCAGTGCTTCAGAAATCCTGATCTGCTGCGGACAGACTGCCTCGCAGCTGCGGCAGCCGATGCAGGCAGCGGGGTGTTTTTCCTCCGGTACAGCCATCAACGCCATTGGGGCGATAAATCCGCCGCCGGTAAAGCAATGTTCATTATAAAGCTCGAGCAGCATAGGAATGTCGAGCGACTGCGGGCAGTGGCTGGTGCAGTAACGGCAGGCGGTGCAGGGAACCGATGTCTTTTGCACCATACTGTCGGCAATCCCCAGCAGGGTTTCCATCTCCTGCTGGTTCAGCGGATGCTCGGCTTCAAAGGTGCTCAGATTCTCCTCGAGCTGCTGCATGTTGGACATACCGGAAAGGGTCACCGTCACACCGGGGATCGACTGAAGGAACCGGAACGCCCACGCAGGGGTGGTTTCATCCGGACGCAGGGCCTTGAGCTTTGCAGCATCCTCTTCCGCAAGCGACGCCAGCTTCCCGCCGCGAAGCGGCTCCATCACCCAAATGGGGAGCTGATACTCTGCCAAAAGCGCGGCCTTGTTCTTGACATCCTGAAACGACCAGTCGAGATAATTCATCTGCAGCTGACAGAACTCCATCCCTTTTCCGTACGCCTCGAGGAACCGCTGGATTACCTCGCGGCTGCCGTGGGCGGAGAAGCCGAGGTGCCGGATACGGCCGCTGCGCTTCTGTTCGGTCAGATAGTCGAATATCCCATATTTCGGGTCCAGATAGGCTTCAATGTTCATCTCGCAGACATTGTGAAAAAGGTAAAAATCGAAGTAGTCGACCCCGCATTTTTCGAGCTGCCTTTCGAAGACCGTCTTCACCTGGTTCATATTAGAAAGGTCATAGCCCGGGAACTTTGTTGCAAGATGCCAGCGCTCACGCGGATACCGTCCCAATGACCGTCCAATCGCGATCTCCGAGCTGCCGCTGTGGTACCCCCAGGCGGTATCATAGTAGTTAATCCCCCGTTCCATCGCGACATCAACCATCCGGTCCACCGCCAGCTGGTCGATCTTCGCATCATCGCCGCCAATCACCGGGAGCCGCATGGCGCCCATCCCGAGCGCAGACAGTTGGAGGTCCTGAAACTGCTTGTAGATCATCCTGTCTCTTCCTTTCTGTCATCGGATAAAATTCGTTCGCACATTCCGTTCGGTCCGCGGAATTTCCAGACCTTGCTGTCTGCCCGCCTGGATTGATTTCAGCAGCCATGCCATATTTCTGCCGATATTCCGCATGGTCTGAAGCCCCTCCAAATCCTGACGCACCTCTTCCGGGGTCTTCCCATAGACCATGTTCCAGTAGGTGGAGGAGACAACCGGCATCTGGGAGATGGTAAAGTATTTATTGAGCACATCGAAAGAAGCTGCCGTACCGCCGCGCCTTGCCGACAGGACCGCTGCGCCTGGCTTATGGGAAAAAGCGTCTCCGCCCGCATAAAACATCCGGTCGAGCACAGCCAGCATCTGACCGGTGGGATGGGCATAGTATACCGGTGAGCCGAATACAAACCCATCCGCTTCCCGCGCTTTTTGGAGCCAGTCGTTCACCATGTCGTCCTCGAATATGCATTTCCCCTTACCGGCGCACTGCCCACACCCGGCGCAGTCCCGCACTGGATGGGCACCCATCTGAAGTGTCTCGGTTTCAATCCCTTCCTCGTTGAGGACCGATGCAATCTCAGACAATGCGGTGTAGGTGCAGCCGTTCTTTCGGGTGCTCCCGTTCAGCAGCAATACCTTCATAAAATTCCTCCTTCTGCCTGTCCCACAAGGGACGGCCTGTTTTCCTGAAAACCTGTTTCACAGCCTCGGATTACCGGACCAAGGAACGTCTTTTTCGCCTTCCGTTTCCAATTTTCTCTGAACGCCATGAGAGGGGTTCGGCATCCAGCAGGCGTTGTCCGGCGGAGGAAGTCCCGGCACAGGCGGCCTTTTGGCGCATAAAACAGGTTTTCAGGCGATAAACCCGCCGGCCACCTCCTTTTGTATTATTTTACAGGCTGGAGCCAGCTTCAAGTCAAGTGAATTTTTTATGAACGGGCTTTCGCAGAAGAAGAGCCCCTCTTTTCCAGAGAGTAGGGACCAGTTTTTCAGAACAGGCGGAGCTGATCGGCATCAGGGGGCTTATGTGAGAAGGTCTTCGCCGTTTCCTGCTGCATCCGGCCGGTCGGAAGCTGCTCCAAAAATGGGGATGGCTCCTTCCCGCAAACCAGGATCAGTTCCTCCTTGGCGCGGGTCAACCCGACATAGAACAGCCTGCGTTCCTCCTCAAGATCGACCGACCGCCGCTCGGACTCAAGCGGGATGCTCCCCTTGCGGACACCGCAGAGAAAGACTGCCGGGAATTCCAGCCCTTTGGCGCCGTGGAGGGTCATTAGCGTGACCGCTCCCGCGTCGTAAATCCGCCCCGTCGGGCTGCGCATCAGGTCGCTCTCCTGCCCAAGGGTCAACACACGCAGAAAATCCCCCATCGTCCGATGGAACACCGCCATCCGGCGGAGTTTTTCCAGAGCGGCTGCGCCGGTTTTGGGCGGGTGAAGCTGTGCACAGAAGCTGTCCAGCAGTTTCCATGGCTTGCCCTTGGGAAGCTGCGGCATCCATTCCTGCGCCGCCCCGAAGAACGGCACAAGCTGCGGTAAACCGTCAAACCCAGCCGCGACCTGTTCCAGATGTCCTGCCGTCATCCGGCCTGACCCGGCCTCCGCCATCCGCCCCACTGCAAGGGAAACCTGTTCCGCCAGGTCGGGCGGGCAGTCCCACAGCCGCCGCAGGCACCCTTCCAGCGCGGGACGGTCCCAGCCCCCCTCCAGAAAGCGAAAAAAGTCGATGACACCGCGCACCGTCCTGTCCGAAAGGAACGGCTCCCGCCCCGCCACTACATAGGGGATGCCCTCTTTTTTCAGGCAGGCCTCGAGCAGCTCGGACTGCCGGTGGGTGCGGTAGAGTACCGCAATTTCTGAAAAGCTGCGGGGGTGTTCCCGTGACACCGCGGCGCTGCCCTGTGCATCCAGCATATCGACCCCGCCCACCATGCGGTTGATCTCCTTTGCCAGAAAGATGCCCTCGGAAAGCTCGCTGGGCGCGGTTACCACCCGGACCGCAGCACCTGTCGGACGCTGGGCCTCCAAAACGCGCGTCTCTCCGGGATTAGCAGAGATGACCGGCAGGGCGCTATCCAGGATTTCAGGGGTGGAGCGGTAGTTTTTCACCAGGCGGATTCTCCGCAGGCCGGGACGGTCGGACAGCAGCCGGTCGAAACACCCGGCGTCCGCGCCCCGGAACCCGTAGATCGACTGGTCGGGGTCCCCGATCACGAACAGGCTTTTGCTCCCCCGGCTCCATGCGCAGATCAGGTCGTATTGAATCCGGTTGATGTCCTGAAATTCATCCACCAGCAGATAGGCAAATGGGTTGGACTTTCCCTTGGTTTTCCCGGCGGATGCCTGAAGCTCCTGCTCCTTCAGCAGAAGGTCGTCAAAATCCAGACAGCCCGACCGCTGTAACCGCTCCTGATAACACGTGAACGCCTCTTCCGGAATCGCTGAATGTTCCTCCGGCAGGCCGTTTTTGCGTCTGGAAAGCTCGCTCAGAAGCATCCGGGGCGCATTTTTCTTTTTCGACAGCCCCAGCTCCCGCAAGACGGTTTGCGCAAGCTCGATTGCTTCGGATTCGTCCACCAGCCGAACCGGGCCTTGCTGGGAGAGGCGTTCCAGACAGATCGCATGGAAGGTCCCGACCGTCAGCCCCTGAACCGCCCGTTTTCCTCCGAGGCGCACCTCCAGACGCTGCCGCATCTCGGCTGCCGCTTTATTGGTGAAGGTGACCGCGGTGATCTGAGACGGCTTGACCCGGCGCTGCTCGATCAGGAACGCGATCCGTTCCACCAGTGTTTTGGTCTTGCCGGTGCCCGGCCCGGCGATCACCGCGACCGCCGGCTCCACCGCCTCGACCGCTTCCTGCTGTTCCGGATTCAGCGAACCAGCGGGCAGCATATCGGGTTTCACAGATGCCTGCTGTCCGGAGGCAGCAGGGGCGGGATGATCGGGCAGCGGCTTGCCGGACACCTCCTTTTCCACCGGCCGGACCACAAAGAGCGAGGTCTGTCCATTCAGAGACTCGATCTCACTGGGGCTAAGCAGCCGGATGATCCCATATTCCCCGTCGTACCCCGGAATCCGCTCGACCCTGCCCTCCCGAAGGCGCCGGATTCCCTCCGCAATGCAGGGGCCTGCGGCCTGTTCGATCCGCTCAACCGGCATCTGACGGAGGATGGAAAATTCGTCCCCGAGCGTTTCGAGCATCGAAAGATACTGCGCATCCACCCGCTTGCTCGAAACCGAAAGCCCAGTGGATGCAGCGATCGTCTCAGGGAGCGGAACAAGGCTTTCAAACGGCTTTGCACCGTTTCTGACCGCGCCTTCCGCCCGATCGGCGAGCTGCTCCACCCGATGCTCCACCCCGATCGTCAGCTTTTTGCCGCAGACCGGGCATTTTCCGTCGTACTTCTCTGCCTCGGAAGGTTTCAGGCAAAGGTGACAGTTCCGGTGGCCGTCATAATGGTATTTGCCCTCCTCCGGGAAAAACTCGATCGTCCCCCCAAACCGCTCGGGCGTTCTGCCCTGTATCGCATCGGCCATTGCAGCATAGGAAAACGGGATGTCCAGAAGGTTTGCTTCCCGGCCCAGTTTGGCTGGGGAGTGGGCGTCCGAGTTGGAGACCAGCGTATAACCGTCCAGCGCGGAGACCCGCCAATTCATCGGAGGATCAGAGGAAAGGCCGGTTTCAAGCGCGTGGATATAGGGCGTCAGGTCTCCAAAGCACGCCTCAATCGTGTCAAACCCAGAAAATGCCCCAAACAGGGAAAAATGCGGCGTCCAGATGTGTGCTGGGATAAAGACCGCATCCGGGCAGCTCTCGAGCGTGATCTCGAGCAGGTCCCTGCTGTCCAGCCCGAGGATCGGACGCCCGTCCGAATGCAGGTTCCCGATCGCCTCCAGCCTGCGTGAAAGGGTTTCCGCCGCTTCCAGGCCGGGCAGCAGGATCAGGTTATGCACCTTGCGAACCCGTCCATCTTTTTTGTAGATCGAGCTGATCTCTCCCGAGATTACAAAGTGAGGGACCTGCTGGTCCCCCGTGACGCCGGACGGACGCCGCAGTCCCTCCCGCAGGGTGTAAAGTCCCTCCCCGTTGGGGACCAGCTTCTCCGCAAGTTCGGCCCTCCACGCCGGATGGGTGAAATCCCCGGTTCCAACCAGCCCGATTCCCTTTCTGCGCGCCCACAGTTCGAGCAGTTCGGGAACCGCGTCCCGGCTGGTGGCGCGGGAATAGCGCGAGTGGATATGCAGATCTGCGATTACCATAAGCGGTCTCTCCTGTCTGTTGACAGCCGAAGCTGTGAAGTATTCCGCACTCTGCGGAGCGCGGCGGGAGCTCCGCCCCTCGGCCCCGCCACCTTTGAAAAGGTGGGCGAAACTTTTTGAATAGAGAAATTCCATCTTTTCAAAAAAGCAAGGCGTAAAAGATGCAAGCGGGCCGGGAAATATCCCGGCCCGCTTCCGGAACCCGCTAATGCCCCCGGTGCTTCTCCCGCTTTTTCTGCTGCCGCAGGTCAAACCGGCGGGCCTTTTCCGCATCCCGCTCTGCGCGGGAAACCAGCCGCCGTTCCTGTTTCTGCTGCTCCCGCTGGAGCGCGAGGGCCTGCTGGGCTTTGGTGCCAACTCCGGTATCCTGAAGCTGTTTTTGAATCTGCCGCTGCATCCGTTTGGGGTTTCTGCTGCCTGCCCGCAGGCCCATCTGCGGAACCGGCGGGCCAAACCGCAGCCTGCCCCAGTTCCGGAGCATAAAGGCGTAGACCTCATAGTCCTTTGGCTCGGACCCGAATGTGACCTTGCACGCCTCAAGCCCGGCATCGGTGAAGCGTTCGTAAACGCCCACCCAGAACGGGCCTTCGAAAAAAACGGTAAAGCTGGATACGGTGCTGTTCATCCTGTTTTCCTCCTTAAAGATGTTTCCCACGGAAAACGGACAACCAAGGAGGCAGGTTACTGACGGCCCACAGGCCGCGCCCGGACTACCGACCGGGCTGTGTTTTTATTTCCGCGTTTTTGACTGGCTCAATTCTATCTTAGTGGGTTTTTCCAGGGATGTCAAGATTGCAAAACCGGCACCACCTGGCAGAGCCAGATGATGCCGCCGGAAAACTTGAATCGAAATTTCACTTCATTTCTATTTGCCGTTTTCATTCTTTTTCCAGAATATGTCCCACGAATCGTTGGATACCTTTTCAACAGTTATCTCTTTGCAGACGATTTGTGCCGTTAATATGGTCAAGTCCATGGACACATCGTAAAACCCGTCAAACTCTTTGCTTTCATTCAGGGTAATATCCTGCCCATAATAACCAAGCTGAGGTTTCTTCATCTCCCGCACGTAGGCAATGCCTCGCCAGGTTGCATCTGTTTCATATGCGACACGATGGCATGTCAAAAAAGAAAGTTTCCAACTTGTGTCCTCATCATGATAGAGGAACAGATCCACCTCATCGCCAAAGAATTTGATCTGAAAATCCAAAACCGGTAAATCCCAATATTCTGTTTGGTCAATCTTTTCCTGTATCGTTTTAAGCATAACATGATCTTCTCACAACAAAAACCTATTCCTAAAAACCTGGTTCGCATCTAAAGTTTTACTCAATTTTTTTCAAAAAATTGCGGTTTCCAAAGGCAGAGCCTTTGGTCGCTCATCGCAATGAGCGAAATACTTTATCCTGTGAAGCGCTTTTTTCGGGTGAATTGCCGCGAAGCGGCAAGAGGGGGCCTTTTGCAAGTGAAAAAGCCCCCTTGCGTAAAGAAATACGAAACAGTTTTTCTATTTTAGGGTGGACTCGAACCCTTCCCAGCACATATATTCACAGGGAGTCTTGCAGCGGTCCTATTTTTACAGTTGGTTCAAAGGCTGCAACAATGTCAACCAACTCTTCGCCCGTGACGATACAATAATGCCTTAACTCATCTGCTTCATAAAAACCGCAGCTCTCCTCGACGCACCACTGTACCAGTTTTGAATTTTTGACCTCAAACAAGATTGTATCCCGGAAAAAAGACTGATCTGCGTATTTTGACTGAACGGCACCCCAAGTACCCATCCGCATTCCCTCGACTGTGTTTCTTACCAAGACAGGGACACCATCAAAAAAGATTTCAACGCTGTCCTTTTCATCCCCGAGCACAACTTTCGTACCTTCACAATCCTGAATCAGCTCTGTTACAATAAATTCCCCCTTCGGTATCCCGTATTGTTCCAGCTTGGTCCACTCTTCCTGCATCTCCGGTTCCCTATTGTTTTTCTCCATATCTGATCTCACGCCCCCTCCCGTTCCGCATTTCAAGCGTTGGGCGCCCGTCATCCCTAAACGGAAAAATCTCCTGAAAGATAGGGGCTGGTTCTACATGAGATCAGACCAAAAAGGTACATATTCAATATGAGCGATGTCCAAAGAAGATTGCTTTTGATCGCCAAACTCTATATTGAAGTATTCTTCAAGATTCCCACCATAGTAAATGACATCAACCCCATGCACTGACAAAACCGGATAGTTTTCCAAGCTACATAGCGGCATATAACGATGAGAGTAGATCGGGATCAGTCTTGGAGCATCTGGTATTTTTCCCCGAATAAATGCAACACGTTTCGCCTCATCTTCCGGTTCATCTCCCCAGTCGTCACACCAGTAGACCTCACCCGCCCAGTCATAAATTTTCTTTAACGGTGACTCCATAAGCTCTTTCAGAAAACTGATATTGCTTTCACTGAAATCTCTCCAATCATAAAAAGCATCTGACATTGGGAGGACACTTTGAAAAAACACCTTTAACGGCTCCGGAAATTCTATTCCGTAAACCTCTCTGATCCGATCCAGTTCCGCTTGGTTTAGCCCTCGAGTCAGCTGAATCCCCCTTTGTTCCAACAGCCTGATCGCTTTTTCATACATAAAGTACTCTCCTCTTTCTACTACATCCGAGTAAAGGTATTATAATGGTCATCTGTGTACCAAGCCGACCCGTCATCTCCCAAGACCATCCTTTCACTCCCTCGGTTCTGGCCCTTCACACTGGGATTGACATCATATTCCTTGTAGGATACACCCTCTGGCAACTTCTGCGCTTTAGGGTTGGTAGGATTGTTGTGGTAAGTCCTTCCTCCCTTATACCCTTTGGGAGGCGAGCCTTCGTTATTCCGTATCTGTCTCAGGACATCATAGGCTTTTTTCGGAACGGACGGCTGCGGCCGGGGAATGGGGGCCGCCTTTATCGAGCGAGCCAATCCATACAATGATGCTCCAAAAACAACATCTATGGCGATTGAAGTCGGATCGTAGATATTCCTCAGCTTTTCTTCCGATGTCATGTTTTCACTGCCCATAGATTCACCTGTGCGCACACCTACCCCTGAAACTCCGCTGAGCAAGGCTGCTTCTCCCAAGGAAGTTGCCGCTGGAGCAGCCACGGCAACAACCCCGCCGGTCACCGCGCCAATCGTCGAGCCAAGCGCCGCCTGTCCAACCGCAGAACCCCAGCTTCTCACCTCTCCGTCCGCCTTGTCTTCCATAGCAGCCATCGCAGTTGCGCTGCCTCCTGCCGCGACCGCTCCAAGCCCCACTCCAATCGCCACCGCGGCCGCTCCGCCCGTCGCCACGACCAAAGCCACCGCTGCTGCCGCAACCACGACGGTTGCGATCGCACCCAGAGCGATATTCAGCCACCATCCTCCCTTGTCAAACGGCTTGGGCGCATCGTTAAAAATGGCGTATGTCTGGAACTCATAACCACACAGCACCCCCTGTGCGCCCAGAATATCAAACTGATAGGACAGGGTCACGCTGGCGCCCCCGCCGCCGGTCGGTGGGTTGCCGGGTCCGCCCCAGGTGCCTTTGGGTGTGACCATCGACTCCCGCGCCTGCACCTCTTTCTGGGTCTGGATGGTTTGCAGCTCGCTCGGCGTGCTCAGTACCACCACCGGGGCTTCCAGCTGCACATCCCCTTTGGCGGTTATCCGGGTCGCGAGAGGGCTCTCCATCAGTACACAGTTTACATCATCCATCAGGATGTGTAAAGGGGTATCCTTCCCGCCTGTTCCCACAAGGCCCATCTGTTCCGGGAACCAGTAAAGCCGCTTGCCATGTTCGGTGGTCAGATACCGCTGGTTAAAATCCCCCATGTCCGGACAGGTTGCCCCGTTGGTTCTGGGGCTGTCGGACGCGCGCGCCTCCCGTTCGTCGCTGCCCGGGATATAAAGCGATACACGGGTCCCCACTTTGGGCATACAGTACATCAGGCTGCCGGTTGCGGGAGCCCAGTCGTATGGATAAGCAGCCTTGCCTCCCGCCCCGTCGATATCCAGACGGAGCCACACCTGTTCATGATCGGTCTTTTCGACCGTCCCACCCAGGCTCATCCCGGTGATCTTTTCATTATAGTAGGTCCGTTCCCCGACAAGGGCCGGCTGACCCAGCGTATAGATGAAAACCAGCTCCCCGCGTTCAAACCGCGCCCGCTGCCCGCAGACCAGGTAATTTCCGCCCCGGAAGGATGCAATATCCCCGATCCGGTGGTTGGCAGTATCCTTCACATGGTAGCTGAAAAACTGGCTCCGCCGCCAGCCGGCGTCCCTGCCGCCCATCTCGTAAAATCTGGAACTGACATGCGAGCGGTATTCCAGCTCGGGCAGGGTGCAGGGGTCCCCGCCTTCCCGCATCCCGAACCAGAACCACGGTTTTCCGTTCCGGCATTCCGGCACCAATGCACTGTTGAAATGGCTCGCAAGCCGCCGGCAGAACGCCCAGTCGGTTTCCCGGTACTGGATCAGCGGGCGCCCGATCGGGTGGTTCTTGCCTTCGGTGCAGATCACCGCCGCCCCCGGCGTTCCTTTCACCACCTCGCGCACAACATCCGCATAGGTCATAGACACATCCTGAAACGAACGGCTGTGCTCCTCCTGATCCAGCTGGCAGCTGCCCGAAAGCGCCGTGAGCCTCGCCTCATAATAACCGTCCCGATGGCTGATTTCCGCCTCGGTGATGATCCCCTGGAAAAGCGGCGCATCCTCGGCCAGCACCGTAAGCCCGGTTCCCTCGAGGGACGCTTCCACGCCGCTGAAAGCGGCGTCCTCCGGGACGATCCCGGTAATCCGGACCCTGCCGTGGTGATTTGGCCGGATGTCCAGCTCCAGATCGGTGACCGACGACAGGGATACCGCGCCGTCTACCCGCACATTCTGATAGGTATATACCGCCATGCTCCCACTCCTTGTCCTACTCGATATACTGTATCCATTTAATGACGCCGCGTCCCAGGCTGCTGAGAAAGCCCGACCGGAAGAGCTGCGCCGGCGTATAGACTTCAGAAAAACCGTCCCATGGGTCGAACAGCCGCACCCGTCCCTTCTCATCCGGCATCAGAACAACCGAATGGGTCTGCCCGGACTCCTGGAGATGGTTCCCAATCATCCAGTTCTGGTTCTGAATCTGGATGCCGAGCGGTTCCGGATGCGCCTCCAGCAGGGGGATGGGGCTGTCGTACTGCCCCAGGCTGGCAACCCGGATTTCACAGGTGTTGAGATCCCCGGTCACGACAAAACGCAGCGCATCCATCTTTTCTTCATCGCCGCCGGGCCAGTCGCCCTCTTCCCCGCGGCGGCTCCCGGCATTCATCACGATTGCCCGCTGCCATGCGTCGATGTAAAAACCATCCTCCCGTTCGCAGGGATGGCAAAGCCCCTCCGGGTCCCGGGTGAGGACGCCGCCGGTCAGTTCCGGCGGAGAGACAAACCCCATTGCCCGCTGTTCGGGGTCTGGCGCAGGGCACTCGATGGTGAATCCAAAGCAGGGATGCTGGTTTTTATAGTGCAGCCCCACGGTTTTGGCGGCTGCTGCCCAGCACCAGTTGCTGCGGTTTTGCAGATAGAACTTCGGGCGCACTGCCCGGTCATTTCCCGGATTGTTTTCCATCTCCGCCTCCTGCCCCTGTTACCGGTGGTTTCTGCCCCGCTTTGCCGGCCGTATCCGCACGTGGAATGGCCGGCTGCTTCTGGGCACCCTGTTTCAATGTGCTTTCTGCCTGCTTCTGCGCATCCCCCCGCGCCTTTTCAGCGTTGGGGATTCCCGATCCGGGATGTGAAGGGCCTAAACCGCTATCCAACGAGGGGTTTGGACAGATATCCGCCCGCCCGAGTTCCAGAGCCGTTGCCTGATCCACCTTTGGGGGATTGGGCTTTGGATTTTCTGCGGCATCCGTCCCTTTCCGCCCAAGCTCCAGAGTGTATGGGCTGCCCTCATCAGAGCGATGCTTCTTCAAAGCTTCAGACGCTTTTTTATGCGCTTCTTCCCGTTCGGTTTTGTGGTTTGGGGTGCCCGATTTGGCATTTGGCCCGATATTGACCTTCCGGCTGACATCCAGAACCGATGCCCCGTCATCCACCGATTCGTTCATCCCATTGGATTCCCACCAATGGCCCGCTGCAGTCCAGGGGTAGTCCTCACCCACGCAGTCCTTGCCCTTTTCCATGATGCTCGGGTCGCCCTCGCCCTGACTTTCCATATAATCAGAAAACTTCTGGTAATTGTTTTTTCCGGTAACCTGAATATACCCTCCGCCGCTGTAACGAATAGCATCCTCTTTGCTTTCGTTTCCAAGCTCTTTGGCTTTTTTCTGTTTGTCCCAATAGAGCCTGGTGAAATACGCCTCGCCGCCCAGTTCCTTTTTCCACTTGCCGTAGCCGCTTTCCACGCTGATCTGAGCCAGAAAATGGGCTAGACGGTCCTCGGTCGTGATGTTGAACCTGTGAATCGCTTCGCGCAGATCCCGGATATTTTTATCTGTCAGGTATTTCTCTTTCCAGCCCATGTCCAGCAGGACCTGCTTCAAAAAGGCTTCCTCATCCTCTATCGAGCCATACATACTGCCTCGTCCGGCCTTTTCTTGCATCTTTTTACAGGTATCTGCTTCTCCTGGGGCGTCAGTCTGCCCCTGCCCTGAGTCCTTCGGCTCGATCAGCCCGCCCATTGAGCAGATCAGGAATGAAAGGGTGGTCAGGGAATCCTCTCCCGTTGGAGCAGGGGCGTCCGGACTTTTCATGTTCGCAATTGCCCGATCTATCGGGTTCTTGCTTCCGTTGTCCACAATCCGGGTCTGGGAATAGGTATCCCACCATCTGAGCCCGACAATGATCGGCATACAAGGTTTTTGAGTGACCTTGCACACGCCGAACGGCGGGATGTTCATCCCTTCCCCTGGATCGCAGTTGAGCCGGTGGACTACCGGTTTGTCGGTGATGTAGACCCCGTGATCCTGTAGGAGGTTCAACTTGCGGGGGACTGAGCCCATCCGGCATTCCAGGGTTGCCCCGCGCACCAGATATTCCAATGATCTGCCGGTATTTTTGCTCAGGTATTCCTCCATCTTCTGTTTTGCGTTCTCTTTGGATTCCTCTTTTTTCGATTTATCCTCTTTGGACTTACCCTGTTCAGGTTGGTTCTCTTTGGATTCATCGGATCCAAATACGTGCTCCTCCAGCATGGGCCGCACCTGCTCGGGTCTCTGAAGGGTATTTTCTGACAAGATGGCTTCGATTTCTTTTTTACTGTCCATGCTGTTCCTCCTGTCGGCATTCCAAAGATTCTGTAACGATCTCCAGCGGGGTAAGCCCGATGCCGCGCGCACCCCGTTTCAGCAGGCTTTCCACCAAGTCCAGCCGGGCGGCGACATAAGTGTTTTTCAAGCCGTCAAGAAAAAAGAGGGCCTGCTTCCCGAGTTTTTCCGCCCGGAGCACCCCGCGCCGGAGCACACTGCGGTCTGCGTTCCACTCGCTCTGGTCGGACAGACAGTCCACCGCATCCAGAATCGGCAGGTGGTAGACCTCGGCTGCCTGGTTGGCCCGGTCGAGCAGCACCAGCTCCTTGAAGATGGTCTTGGGTTCATACAGGCAGATCACATCCTTCCCCAGCTGGGTCACCAGGAAGAAGGGGAACGAGAGGACATCTGTAAACACCGTATCCGGATTTTCCCGGATCAGCAGGAGTTCCCGCTGGGGTAGCCGGTAGGACCTCCCTTTCCGGATATAGCGCGGGTCGATCTTATCCCGCCAGTCCAGCAGGTCCGGGGCGGTAGTATACTGCGGATCGGTATGCAGCAGGAAATACTTCACTCAAACTTCCCCCCTCTGGCCGCGGCAATCTCCACAAGCTGCTCCATATAGATACCAAAATGAACGCTGAACTCCTGTTCCAGCGAGAGCGAAAACAGCCCATTCTGCTCCAGTATGCCCGGCAGCACCTGCTGCAAAAGCAGGCCAGCCGCCGGATGGAACCCGTTGACGTACATCCGCCGGACCTCCTCCAGCTCGAAAGCCCGAATCCGCACCAGCTCCCTGCCGGCCTGCTCCGCAAAGCAGGCCATATCCTGTTCGACCTGCCGGAACAGGAATTCCGGCGCCCAGTAGAAGCAGGACTCGGTCGGGTCCAGATACAGCTCGCTGTCATAGAGTGCAAACTCATATTCATAGCTGCGTGTCACTGTGCTGCTGAACAGGGAGGAAACCACCAGATACCGGAGCGCCTTTTTTTCCCCGCGCTCCTGCTGCTGTCTCACCGTCTCAACCAGCCCGGACACCCTGCGGGACAGCCCGCCCAAAATCTCCCCCTGCTGTTCTGTAAACGCTGCCAATGCGAGGCTGACCGCATTTTGACAGCAAGGGGTCAGATAGGTCTGCGCGGCCTGCCGCAGCAATTCCTGCCTGTCCATTTTATCCTCCTAGTCCATGCGGATCTGGGCGCCTTTAAAGACGACCTTGTCCTCCAGGAATGTCTGCGTCTCCCCCTGCAACAGCTGGATTGATTTGGGGGCAATCACCTTGAGGGTGGAGTTTACGCTGGAAATGTCGATCAGCTCATCCGACTTGATATGGATTGCCTTGTTGCTCAGGATACGGATTCCCTCATTATCGAGCAGCTCGATCGACATGCCCGCATTGTTGGTGAGGGTCAGGGAATCCGGTGTAAACAGGATTTCCTTCCCATGTGTATTCATGATGGATTTGCAGTCCGGATTCACCCGCTCGTCCGACGCGGAGGACTGTAGATGGGTAGAGCTGATGACATAAGCTTCCGATTCGTCGCAGCCGGGGAGATAGAACCGCACCGCATCCCCCGGTTCGGGCATACAGTACCAGCCCGTTCCATCCGGCGTCGAATAGACGGTACTGTACGGATACCAGTTTGCGCCCGCATTCTCCTGGTTCTCGTCCCGGTCGATCGCGATCTGCACCCGGTCTTTTTCCACCGCCACAACGCTGGCGGAGAGGGAGGCCCCAACCGACCTGAAGTTGTAGGCTTTGGGGAGTTGTGCGCCGTTTTCGCTTTTCAGGTAGTAGGTGTGGTACAACTCGCTGCCTTCCAGCCGGGTTTCCACCGCGCTGACATACAAACGGCGGCCGTTCAGGCTGACCCGGCTCCCGAGGTCATAGATTTCCCGGGTCTTGACGATGAAATAAACGGCATCGCTCTCCCGGATGCCCGGCACCTGTTGGTTCTTTTTGCGGATATATTCGTCCACCCGCTTCTGCATCGAATAGAAGGGGGTGTCGATCTGCGCGGTCTCGGGCAGGTCTGGCAGGCCGAAGAAATAGCGCACCCCCTGGGTTTTGCAGTCAGGGATCACGACCGTATGGAAATGGGAGGCTAGGCGCCGGACGAATTCCCAGTCGGTCTCCTGATATTGCAGCACCAGCGGCGGAATGGCTTCCCCCTTGCCCTTGGTCATAATGAAATTCCCGTCCGGATAAGGGGTGGTGAACGAGGAAAGGACCTCCTTATACTGGATGCCCGGGTCCTGATAGCTGCGGATGTGCGGCATGGTGTCCATCAGGTAGCTTCCGCTGCGCAGCTCCGCAGTCAACAGCCGGACGTCGTTCTGGGCGGTGACGCTCAGGCTGGATACGATCCCATTCAACAGGATTTTTTCTTCCCCGCTGTCGTCGATGGCGACCGCCTGCGCCCAGAGTTCGTTGAGCGCCATCTCCACATAGGAGTCCTCCAGCTCTGGCGGGATATGTCCCGAAAAGCGGACGACAGCATGTTCGTTTTCCTGTTTGAGCCCTTCGAACGTGAGCACATCCAGAAGCTCAAACGGTTTGACTCTGATATTCATATCACGCATGACGGCATCCTCCTGCCGCGGGGCATCTCGCGGCCCCGCTGTTTTTTGACTGCCCGGCGTCTTTGGGGAAGAGAGTTTTCCCTCATAAAAACCGCCTGCCTCCCTTTGGGCGGCAGCTTACCCAACAGATCCCCTTCCCAGGACGGGCATTCCGCGCTTTGTGAAGCGCTGCCTTTGCAAATCAAAATTTTTTGCAAAATCGTGTGAATTTTCAGATCTTGCTTGAAAACAGAGAAACGATAAAACCGGTTTTCAGACCGCCGTACCGGTCAGGTCCCGGATCGACAGCAGCACCTGACGCACCGCAGGCTTCCATTCGTTCATCAGGCGGAACCGGCAGTTGAACCCGATGTGGAACAGCTTCCCGCCGATCGGGGTGACTGCCATTATGTTGTAAAGCTGATCGTCCAGTCCATAGGTTTTGTAGTCGAACCAGGCGATCTGGCTGTTGCCGAGCGGTTCCGTTTCCCGGTCATAGAACTGGAACGCCGGATTGACCTTTTTGAGCGCGTCCGCGGCCTGCCGGGCCGTCGGCGCGGCTTCCTCCCCGGAAAGCGGAGCGGGAAACAGGCTAAAGATAAAGTTCACCTCGGTGTCCAGGCTGGTACGGATCAGCTGCGGCCGGTTTTCCGACTGGTACTTCGCCCGGACCAGATGCGGCGGCATGGGTACGAACTCCGCCGGCTGCATAATCTCCACCTTCCCGTCAAACAGCTCGACCGGTTCGAATTCGATCAGCTTATGGTCGATCAGGAACCCGGTCTCGATCGAGGCGTGCAGCTCCTTTTCCCGGAGATGCCGCAGCTCGATGATCTTTTCGTCCATATATTCCACGCTGTCACCTCAATCCACAAAAATTTCCCGGCTGCGCCGGTGCTTTCCCGGCGGGCGCAAACTGCCGCCGCTGCGCAGATTGCGCAGGATCAGTTCCAGATGGCGGAAAAGGGCCTGGTTGTCGAGCGGTTCCCCATCCAGCTCCAGCTTGACCCGCACATACTGCTCGATCAGCAGCCGCGGTACAGCGGTCGGGCGGTCGAGACAGAGGGAGCAGAATTGCAGGTCATATGGGTCGGCAGTGCGTTCCCCCAGGACCGACCGCGCAAAAAAACGGGTGATCGCGGGGGCCAGCGTCGGGCCGCCCAGCCCGCCCCAGGTGGCGTGCAGGAGGTTCACCGTGTCAAACTCGGTTTCGATGTCCTGAAAATCCTTGTAGTCATCCCGCAGGCGGAACCCCGGCTGGAGCTTGAACCGGCAGAGTTCCAGCTCATCCTCCCCGCGTTCCAGATTGCTGTCCAGAAACGGCTCGGCGGTATAGTCGATGTAATCCTGAAACACCTGCTTTTTTTTCAGCCGGAACTTGAGGCTCACAAACTGTCCCGAAGGGCTGTAGGGCACCTGCTGGATCTCCGGGAACAGGTAGAGGAAACCCCGATGCTTCACCAGACCGGGCGCAATCTCGATGCAGTCGGGGCGCACTGAGATACCGCAGCCAGTCAGGAATCCGTCGGCATATTCGGCATATTCCACCTGCATAAATCCGAATGAGCAGTCCCGCAGCGACCAGAGATACTCCTTTTTTAGAATCCGGTACCGCTCAAACAGCGGATAGATGTTCTGTATCAAGCCGTTTTCCCTCCCTGCGGTTACTTGGCCCCATCAAAGAAATCCAACACCCAGCCGTCCTGCTCGAACGGGAAAAACTGTTCCCTGCCGAGCATCAGCCGTTCGGCGTTCCGGTAGACCGGAACCACCAGATAACCCCAGCGGAGCGGCCTGGCCCAGACAAAGAACCGGACCTCCCGGTCCACGATATCGTCTGTATCCCGCTGGGGAATCTTCCCCTCATAGCGCGCGCGGATCTCCTCGTCGGACACCTCCCGGAACTCCTCCAGGCCACAGTGGCAGGAGAAGCTGTGCCGCACCCGCCCATCCATATCCTTGAGATAGAGCTGGAGGGTCAGGTCGTCCATGTTGCGGGAGATATGCCCTGCGTCCTCCGACCGCTGCAGCCCATGGATCAGCGTCACCTCGCTGCCGGTGTGGGTATAGGCGGTGATGCGGTAGGGCAGGGCGGGCGGCTCGCTCCGCACCGACACATCCGCAAAGCCGTATTTGCGGTCTTTGAGATAGTTCAGCGCGCCGTTGACACAAGCTGTCTTGAGTTCGAGGTCGTCGGCCGGGCCGCCCGCGCTGCGCCTCGAACGGATCATCCGACCGGGGACAAACTCCTTGAGCGCGTCCCGGAACAGCTCGATCCGGCAGGACTGCCCGGTCAGACGGATGATTGCATAGTCCTCGAGTTCGCCGCTCTCGTACATCGGCTCAAGAAACCGGCGGACAATCCCGTAAATATCCCCCTTGAGCAGCCGGTTGATCTCATGGATGCTGAACCCGATCTCCGGGAACTCCCGGACCGTCTGAAGCCCGCTCGCGGTGCGGACGGTCAGTTTCCATCTGTCCACCGGGAGACAGGCGCCGGATGTATCCTCCGCCGGACGGGAGGAGAGCGCTACCTGTAGAATCGGGCGGCTGTAGAACGCCTTTTTGATCCGTTCGGCGGCATCGAAGAGCAGGTAAAAGTTGTTTTTCACCTTGTAGTAGTCCGCCCGACTGAGGGTCTCGTACTCCCGGAAGCGGGTCGGTACCACCTGCTCCGCCGCATGGTACGCCGCATCCAGCTCCTGATAGAGCGGTCCCGCGCCGTTGGCGTCCACATACCGGAACACGTCGAGGTCGAACGCCTCGAGAAGCGCCTCCGACCGTCCGGCGGGAAGCTCCCCGAGCTGTTCCGCCAGCCGGACCTTCAAGAGCTGCATGATCCGGTAGGTCAGATTGTTCCCGCCGAAATCGGTGTCCCCGTTTTCGTAGGCGGCCTGAAGGTCGATCCGGTAGGATACCCGGCGGTTGCTCACCCGGAACCGGCAGGAGCAGAGGTCGGTGGTCCCCCCGCCGCAGTCGAGCACCAAAGCGCGGTACTCGGCACCCTCGCGTGTTTTCCCCTGTACGATCATCCCGGAGATGGTGTTGTAAAGCACCGACATCCCCTCGTCGAGCATCCCGTCCTGCTCCACCGCATAGTTGGGCAAAAGGTCGGAGAACAGCTGCTGGAACAGATGCTTCTGTTTGGCCGGGCTGGAAAGATGGATGCGGGAGACCCGGCATTTGAACCGGCTGCAAACCTCCCGGATCAGGTATTCAAAATAGGCGCGGAGGATCTGTTTGCGGGGGATGGATGCCCTGCGGCCCTCCCGGTCGGCGATCTCCTCGCTTTTTTCAGGATCGCGGACCCATCGTTTGATATCGTAAAAGACGCAGAACCCCTCGTCAATATAGCTGGAACCGGCGAACCGGACCGCCTCATATCCGAAAAGGAACCGGGGCTGACCGTTCCCGACCGAGCGCACCCCCACCACACTGGGCAGCAGCGGCGTCTCCCGAAAATCCTGTGTGACATCGTAAAACACCGCATAGTTGGGCTGGTTGGCCAAAAGCCCGAGCTGGCCGGGCTGCATCCCGATCCGCTCAAAATACAGGTCATCCAGATAGACGCCCGCTGTCGTGCTGCTGGTGCCGAAGTCGATCGCGAGCGGGATGTTCAGTTCCACCGGCTCCCGCACAGAAAAATCGAGCAGGGGAATCCGGTATACATTCAGGTGTTCCGGCAGATAACCGTAGTCACCGTTGTAAATCCGGTAGAGGATCGCCGAGTGGGCGCGGTCCATGCAGTAAAGGCTGTAATCCCTGACCGGGGATTCCCGGCAGGGCAGTTCTGTGGACTTGGTCAGATAGAGCAGATCGGTGTCCGTACCCTTGGCGACAAGGTTCAGAATCCCGCAGATCTGCCCGCCGCTCACCACCAGCACATTGGTGCCCGCCAGACGGGCGTCATACGGGATGGTGAGCCGGTCGTAATAACCGACGGCACAGCCCCGATAGACGGCAATACTGGCGTTGCAGGTCAGGCGCACATCCGTCTGAAGATGCAGATGCACCCGTGAGACCATCCGCTGGAGCGCTTCCATCCCTTCCGCTCTGTGCCGGGTAATCAACAGATGTTCGTCCGCGCCGCGATACCGCAGGATCACCCGGATCAGATCGTCCTTGTCGAGCGGGTCGGTCACACCCGAGATGATCCGTTCGGTGCGGCAGATCTCCCGGAGCTGATGGGTGGTCATCAGCTCCAGGTCCTGTTTCGCATACCGCCTGGGTTTCCCCCCGGACGAAAGCCCCTCCCGGGAGATGACATATCCATATCGGTCCATGAATCCAACCGCCCTCTCAAAATAGTACCATTTCGTCGAGTTCCATTGTCACATCCACATCCACGATCCCAAAATGACGCTCCCAGAACAGATGGGTGGTGAAGTTCAGCGGCAGGAACACATTGATGAGGAAATCC
>Ga0137306_101478_pt1 | contig 23651 bp, 23 predicted proteins | sample Inofroosms_March_FD_97187 | JGI IMG/M metagenome (GOLD analysis project Ga0137306, IMG submission 97187) | Mouse cecal microbial communities from Vienna, Austria - N-Acetylneuraminic and N-Acetylglucosamine D2O microcosms_March | ecosystem: Host-associated > Mammals > Digestive system > Large...
GGCTCTTGGCAGATCAAAGCTCATACTGCGCAAAAGCGTCATAAGCGCCGCCTGCTCCTGCCCCAGATGCCCGTAACAGTCGGCACAGACAGAACAGGCTTCTATCTTGTTTTCAATCCACCCTTCCGGGGAGAGCAGAAACTGTTCGAGCACCGAAACGGCTTCCTTATACTGTTTATGATAATATAACTCCCGCCCATAATAATATTGCTGCCTCGGTTCCAAATGCTTTCCTTCCTCAATCATCTTCCGGTATATGTTCAGATTCCGGTCAGGATCCCCGCCATTCATTTTTTTATGGCAGATGGCGATATCGGAATAAATTACGCTGCCGCCGGGAGGAATCACCTCATGAACTTCCCCGACCCAGCGGTATCGGGGACAGTTTCTGATCCATCTCTCCCTGAAATAAGAAAAAGAAGGCATGCCGGCCTCGTCAAAGGCAGTATGATATCTCATCATAACCATATCCACATCCGGCTGCAGAGACTGTTTTAGCTGCAAAAACGGAGCCTTCTGCGCCTCCTCCAGAATATCGTCGGCATCCATCCACATACAGTAGTCCATTGTTGCTTTGGAAAAGGAATAGTTTCTGGCATCGGAAAAGTCATCCTTCCACGGATAGGAATAAACCTTCGGCGTAAAAGCGGAAGCTATTTCCACCGTCCGGTCATCCGACCCGGTATCCACGATCACAATTTCCTCCACCAGTCCCGCCACACTGTCCAGGCAGCGGGCAAGATGCATTTCCTCATTTTTGACAATCATGCAAAGGCTTATCGTCGCCATACGTCCTCCGTCTCCTTTCTCTACTGCCTGCATCGCTTCTCAATGCTCAGATTCATGCTGATCCTGGAGGGGCCTGCCGAAGAATTCCAGGAAAAAAACAGCGTGGATGCATCGGCTACTTCGATAATAAAATATCTCGACAGCACAACCGTTTCCTTCCGCCTGACCGCCTCCGCATGTGTGGTGTATACGGTCTGCTTACGGTCATTAAATACCGGAGTCAGCCTGATCACGCCGGGCTTTTTCAGAAGCGCGGCGATATAATAGCTGATGGCGTAACAGCCGGGAGTCAGCATTACCGAATAGTGATCGCAGGGAGAAATATTCCGGGTGATATCCGGTATATCCGCTCTAAGCGGAAGGCCGGCGCTTTCCGGCACGATAAGATTCTGACCTGAAAATGTCGCAAAGATACTGTTCTGGGGATAACCGGCAGGGCCTGCCGGACCCCGCGGACCAGGTTCTCCCCTTGGGCCCATCGGCCCGGTTGCGCCCTGGGGACCCTGAGGGCCTGTCACCCCCTGGGGACCTGCTTCTCCCCGATCACCGGGACAGCCCTGAGGACCCGGCTCCCCTCTTGGTCCCTGGGGGCCCGGTTCTCCCCGATTGCCGGAACAGCCCCAGGAATGCGGCTCCTCTCCTGCTCCCTGTAAGCAAGGCTCTGCGCACCCGCCGGGACAGACCGGCGGGCCCGACTCCGTCGAACCCTGCCCGAAACAGCGGAAACCATCCGTTCCTTCCGGTTTTGCAGCGCCCCCATTCTGCGGTTCCTCCGCTGTGTCCGTGTCCGTTCCGGATACAAAACCGCAAGAAGGCTGCACCTGGTTCCGGCCGCTGTTTTGATGTCTATTCCGGCCAGGGGTTCTGTTGGGATTTCTCCCCATACCGAACAGATTCGGCGGACCGAATATCCGGTTTGCATAACATCCATTCAATTGAAACCACCTCGTTCATATTTGATATTGTCTGATAATCATTTATTCTACTAAATTATATGCACAATCCGGGATTTCGTTTGGAACGGCTGTAAATAACAGGAAAAGACCGGCCGCAATGAACCAATTTTCATACATTCTTTTATAAAGAAAAGGCTATCTTTTCCACCCAAACAGTGTTATAATATTCACGAATCTGACGACTGTCCCGACCGGACAGCCCTTCATATTACATTATCATATAAAGGAGCGGATACTATAATGAGTGTTACAATTACAAACGATATCAAGTATGTAGGTGTAAACGATCATGACGTGGATCTGTTTGAAGGCCAGTATGTCGTAGAAAACGGCATGGCATACAATTCATACGTAATTCTGGATGAGAAAACCGCGGTTATGGACACCGTGGATGCACATTTTACCCATGAGTGGCTGGACAATATCGAGAACGAGCTGGGTTCCCGCCGTCCTGACTACCTGATTATTCAGCATATGGAGCCTGACCATGCGGGCAGCATTGACATTTTCATGCAGACCTATAAGGAGACCACCATCGTTTCCTCCGCAAAGGCATTCGCCATGATGAAGCAGTTCTTCGGAACGGATTATGCGGACCGCCAGATCGTGGTCGGCGAGGGCAGCACCCTGGAACTGGGCAAGCACACCCTGGCTTTTGTTGCGGCGCCCATGGTACACTGGCCTGAGGTTATCGTTACCTATGATACCTGCGACAAGGTTCTGTTCTCTGCCGACGGCTTTGGCAAATTCGGCGCTCTGGACGTGGATGAGGAATGGGACTGCGAAGCACGCCGTTACTATATCGGCATCGTGGGCAAGTATGGCGCACAGGTACAGACACTGCTGAAAAAAGCTGCCGGCCTGGATATTCAGATGATCTGCCCCACCCACGGCCCCGTGCTGAAAGAAAATCTGGGGCATTACCTGAACCTTTATGATACCTGGTCTTCTTATTCCGTTGAGACGGAAGGCATCGTGATCGCCTATACTTCTATTTACGGACATACGAAAAAGGCTGTGGACGTACTGGCTGACAAGCTGCGTGCAAAAGGCTGTCCTGACGTGGTAGTGTACGATCTGGCACGCTGCGATATGGCAGAAGCCGTGGAAGACGCTTTCCGCTACGGAAAACTGATTCTCGCCACCACCACCTACAACGCAGGGATTTTCCCCTTCATGCATACATTTATCGACCATCTGACCGAGCGCAATTACCAGAACCGCACCGTTGCCCTGATTGAGAACGGCTCCTGGGCTCCTCTGGCTGCCAAGGTAATGCGGGATATGTTCAAGAACAGCAAAAATCTGCAGTTCGCGAAGAACACCGTGCATATCAAATCCGCACTGAACGAAGAAAGCAGCGCCCAGTTAGAGAATCTGGCCGAAGAACTGTGCAGCGAGTACGTGGCACAGCATTCCGAGACTGCCAACAAGAACGACCTGTCCGCACTGTTCAAGATCGGATACGGCCTGTATGTGGTTACTTCCAATGACGGCAAGAAGGATAACGGCTTAATCGTAAATACCGTGACCCAGCTTACCAACACCCCGAACCGGGTAGCCGTTGCCATCAACAAGGACAACTATTCTCACCATGTAATCAAGCAGACCGGCGTTATGAACATTAACTGCCTGTCGGTAAAGGCGCCTTTCAAGGTATTCCAGAACTTCGGTTTCCAGAGCGGCAGAACCGCAGATAAGTTTGCCAACTGCTCGCCGATGCGTTCCGATAACGGCCTGGTGTTCCTGCCCAAATACATCAACTCCTTCATGTCCCTGAAGGTAGAGCAGTATCTGGATTTCGATACCCACGGACTGTTTGTATGCAGCATTACCGAAGCACGGGTAATGAACGAGGATGATACCATGACCTACACCTACTACCAGAATCATGTAAAACCCCGCCCGGACACCGAAGGCAAGACCGGCTGGGTATGTGTAGTATGCGGATACATCTACGAGGGTGACGATCTGCCCGATGACTTTGTATGCCCGCTGTGCAAGCATGGCGTAGCCGATTTTGAGCGGATTGAGTAAGGTGAAAACTAATACATTATAAATGAAACCGGCGTTTTCGGACGCCGGTTTTCATATTTATTTTATATTAACATACATTCAAACTTATAAATCCAATTCCGTAAAATCAATGTATAAGTCTTCGTAAATACTTACTTTGATTTTATCCTTAAACGTATAAAATTCCGCTTTAAAATGCTCTTTTTCCAGATAATATACAAAAATGCTTTCCTTTTCAGGATCCACAATCCAGTATTCCCGGACTCCGGCATCTGCGTACAGGTTTAATTTCACCACATAATCATGGCTGGAAGTGCTGGGGGAAATGATCTCAATAATCCAGTCCGGCGCCCCGGTGCAGCCACGGTCAGTCAGCTTGTCCCTGTCACAGATCACGCTGATATCCGGTTCCACAATGGTTTTCCGATCCTCTTTTAATTTGACGGCAAAAGGGGCCGGATAGACACGGCAGCGGCCGCCTTTGGCTTTCAGATACTCTCTAATTGTACCGGATAACTCCATCAATATCGTCTGATGAATTCTTGAAGGCGCCGCCTGGTTATAGATCAGATAGCCCTCAATCAGCTCCGCCCGGACGGTTTCCGGCAGATTGTAATAATCATCTTCCGTATAAAGCTTCGGATTCGGTTTCATTTTCCGCTGCGCCATTGTCATAATAATCACCTCCTAATTTAGTTCCGCTGTTCTATATTAGCCCCGCTATCGTCCTCCCAATCCTCCCGGTTCCGTCTGCTCCCCCCGGTGAACCACAATCTGCGGAAATGGAATCTCGATTCCATGTGCATCAAAAGCCAGCTTGATTTTTTCCGTTATGCTCCATCTGGCAGGCCAGTAATCGCCGGTAGGCACCCAGCAGCGGCAGCCCATGGTCACGGCGCTGTCGTCAAGGCTTGATACGAAAGCTACCATTTCCTCATCTTTTAACACCGCATCATAGGCGGTCATCACTTCCATCATCAATGTCTTAGCCCGTTTTAAATCCGCACTGTAAGAAATTCCCACCGCAATATCCAGCCGCCGTTTTTCCTGGGCCGTCACATTGGTCATGCTGTTATTGGCCAGATGACCGTTGGGGATCATAATCAGTTTGTTATCGGGTGTCAGCAGGGAGGTATAAACCAGGCCGATGGTCTTTACCGTCCCTTCATTTTTATTCCCGTCTTCTATAATATAATCTCCCACCTTAAAAGGCTTCATCATTAAAATCAGAATCCCGCCGGCAAAATTAGACAAACTGCCCTGCATGGCCAGGCCTGCCGCCACACCGGCGGAACCGATCACCGTAATCAGAGAAGTCGTTTCAATCCCCACCACCTGCAGCATGGTAACGGCAATCAGGCCGTACCCTGCCGCCCGCAGCAGATGCCTGATAAACTTTCGCACCGTGATTTCCGTGCCGATCCGTTCCATGGAACGGTCCGCGATCTTCAGCAGAAAATTCAGCAGCTTTTTCCCTACAAACAGAATCGCCAAAGCCACAATCATCTGCATTCCTTTATTCAAAGCGCCGTCCAGCGCCTTGTCCAGCCATGCCTGAAAAATGCGGCTGTGTTCTTCCAGATCCTGAACAGCCTGTTCCAGCTCTATATGAGGTGCGTCATCCATCGGTAATGCTCAGTCCTTTTCTCTAAATATTTACTTTTTCCCGGCAGTCGCCGCGGAAAATTCCGTCTCAGCTCTCTTTTTTACTGCTTTTTCCGTCGGTTTCTCCGACGCTTTCTTTACTGTCTCTTCCACCGGTTTCTTCACTGTATCCGCAACCGGTTTTTCAGTTTCTTTTTTTACCGCTTCTTCCGCCGGTTTTTCCGGTTCTTTCTTTACTATTTCTTCCGCCGTTTTCTCCGGTTCTTTCTTTGCCGTTTCCTCCGCCGGCTCCATCGCCGCTTTTTTCAGTTTCTCAACCTGCTGGTCAACTCTCGTCGTTTTTTTCTTCGCTCCGGCAGCTTTCCCGGCTGTCTTCGCGGAATCCTTTTTCTTCTTCGCCGTTTTGTTGCTGACCTTCTTTTCTTCCACGGGAATATACCGGAAGATCGCGACAGTCAGCGGCGCCAGCTTTATGGAAATCGAGTAAGGCCGTTCATCCCACTCCTGCTTTTTGGCCACTTTCACCCTGCCGTTCACTTCGCCGCTTCCGCCAAAGGCAGCGGCATCACTGTTAAACACTTCCTTATATTTGCCCGGCATCGGAACACCCACCTGGAAATCCTCATGATCGATGGTGTCAAAATTGCACACCACCAGCATGGTTTCCTCCGGTTTATCCGTCTTTCTTAAAAACGTGCAGATGCTTTCCTCCCAACTGCTGCAGTCAATCCATTCAAACCCGTCCGGATCATGGTCCATCCGGTAAAGGGCAGGACTCTCCCTGTACAGCTTGTGCAGCGCCTTCACACAGGCCTGCATCTGGCTGTGCAGATCATATTGAAGCAGGTGCCACTGAATACCGGACTTCTCATTCCACTCGTCCATCTGCGCAAAATCCTGGCCCATAAACAAAAGTTTCTTTCCGGGATGGGTCATCCAGAAGCCATAGGCCGCACGCAGATTGGCAAATTTCGTCTCAAAATTCTCTCCCGGCATCTTTCCTGCCATGGAGCCTTTCCCATGCACCACTTCGTCGTGGGAGAATACCAGAATAAAGTTTTCGCTGTACGCATAAACCATGCTGAACGTCAGCTCATTGTAATGATGCTTTCTGAAATAAGGATCGCACTGCATATAGCCCAGAAAATCATTCATCCAGCCCATGTTCCATTTCAGGTCAAAGCCCACCGCACCGTCGTCCACGTCGCCGGTAATTCTGGGCCATGCGGTAGATTCCTCCGCAATCAAAAGCGCACCGTTCTCCTGCTTTTTGAAAATGGAATTCAGATGTTTTAACAGCTCCAGAGCTTCCAGGTTTTCATGGCCGCCGTAGATATTGGGCACCCATTCCCCGTCGTTTTTTCCGTAATCCAGGTACAGCATGGACGCCACCGCATCCATACGGATACCGTCGGCATGGAACCGGTTCACCCAGAACAGAGCGTTGGCAATCAAAAAGTTGGATACCTGGGGACGGCCGTAATTAAAGATCAGCGTTCCCCAGTGAGGATGCATCCCCTGTCTGGGATCTTTATGCTCATACAGCCCGGTGCCGTCAAAATCAGCCAGCGCCACCGTATCCTTGGGAAAATGTGCCGGAACCCAGTCCAGGATCACGCCGATGCCCTGCCCATGCATATAATCCATAAAATACATAAAATCTTCCGGCGTCCCGTAACGGCTGGTGGGCGCATAGTAGCCGGTAACCAGATACCCCCAGGACTCGTCCAGCAGATGCTCCATCACAGGCATCAGCTCCACATGGGTATAGCCCATCTCCTTCACATAGGAAGCCAGCATGGGCGCAATCTCCCGGTAATTGTAAAATTCCTGTTCCTCATCTTCCGGCACCCGCCAGGAACCCAGGTGTACTTCATAGATGGACATGGGCTGTTCCAGATGCTTTTTCTTTTTTCTTTCCTTTATCCAGCCTGCATCCTGCCACCGGTACCGTTCCAGATCGGCCACCACCGACGCCGTATCGGGACGGAGCTGAGAACCATTTCCATAAGGATCGGATTTCAGCGCAGGAGAACCGCCCTTAAATTCAATTTCATATTTATAAATCGCCCCTGATTCAATACCGGGAATAAATAGTTCAAAAATACCGGAATCCCCCCGTCTGGACATCTGGTGAGTGCGTCCGTCCCACATATTGAAATCGCCTACCACGCTGACGCTCCAGGCATTGGGCGCCCAGACGGCGAACTGCGTTCCCGGCACGCCGTCTACGGTTCTGGAATGGGCCCCCAGCACGTCATAGATTTCATAATGAATACCCGCCCCAAACCGTTTCATATCCGATTCCGTGATCTGTAAGTCAAAGGCGTAAGGATCTTCGATTTCCCGCTTCGTTCCGTTGTCATAGGTCACTTCATATACATAGTGAATCTTTGTTTTTCTATTCAAAAGCAGCGCAAAAAAGCCCGCCTCGTCCACCTTTGTCATAGGCCAGCTTTTCTGTGTGGAAACCACCTTCACGCTGACAGTTTCCGCATGGGGGATAAACGCCTGAATCAGCAGTTGTTCCTCCACTTTATGAGCGCCCAGCACCTGATGCGGATGATCACAGTCCGCACACACAATTCCTTCTATCTCCGGCCAGTCCAAAATTTCATTCAATCTTTCTTCCATAATGTCCTCCAGGGGGTTTTCATCTCTATTTAACATATATTCTACCATTTTCAAAGGTATAAAACAACCCTGTAAATGGATTCCTGCCACTTCCTTTTCCCTTTCCTTCCGTCCTCCCGCCTCCTTCTTTTTTCCTGATGTCTGGCTTTTTTTCCGGATAAAAGCTATAATAAATACCGAAGCAAATAAAACACGCAAAGAAACATACAAATCCGGAATATGGAGGCCGATCATTATGGAACCTTTACCCAAAGACCCGGTCATGCTCCTCAGCCTGATTAACACAAAACTCCGGGATTTTTACCCCTCTCTGGACGCACTGTGCAGGGATCTGGGCGTTGACAGGACTGCGCTGACCGAAACATTAGAACGGCTGGATTATCATTATTCGGCAGAAAAGAACCGGTTCCTGTAAACAGGAACCGGTTCTCTGGCCATCCGTCAGTTTCATAAGCCTATCTGACCGCTCAGCTTCTTTTCCTTATTCCGCCGGCACTTCGTTTATCAGCTCCGGGCGATCAGCCTTTCTCCGTCCACATCCAGCCAGATCGTATCCCCCGCGCCCACATCGCCGCCGAGAATCAGGCGTGCCGCCAGTGTCTCCACATGTTTCTGTAAAAACCGTTTCAGCGGCCTCGCGCCGTATACCGGATCGTAGCCGTGATCCGCCACAAACCCTTTCGCTCCTTCTGTCAGCCGGATCGTCAGCTCCTTTTCCTCCAGACGCTTATTCACGTCCGCCACCATCAGATCAATGATGCCGCCGATATTGTCTTTCGTCAGCGGTTTAAACATAATTGTCTCATCCAGCCGGTTTAAAAATTCCGGACGGAAATGGGCTCTCAGCTCCTGCGTCACCATGGACTGGGCTTCCGGCCTGATATTTCCTTCCCCGTCGATTCCTTCCAGCAGGTAAGCGGAACCGATATTTGAAGTCATAATCAGAATCGTATTTTTAAAATCCACCGTTCTGCCCTGAGAATCGGTGATCCGGCCGTCGTCCAGCACCTGTAAAAGCACGTTGAACACGTCGGGATGCGCTTTTTCCACCTCATCGAACAGCACCACCGAATAAGGCTTTCTCCGCACCGCCTCCGTCAGCTGGCCGCCCTCGTCATAGCCTACATATCCCGGAGGCGCTCCGATCAGACGGGATACGGAATGCTTCTCCATATACTCACTCATATCAATACGGACCATATTGGACTCATCGTCGAACAGGCTCTGCGCCAGCGCCTTTGCCAGCTCCGTTTTGCCCACACCCGTAGGACCTAAGAACAGGAAGGAACCAATCGGCTTGCCAGGATCCTTAATTCCTGCCTTGGAACGGATAATGGCTTCCGTCACCTTCTCTACTCCTTCGTCCTGACCAATGACCCGCCTGTGCAGTTCTTCATCCAGATGCAGCGTTTTATTCCGCTCGCTCTCTGTCAGCTTCGCCACCGGAATACCGGTCCACCGGGAAACGATTCTGGAAATTTCCTCGTCAGTGACGCTTTCATGAACCAGCGTCATATCCTTGCTCTTAATCTGGCTTTCCTCCGCTTCCAACTGCTGTTCCAGTTGGGGCAGCTTCCCGTACATCAGCTCCGCCGCCTTGTTCAGATCATAGTTCTGCTGGGCCTCCTGAATCTGACTGTTGACCGCGTCAATTTCCTCCCGAAGCTTCACCAGCTTATCCACCGACTTCTTTTCATTGTCCCACTGGGCCTTCATGGAGGCAAATTCCTCCCGAAGCTCCGCCAGTTCCTTCTGCAGATTTTCCAGACGCTCACGGCTTAGCCGGTCCGTCTCTTTTTTCAGGGCGGCTTCCTCGATCTCTAGCTGCATAATCTTCCGGGACAGTTCGTCCATCTCCGTGGGCATAGAGTCCAGCTCTGTCTTAATCAGAGCGCAGGCTTCGTCCACCAGGTCGATGGCCTTGTCGGGCAGGAAACGGTCGGTGATATACCGGTTAGACAAAACCGCCGCGTTTACCAGAGCGGAGTCGGTGATTTTTACGCCGTGAAATACCTCGTAGCGATCCTTAATACCTCTTAAAATGGAAATGGTATCCTCCACGGTCGGCTCATCCACCATCACCGGCTGAAACCGCCGCTCCAGAGCCGCATCCTTTTCAATATATTTCCGGTACTCATCCAGAGTGGTGGCGCCGATGCAGTGAAGCTCGCCTCTGGCCAGCATGGGCTTTAACATATTTCCGGCATCCATGGAGCCTTCCGTCTTTCCGGCACCCACAATGGTGTGCAGCTCGTCGATAAACAGAATAATCTGCCCGTCGCTTTTCTTCACTTCCTCCAGCACCGCTTTCAGACGTTCCTCAAACTCGCCCCGGTACTTGGCTCCCGCCACCAGAGCGCCCATGTCCAGCGAAAACAGCGTCTTGTTTTTCAGTCCTTCCGGTACGTCACCTCTGACGATCCGCTGGGCCAGCCCTTCCACCACGGCAGTTTTGCCCACGCCGGGCTCGCCGATCAGCACCGGATTGTTTTTCGTCTTCCGGGAGAGAATCCGCACCACATTCCGGATCTCCGCATCCCTGCCGATCACCGGGTCAAGCTTCTGTTTCGACGCCCGCTCCACCAGGTTTACGCCGTATTTGCTCAACGTGTCATAAGTGGCCTCCGGATTGTCGCTGGTCACACGCTGATTGCCCCGCACCGTAGCCAGCGCCTGGAGGAACCGCTCCTTTGTGATGCCGTATTCTTTCAGCAGACTGCCGACCGCGCCGTTTGGTTCTTTCAGCATGGACAGAAACAGATGCTCCACCGATACATACTCGTCCCCCATGGCTTTGGCCTCGTCCTCGGCATCAAGCAGCGCCTTGTTCAGCGCGTTGCTGATATAAAGCTGGCTCCCCCCGGACACCTTGGGACGGCCCGCAAGCTTCGACTCCACATTTTCCAGGAAATGCTCTTTATTGATTTCCATTTTCTCAATCAGTTTCAGAATCAGGCTGTCTTCCAGCTTCAGAAGACTATATAATAAATGCTCCTGGTCAATCTCCTGATGCCCATACTCATAGGCCAGCTTCTCACAGTTCTGCACCGCCTGTATGGAATTCTGGGTGAATTTGCTTAAATTCATACAATGACCTCCTTGCTTACATTGGTCTGCATGCATGTGTTTTTATTTGTTCTATATGTGTTATAACACTAATTATTAGCAGAGTCAAGTGTTGAGTGCTAATTTTGTGTGAATTTTTTATGAAAACACTGACAGAATAAGGGATTTTACAAAACGAGATTTTTTGAAACCGGGTATTTTGTGCCAAAATTGTACCCTTTCTGAAAAAATAAGCCGCTGCCAGATTATTATTCCCGGCAACGGCCTGTGTTTATCCGATCATTGTATTTTTTTGTACATCTTCCATTTTCTTCTGAATCTGCGTGAAATCCGGATGCGTATATACGTCCAGCGTAATTGATACGTTCGCATGACCCATAATGGATTGCAGCACTTTAGGCTCCAATCCTGATTCCGCCAACCTGGTACATGCTGTATGCCTTAATATATGGGCTGATATGTGAGGCAGCAATTCCGGCTCCCTCCGCTCTTTTATCGCTTGCTCCGATTCCAGTTTGTTATAAGCCTGGACAATATTATTCAATGCAAAATTAATCGCATTCGTGGCATAAGGTTTTCCCAGGGTATTGGTAAAGACAAAATCCGATACTCCTTCAATCTCCTGCTGCCTTGCCGCTTTTCCCAGCAAAAGATAAATCTCTTTCTGCCTTATCAGGCTTTTTTTGGCAGCCGCCGTCAACGGAATGTCCCTCCGGCCTGCTTCGGTCTTTAAATCCTGTATATGGAACCGGCATCCGTCGCCCAGGTTTTTATAAATAAGCTGCTGCCTGATATGCACCACATTTCCCTTTAAATCCACATCAGACCACCGAAGGCCGGTCAATTCCCCCACCCGGAGAGCCGTGGACAACGCAAAAATCACCAATGGATAGTATACCGCATACCTGTTATTATGCGTCATGAAATCCAATAAATTTTCCTGCTCCGATGCCGTCAGCGCTATCCTCTGCTTTTTGGTTCCTCCTACGCCTTTCCGACAGTCCTTCGCCGGATTCTTTCGGATAATGTCAGAATTAACCGCCAGCTCCAATGCCGGATAGATTAAATTATGATACATCTTGATCGTATTCGCCGAAAGTCCTTTTTTCGCTAATTCAGAGTAAAATGATCTGATGTGAAGCTGTTTGATCTGCGAAATTTTCATATTGCCCAACATGGATTCTGTCAATGCATTATTCCAAACGGCCATATAATTGCACCATGTACTTTCCCTCAAATCCGTTTTTATATCCATATAGATTTTAAAAAGCTGATTTAAAGTCATATCTCCACGGCTGGTGTCAATTCCGTCCTGCAAGTCACGTTCTATCTTCTTTTCCTTCCCACGCAGTTCTACCAGCGTTACCGCATATATCGTTTTTTTCTTACCTGATAAATCCACATATCTGTATAAATATCTTCCATCTTCTGACCTTTGCATTTCCCCCGTCCGCAAAACCCGGCCTTTATTATCCGTCCTCTTTTTTCCGCCATAATACACCACCCTTCATAATATGAGCCGGCAGCAGGCCCCAGACCGGAGCCGCCGCCTGTTCCCGAAGTATTTCAGCTTATTCAGCGTTGTTGTAACAGTCCTGAGGCGGGAGCATATTTCCCGCATCCTTTTTTGAATTTACTGATAACCATCCTGAGAGGTTCCGGCTCCCCTGCGTATTCTTCGACACCTGCCACTCTGACAGTACGGATACCCCGGCAGGTCCGAACTTTGACTTTATCTCCAGGATGAACCCGGCCTACCAGCATCCCCGGCAGTTCCCAGCGGTACAACTTCCCGCCGGCCTTATGCGCCGCCGTTATGATCTGCCTGCGTCCATACCTGACAGGGACATGTGTCAGTCCATAAGACTGTGTCAGCAGATACCAGATATATCCGTCTATCAGATAATTATTGCTGTCCAGGATAATTTCCGCTTCGGCAAAGCCGGACTTTGCATACTGCCATTCTTTCCGATCAACCTTCCCCGGCTTCGGGGGATGAGCGGCGAAGCATGGGTAAATCCTGATATCATCTATCCGCATTGTGGCCGGCCTTTTCTCTCGGCGTATCCGGGCGATCTCTTTGAGCGCTTCATTCAAACTGATAACACAGTCATTTCCAGATGATAAGCAAAATTCCTCTGCTTTCTCTTTCCCTTCCTGGGAGAGTTCCAGGCAATCGGCAATCATTTCCCCGATCATCCCCGTATTTTCGCCCCATCCGGCAATCACAACCATGTCTTTTTTATCCGAGTAGTAAACCACCTGTTTTTTCCGCAAATGCTCCGGAAGGTTTTCCAGGCCGGTTGATACAATGTTATGCGCTGCGCTTAAAACCTCCATTATGCCTGCCGCCCTCTCTTTCTGCCAATCGTAAGACCCCTTTTGGGTTCCTTCGGTGTTGAAAATAAAATCTGACAATTTCCTTTTTGCATCCGGATAATGAATGTATGTCAGCGTATTATTATCGGCGGCTCTCAAAAATCTCTGATTTGCACTGTCGGCATATTCCACCCACTTTTCCGCCTCCTGATTGCCGCATCTCGCCATATACTTTAACTGCATACACAGCTTATCCACTTCCGCAATCATCTTCCTGTGCCTTGTCCGGTCCCAGTCCAGCATAATCAGCTTTGGGCATGTCAGCACGGAAAACGGAATGCCATTGTAGCGTGCAACCTTCCATATTTCTTCTCTGATCAGTTCTTCCTCTCCCCGGAAGGCTGCAAGAACCAATTCGTCTGTCACGTTTGCAAATTGGCCAATGTATAAGTGGCTCGCTTTCTGCACTTCAATCAGATTCGGATACTTGTACCCTTTATACAGCCCCGCTCTTTCCTCCTGGCAAAGTTGCAGATAATAATTAAAATATTCCATTTTATGCCCGCGCCTCCGTCACTTCACAGCCTGAAAGCTGATTTTTCATGGATTCCAATGCGCTTTTCAACCTGAACGAGTAGTCACAGGCAATATCCGCACTCTTCTCGGCCTGTTCATCCAGGGCTTTCTGCTGTGCTTCGATCTCCCTCAGTTTCATGATACGGTTTTGCAATGCTCTTTCTCCCATAACATTTTTCCTTTCTATCGGTTGAGTGGTTTTCCAGCAGCCCCGGAAGCATCTTCTTGACTATTCCTGTTTTCTTCTTCCGTACACGGTCACAGGTATATGGCTTTCGGTATCGGGTGCTTTCGGCTCTCCCGGCTGCTTTTGTTTTCCTCTCTGTTGATGATATTATTATACAGTGTTTGCTTAATGATGTTAAGTATTTTATATATATTTTGCTTAACATTTTTAATTTTTTCATTGATTTTATAAAGCAAATAATATATAATAATATTAGGAGGTGACTTTATGACAATTGCACAAAAAATAGGTATGGCATTATCATATAAAGGTATAAGCCAAGCCGAATTAGCACGTAGAATCGGAACTACGCCATCTAACCTCAATCAAAAAGTAAAGAGAAATACGCTTACGAAAGAAGAACTTGAGCAAATAGCGGAGGTTTTGGGCGGCACATGGAAAGCGGAATTTGAATTTCCAGATGGCACAATAATTTGACATTTTCTCACATAACCCACTCCAGAAAGGAGAATCATTATGTCACAGGCATTAGCACGATCAGACATTTATACCGAAGATGATTATTATAACCTACCAGAGAATGTCCGGGCGGAATTAATTGATGGGCAGTTTTATGATATGGCGGCACCCAGCAGGATTCACCAAAAAATATTAAATACTGTCAATAACACCATTTTCAATTATATTCATTCTAAAGGTGGCTCCTGTGAAGTTTATCCGGCTCCCTTCGCCGTCAAACTGTTTGATGACAGAAAAACCGTTGTTGAACCTGATATCAGTGTAATCTGTGACCCCAACAAACTGACTGACCAAGGTTGCACCGGAGCGCCCGATTGGATTATTGAAATCGTTTCTCCCAGCACTTCCGGCCATGATTATGTGCGGAAACTAAATCTTTATCTGGATGCCGGTGTCAGGGAATACTGGATTGTTGACCCACGTAACCGCAAAGTTTTGGTGTATCATTTAGAACAGGACGACGTTAAGGCTGACAGTTACACTTTCCAGGACAAAATAAAAGTCAATATCTATGACGATTTATGGATTAGCCTGCAAGAGTTAGGCATACCTGGAACCTGATAAGGAATAATCCTGCCTCATCATTCCAACCGGCGGCGGTTCCCCAAAAGTGGGGAGCGGTTTTCCTCTGGCCTATCCCCGTGACGCTCCCAGAAGCCCATAGAGCGGCTTTTCCTCCACAAGTGGGGGATTAGCTTTCATCAAAAAAACGGTGTATAAGCTCGTCTGGCGTATCAGGGTGGGTATCCACCATTTCGGGGAGACCCCCTGCCTGCAAGGCATACCCACAAGCGGGCATGGCTCCGGAATGCCGCAGGACACGACTTTCCCCCGGCTTGTTGGGGAATCTGGATAACGATTTGTTATTGAGATACTCAGCGCAATTTTGCGCCCAGCTCCGATACAATACCTTGGGGGATGGACGTACTCAATTTTGAGTTGGTTACGCCGATCATTCAATGTGTGCGATATCACACAATTCAGGGAACCTGCTGCCGGTTCGTCCGTTCTTCGGACAAAACCCCTACTCCGCAGGCATTCTTTTTTTGTGCAACATTTCGCTACAATGCCACATCCAACCCGCCCGATCTGCCCGGAAGCCTCCCTGATCTGGGGTATCATCCCTTTTAGGGCCTCTAAAATCTCTAAACAGACAGCAGGCGGGGATACCTTTTAGGGCGTCTGAAATGTCCGATTCCCGGCAGCAGGCCGGCCTTTTTTTGTTCTGCTTTTCTCTGCATTTCTGCTGATAGAATTACTGGTATACGCCTGATGCCCTGGCCGATCTGCCTTATTCGGTTATGTAATTTTATGGGGAAATGAAACAGCTATACTCCCCTATTGTAAGATATGCTATAATTTGGGTATGGTAGGGAAGGTATCTCTTTTTACCGCTCCCCATGAACCCAAAAGAGAGAAAGTGTTACCCATAACATACAGCGAAAAACAAAAAGAATACACAATGAATTACATAAAAGAAAAATTGGATGAAATAAAATTCAGAGTTCCCAAAGGTCAAAAAGCAATTATTCGAGAACACGCTGAACAACAAGGGGAAAAACTCACGTCTTTTATCATCCGTGCAATCAACGAAACCATGGAACGGGATAATCAGCAGCAGGCTCCCGGTTCCGAACCTGATAAATAGAACTTAACCGAAACTTCATAATCCATGCCAGAAAGGAGAATTATTATGTCACAGGTGTTAGCACGACCAAGCTTTTACACCGAAGATGATTATTATAACCTGCCGGAGAATGTGCGGGCGGAATTAATTGACGGACCGCGGCTGCTCCGGAGCGCCCGACTGGATTATTGAAATCGTCTCACCCAGCACTTCCAGCCATGATTATGTACGGAAATTGAACTTTTACATGGATGCCGGAGTAAAAGAATACTGGATTGTTGATCCTGCAAAAAAATCTGTTTATGCTTACCATTTGGAGGAAACGAAATTTGAAACTGCCGCTTACACTTTCCAGGACAAAATAAAAGTCAATATTTATGATGATTTGTGGATTTGCCTGCAGGAGATAGAAATACCGGGAACCTGATAAGGAAAAACCCGCTCCATTCTGTTTTTCCAAACATCCAGGAAATATATTAGAAGAACGGCCGATTTAGCCGTTCTTCCGGACACAAAGAATTTTTCTTTAAAATATAAAAATGGAAAAGGCCTTTTGACACTATCATATATGATTGCCTTTATACTTCCAATCTTTTACTGTATCCGTTATAAAACATGCAGCACATGGCTGTTATGATTGGAATTCCAAGCAAAAATTATACCGCTTTTCGATTTTTTTAAAAATATTTTGACAAGAGAACTATACGCATATATTTTCCGCACACAGTCAGCTACAAAAATATTGTTCTCGTCCACCGTGTTCATTAACACAGAGTCAGATGAGCTGGCAAAATAAGAAATCAATGGGGGAACTCCTATCTATTAAAATATATGACCGATATGCAGCGCACGGTTATGCAGTTCATTTTTTTCGCCCAGCAGCAGATTTCTTAAAAACAGTTCCAGATATTCCGTGGTCTCAAATACACCGTTTTTCAGATCGTTATAATTCGCCCTGACCATGGCGTTTCTGAAATACCATGCGTTCTCGGCAAAAATATCATTGTTCACGTCAAATCCCAGTGTCATCAGATATTTAATGAAAAAAACGGCCGTTGTTCTTGTATTGCCTTCGGCAAAAACATGAATCTGCCACAAACCCGACACAAACAAAGCCAGGTGGCGAATCATCTGATCCATAGTCAGTCCTTTATAACCGAACGCTTTTTCCCGGTTAAAATCATATTCCAGCGTTGCCCGCAGTTCCGATGCGTTTCCATACAAAACAGTCGCACCGTCAAGTATCCACTCCTTCTTTGAACCCAATCGCCGTCTGCCAGACATAACCCTTGTCACGTCTGCCAGGCTCTGACTGTTTTATATATTCTTTTAGCGGATCCGTATTCACCATTCACATCCTCCTTCCGCGCCAGAATATCTGACGCATCCACGGCAGTGCTTTTCCGGTTTTTCCAATATGCCATACCGTCACATTTTCCTGCATCCTGTTTTTTTGCTTCCGGCTCTCACAGCTCGCGCCGTCCGCACATTGCACAGGCAGTAAAATTCCGGAAAATTCTCATCTGATGTTCTCGGTATATCTGCATTCAGGATAGCTCATACAGCCCCAGAACTCCCCATATCTTCCCTTTCGTTTTTGGAGTACATTCCCGCATTTCGGACACTTCTTAACAGCCTTCGCGCTTTCGGAAGGATTCTTCATTTCTTCCGCAAGCCGCTCGAAAATGATCTGATTCATCCGGCAGTCATTTAACGCCCTGTGGGCTCCGGCAGCAGAAATCCCGTAGTAATCTGCCAGATCCACCAGCTTATAATGCGTTAGCTGCGGCAGATATGTCCTTGCCACCTGCAACGTATCAATATAATCGTTTCCGACGGTTTCGCCCCAAAATTTCATTGCGTCACGATACAGGAATTTCATATCAAAAGTATGTATGTTATGGCCAACCAGCACCGCATCACCGGCAAATTTCAAAAAGCCGGATAACGCATCTTTAAAATACGGACTGCCCTTCACCATATCATCCGTGATTCCGTTCACTTCACTGGCATAATACGGAATCGGACGTCCGGGATTCACTAATGTGGAGAATTCGTCCACAGCCTGACCGCCTGTGACTTTAACAGCAGATATTTCCACCACATCATCCAGGCTGCAGGAAACCCCGGTTGTTTCAAGGTCAAAGACCACGTAATCCGGGACATAGAGATTCAATTTTTTTCCAGGTTTTTTTGACAGCATCGTTTACTCCCTTTACTACTCGTCAGATCCGCACCAATCATTCCCGTCTCCTGTATCAATTATACCAGACAGGCCTGCCTTTTAACAGAAAAATCTTCTTTCCCGTCCCCGCCGCAGGCAGACAATATGGGAACTTCTTCTCCCGCAGACAGCAAAAGAAACGAACCCATTTAAACACTTCCGTCCTTATCCGCAATAAAAGTGGTCGGAGAAACTTTTCGGAACACAATCATTCCGTCAAAGGTATCTTCCGGCACAATCGACGTCGTATAATACATCGGCGAACGCAGTTGTCCTTCTGAAATGCCCACGTTCAGAGTAACAATCTTCTGTTTTTCACCGGAGACTGCCTGCCAGCTTTCGTCTTCTGCCGCCTCCGCGAAATCCACATAGTAAAAATCACTGTCCATACCGTCCAGTTGCCCGTTCAGCAGATTTCGGTTGCTGACCTCCTGCACGGTAAAATTCCCCTCCATATCCTGGGAATTAAAAACTGTCTGTTCCGCATCCGTACCGATGGCAAAATACTTCTCTCCAAAACTGTCCGCCAGCAATTGTCCCAGACACGCATAACCGGCAACCGGCGTTTTTCCGATATGGCCGTTGTGCCCGTTGATAAACAGCATACCGCTCTCCTGCTCCGTCAACCACCGAACCTTTTCAAACATAAACTGATCCCGCATGGTATTGTAATCGCTGTCGTCACACAGGAAAAGCTCCGTAAATTCCCGAAGGGTATTGGCACATTCCCTTGCCCGGTCAAAAGCCGTCTGTCCGGCAGCGGACACGATCTCCTGTTCGGCCGCATCCATATCTTTCAGCAGCGCCTCAATATCTGTCTGCGCTTTTTGAAATATCTCCCGATCCGGTTCCGCTTCCATTCTTTTTTCATCCGTCAGCCCCTCCAATGCCGTCCGATAGATTTCGCACAGCGCCGGCACAGACTGTTCCAGCACGGAAAACAGATATTCTTTATTATTGTCAATCCGCTGCATATCCATCCCATAAAAATGAAGCGTCTCGTCCGCAGCCGCCTGGCCGTCGACTCCGCCATCCGATTCCGCTCCGATTTTATCATTATAGGCGCGCATCCATTCCACCAGATCCACCAGCTCCTGTGTATGATAAATGGAAAAGCCGATCTCTTTTACAGCTTCCTGCGCCGTTCCCGGACCGCCGTGAATATAGTCTTCCACCTTTAGAGCACCGCCGAAATCTCCTTCGATCACAAAAGAACGGCATCCCCGGCGCTCTGCCAGCACCTTAAATACCTCCCCTTTCATCAGATGATATTCTTTCACACCATGACTGGCCTCCCCAAGACCCACTATCCGCACATTCTCCGGTACCGATATCTGACCGATATCCGTCCGCACTGCCGACAAATCCGCCGAGATCCCATCCGGCAATTCCCCTGTCCCGCCGGCAGCGGTTTCACGGGGCATTTTTTCCACCGGCTTCACCTCCTCCTCCCCGCAGCCTGTCAGCAAAAGGCCGCATAAAGCCGCTGTCATAAACATAGCTGATAATCGTTTCATGTTCATAATGATATCTGCCTTTCTTTTATCTTTTCATTCCCGTTTCGTCCTCCCGGGCTTTCCGGGCATTGCAATTATAGCATAATTCTTTTGTGGTTTCCAGAGCAGAGGCCGGCAAAGCCCATTGCACATTTTTCTCATCGGTGCTAAAATAAGAGCTGATACGAGAGGAGGAGCGCCATGAAACACCATGACCTGAAAGATTACATCTGCATCGGGCTCACCGCCTTCTGTGTTCTGGCGGCGGGAATCGCATTTTTTTTCTGTTTATTTGAGATGAATGCCATCCGAGGCGGCATCGACAACTTATTCCGCATTTTAACCCCTATTATTTACGGCGTCGTATTTGCTTACCTGATGTCTCCATTATACAACCATTTTACCAGAAAGCTTTATCCCTTTCTTTTCAAAAAAATCAAAACCGAAAAGAAAGCCATCACCTACGCCAAAGGCCTGAGTACATTCTTCACCCTTTCCCTGGCCCTGCTGCTGGTATTCGGCCTGATTGCCATGGTGCTTCCCCAGGTGATTTTAAGCATTACCGGCATCGTGGAAACCATGCCCCGGAACCTGCAGAATCTGTCTGTCTGGATCGAAAACCTGCTGGCAGACAATCCGGATGTGGAACAGGTGATTATGAGCTACTATAACGACGGCGTGGAATGGCTGCAGAAATGGATGCAGCAGTCTCTGCTTCCCAATGTCCAGGTACTGGTAACAGGGATTTCCCTGAGCGTGATGAGCGTGATCAATCTGCTGAAAAATCTGCTGATCGGCCTGATTGTCGCCATTTACGTTATCAATTCAAAGGAGACTTTTATCGCTCAGGCAAAAAAGATTCTTTACAGCATTCTGCCGGAGGTAAACGCCGCATTTTTAATCGATCAGTTCCGGCTGGCCCATAAAATGTTCGGCGGCTTTATCATCGGAAAAATGATTGACTCCCTGATTATCGGCGTGATCTGCTTTGTGGGAATGAGCATTCTGAAAATGCCTTATGTGATGCTGGTCAGCGTGATTATCGGCGTGACCAATATTATCCCTTTTTTCGGTCCCTTTATCGGCGCCATTCCCAGCGCCTTGCTGATCCTTTTGGCCAATCCGCTGAAAAGCCTCTATTTCCTGGTTTTCGTCCTGGTACTGCAGCAGTTTGACGGAAATATTCTTGGACCGAAGATTCTGGGTGACTCCACCGGACTGTCCAGCTTCTGGGTTCTGTTCTCCATCCTGCTGTTCGGCGGACTGTGGGGCTTCGTCGGCATGGTGATCGGCGTACCATTGTTCGCGGTAATCTATCATCTGATACGGCTGACGGTGAATCATTTTTTGAGAAAAAAAGAATTGAGTACGGTGACGGAGGAGTATCTGGATAAATAAGTGAGAACCTTTGGAAATTTAGCGGGGGAGCATAAAGCTCCCCTGTTATTTTTAATTTTCCATGTCCACATTTGTCATCACACTACTATCTGGATTAGAATCCGAAACAACATAACCCATTTAAAAAATTTTATATCTCCCGATGCGTAGGATTAAAAACATACCGCAGCTCTTTGTTCAGCAAAGCCGCCAAATAACAAAACGCACTGTTTGACATAACCATTCCTTTACACATGCTCATTAACTGCATATCCACATAATTCTTCCCGTTTACATTCCCCTCCACATAGGTAACCGCTTTAAATTGGTCTAACCCCAATTCCTGCACATGTGTTTTACACCACTCTATATCATCGGAAAACACAAAGCACTCCCATGCTCCGGGCGCCTGCTTGACAAACTGTTTGAAACATTCCCGATACAGCTCCGCCGACCATGCCAGATCCAGCGTAACATAATCGCCCCTTCTGATATGAACGGCGACAGAAAGAGAATCCCGGATTCTTTTTAAATATTCCCGGTTCTTTTTGTCCGTAATCTTCGGAAAGCGAAATTCCTGTAGAAAAATATCCCTATATTTTGCAAACCAGTTTTTATTGATCCAATAACCATGGTAATACAAATTATCACACGCATCCAGATCCAGAATTTCTGGCATATACTGATTGTATGGAATTTTCCATACCTTTCCGTCAAAAGGATTAAAATTTTTAAAATCCTCTCCCACTTCTGACAACAGCTGTATCTCAATCTGATTTTCACAAAATATCTGCGGAATGCTTTTCCCTTTTTTCTTTTCCTCCAGAATAAATTCCCACACCGCTTTATCAAAGCACTCGCTTAACATATGAGCTTTAATACCGAACACACGCTCCAGCTCATAACCGTTATGCACCGTATGTATGGCAAAATAAGAATCGTCCAGATACATAATATCCCCCGACTGAGAGAGCTCATAATGTCTTGCAAAAATATACTGAAACGCCTGATTAGCCAGACCGCCATTTAAAAATTGTATCTTCATGCTGTTGGATCTCCTTTTTCTTTCAATAGTATCATTTTAAAAAATTGATATCAAGTATCCTGTTTCATGTTTATTGTCATAAAAAAGCGCTGCTAAATCGTTCTGACCTTTGACTTAACAGCACTTTTACCCATAACAATCATTCTTGCAACAGTCTTACGACACCCTCTCCAAAAACCGCCTGAAATACTTCCGGCCTTCCTCGGTCCTCTTATACACCCCGGCATCCTCCAGCACCTTCATAAAGACGATGCCGATCTCATCCCGGAGAATCTTCTCCGTATTTTCTTCGGTAAACTCAGGATATTTGTCCCTGAATCCGTCCACCCAGTCGGCGTGCTTTTCCAGGCTTTCCTCGCTGCGCACGTCCTTCCCCTGAATCAGATATGCTTTCAGCAGCTCCATCTCGTCTTTCAGACGGGCGGGAAGAACGGCCAGTCCCATCACTTCGATCAGGCCGATATTTTCTTTCTTAATATGATGCAGCTCGTCATGGGGATGGTAGACGCCCAGCGGGCATTCCTCGGTGGTGATGTTATTGCGCAGCACCAGATCCATCTCATACAGCTCCCCGCTTCTTCTGGCAATGGGGGTAATGGTATTATGAGGCTCGCCGTCCGTGCAGGCATAGATAAATGCTTCCTCATCGGTGTACCCTCTCCAAACCGTCAGGATATGGTCTGCCAGCTCCACAATCCGGTCGGAATCCGCCGCCCGCAGGCGGATCACCGACATGGGCCATTTTACGATACCGGCCTCCACGTCCTTGAAGCCTCTTACCTGGAATGTTTCCTCCACCCCGGCCTTTTCCATGGCAAAGGTATAATGTCCCCCCTGGAAATGGTCATGGCTCAGGATCGAACCGCCCACAATGGGCAGGTCCGCATTGGAACCCACGAAATAGTGAGGGAACTGCCGGACAAAATCAAACAGCTTCCGGAACGTATCCCGCTCGATTTTCATCGGGATATGCTTCTTATTGAACACAATACAGTGCTCATTATAATAAACATAAGGAGAATACTGGAATCCCCACTCCTGCCCGTTGATGGTCACGGGGATAACCCGGTGGTTCTGTCTGGCCGGATGATTGACCCGGCCTGCATAGCCTACGTTCTCCATGCACAGCAGGCATTTGGGATAGCCGCTCTGCTTCGCCAGCTTGGCCGCCGCAATGGCTTTGGGATCTTTCTCCGGTTTTGACAGGTTGATGGT
>Ga0137306_101479_pt1 | contig 23648 bp, 14 predicted proteins | sample Inofroosms_March_FD_97187 | JGI IMG/M metagenome (GOLD analysis project Ga0137306, IMG submission 97187) | Mouse cecal microbial communities from Vienna, Austria - N-Acetylneuraminic and N-Acetylglucosamine D2O microcosms_March | ecosystem: Host-associated > Mammals > Digestive system > Large...
TTGTCAACAATATCTTCCATATTGTCTGGTTTAATAATCTTGTGTTAGAACCGAAATATGATAAAAGAAAGACGCTGTTCATCACAATCCTTACCGGCATCGTCTTTCAGTCCGCTGTCTTGGCTGCTATCCGGCTCGGACTTCCCAGAATGGTCTTTTTTCTCGGTGCGTATATTGTGACTGCCATTGTATTTGGCAGCGTATTTTTGTTTGTGCTGTCTGCTTCAAGCCCCAAAAAGGCTGTGTTCCTACTCTCCGCCTACTACTGTCTGTGGACATTTATCTACGGGCTTATATCGCTGACAACCCAAAGCGCGGCAGGCGCGGGCGGCTATGGCATCTGGGGGCTGCGCTTTGGCCTGAATCTCCTTTTCCTGTTTCTGTACCGCCGTTTTTTCAAAAAAAAGCTGCTCTATATCTATCGTCAGATGCAGAGCGGTTACGGTATGATCACCTGCATTTCCGGCCTGACGTTTGTTATGATGACCTTTTTGCTGTGTTACAATGAATATCATATAGAGAAAAATGTAACCCATGTTTTTATCATGACGCTGTGTTATCTGTTTATGCTGATTGTACATATGCTGTTGTTTTACTTTATGGCGCAGGCAAACCACGCGCACCAGCTCCGGCTGATGCAGATGCATGAACAGCTCTTGCTGGCACAGATGGAGGGCTATGAAAAAATCGAGCGCAATGCACGGCAGACGCGCCATGATTTCCGCCATCATAACATGGTTGTGATGGGGCTTGCAGAACGTCAGGATTACAAAGGCATTCTCGAATATCTTGCGGAATATGAGCGGATTGAAACTGAAAAATTTGACCGCAAATTCAGCAAAAACTACGCGGTCAACAGCCTGATTTCCACCTATATGCAAAAGGCGAAACAGAGCGGAATTGAGATGAATGCCGATATCCGCCTTGACAAGACCCTCTGCGTCTCCGATGTCGATTTGGTGTGCGTATTCTCAAATATGCTGGAAAATGCGGTGAACGGCTGCACGCAAGCTGCCAAATCACGCCGGATTGAGATTGTCGCTCACCAGAAAAATGCCATGCTGCTCCTCAAATGCGAGAATAGCTGCACGGACGAAATCCACTTCTGCAACGGTATTCCGCAGGCAAAAGACCACCAAGGCATCGGCGTGGAAAGCATTCTAAACATTGCCGAGAAATACAGTGGAGATGTGCATTTTTCTGCTGAGCATGGTATCTTCCGCTGTAGTGTGCTGTTAAAAAACTGTTCTTGACGGCTGTTGAAAATCCTATGGTTCTGTCTTGTCCACACGGACAAACTATGTTAAAATTCTATACATAAAAATTCGTACTTACAAGGAGTAACCCCATATGGAAACAGCAGAACTTATCCCCTTATCAGGTATCCAAATCCAAGACAAAACAATCGCACTGTCCTCCACCCGCAGGGAGGTGGAAGCATTGCTGGGCGCACCTTATTCCAGCCACAAAAATTCACTATATTACTTCCAAAACGAAGTTCGATTTGACTTTGACGCCAATGACAGACTGAACTTCATAGAATTTTTAGCCGGAATCGACGGGCAGCTCCAGCCGCAAATATACGGCGTCCCTGCCTTCCAGATTGAAGCGGACGATCTGTTTGATATTCTCAGCGCCCAAAACAACGGCGAAATAAACGACTGTGAACATGGCTATTCATATGCCTTCTTAAATATCAGTGTCGGCATATATCGTTCGCGCACACCGCAGGCTGTGGAATACATGATCGAAGACGCCGAGGACGACGGCGAACCAATGGACGAGGAGGACATCGCATTGGAGCTGCGCCAAGCAGCACACTGGGCTACGATCGGTATTGGCATTGCAAATTATTACAAGTAAGCGAGGTATCCTATGATTGATTCTGAACTCTTGAAATCCGAAGCATACCGCTTCATACAATCCAACGAGCACTTGGGCAGATATGTGATTCTGCTCGGGCTTGCGGGAAGCTATTCCTATGGAACAAACAATGAAAAAAGTGACATTGATGTCAGGGGTGTGACCCTGAACAGGAAATCAGACCTCATCGGTCTGACCCGTTTTGAACAGTATGTGGACACCCAGACCGACACCACCATCTACAGCTTTATGAAAATGATCACGCTGCTTTTAAACTGCAACCCAAACACAATCGAGCTGCTCGGTCTGAATCAAGAACATTATCTGTACCTGCACCCGCTCGGTCAGGAGCTGATTGACAATGCGCACCTGTTTCTGTCCAAGCGCGCGATTCACTCCTTTGGCGGCTACGCGGACGCCCAGCTTCGGCGCCTGCAAAATGCGATGGCAAGAGATTCCTACCCACAAAGTGAAAAAGAACAGCACATTTTTAACTCGGTCAAAAACGCGATGTACGATTTTAGCAGACGCTATGAACCCTTTGAAAATGGCGCAATCCACCTCTACACAGACAAGGCGCTCAACCCTGACTTTGAGACAGAGATTTTCGTCGATGCAAAGCTTACGCACTACCCGCTGCGCGATTACAAAAATATCTGGAACGAGATGCACAACATTGTGAAGGATTATGACAAGCTCGGAAAACGCAACCGCAAAAAAGACGACAATCACCTGAACAAACATGCCATGCATTTAATCCGGCTCTTTATGATGGCTATTGACATTCTGGAACAGGGCGAAATCCGTACGTACCGCAAGGAAGAACGCCAGCTTTTGACCGCAATCCGAAATGGCAGCTACCAGAACACAGATGGCACCTTTCGGAAGGAGTTTTATGAACTGTTAAACGACTATGAGGGGAAATTAGACAATGCCGCCGCGCATACCACCCTGCCCGACGAACCAGACATGGCACAGGTGCAGGCGTATGTGATGGCAGTCAACGAAAGGGTGGTGCGCGATGAGATATAAAGATTACGAAGGTTCGGTCAACGACCTTATCCTGCTGAAATTAAAAGAAATGGAAGCCGCACATCATGTAAAAATACTACACGCCATTGAATCCGGCAGCCGCGCGTGGGGTTTTGCTTCGCCGGACAGCGACTACGATGTGCGCTTGATCTATGTGCGCCCGCAAAATGACTATCTGAAATTGCAGCCCAAGCAGGACTTTATCGAATGGGCGCTCGACGAGACACTCGACATCAACGGCTGGGATTTATCCAAGGCTTTGCAGCATTTCCACAAATCCAATGCAACGCTTTTCGAGTGGGCAAACTCGCCCGTCGTCTATTACACGACACCAGCGTGGCAGCAAATCTATGGAGTGGCACAGCGCTATTTCTCGTGCAAATCCTCCATGTATCACTACTACGGCACCGCGCGGAAGAATTACCACGAACACCTGACCAATGATTTCGTGAAATATAAGAAGTATTTCTATGTGCTGCGCCCGATTCTGGCTTGCAGATGGATAGAACAAAAATCCTGCCCGCCTCCGGTTTTGTTTGAAGAACTCGCAAACGAAGTATTGCCGCCAGCGTACAAAGAGCTTGTCCAAAACCTGCTGGAAACCAAAATGCAGATGTTGGAATGCGAGAAAGCGCCCCGGATTGACGCGCTGAACGCATACATTGTAAAAGAGCTGCATTATTATAAGGAAGCAATTGATACAATGCATGACGACCGCACGCCAGACTGGGACGCCCTAAATGACATTTTTATTCACACGCTGGAACCCACATAACTTCGTGGGGCGTGTGGTAAATTATTGCTAAATCACAGCAAAATTGTAGACAAATAATTGTCAAGTTGAAAAAAGCAAAGCAACCTTCATTATCCCCTTTGTAGTCTATGCTCCTGTCTGGCGCATAAAGTTCTATTCCTAAACCCTTTAACTGCCTAACCAAACCTGCTGTATCCGACACTGACCGGGATAATCCAGCCAAATTATGGACAAATATCTTATTCTTAGAATATTTTCTTAAAATACAAATAAAGACCTTATAATACATCTATTATGTGCTTTTGAAACAAGGTATTTTTCTGACGGCACTCCTTTAATCTTCTACGACAACATCACTGTCATCCGTTAATGATAGTTGAACATATTTCTCATTAGAATGCTCTGTTCTACCAGAATATTTTATTAAATAGAATTCCAGAATATCTTTGAGGTCATCTGCCCAAGGTATATTTCTCAGTTCAGATACATTGAGAGATACCAATGCCATTAGACGCTCTTTCTGTTCATCGTTTAATTTGCGATATAGAGTCTTCCATTTTGCAGTTGTACCGTTTTCTTCAAAATTTGAACGAAACATGATCAATTCTCGGGGCATTGCTAGTAGTTCAAGATACTCTTCAAAACTGTTACCAAATGCTTTATAAAAAAAATTGGATCCAGCTGCCACAACACCCCTTGTTACCTGCAAAATAGCAGAAATTGCACGGACTGACTTCTTGCACCAATTAATACCAATATAAGTGCGATCTGTTTCGCTGATCGGAGAATATTTCATCGGGAATGAGAAAATCTGAATGCCCAATTCCTTATTCAATTCAATGTTGACACGTAGACGTTCATACAAATCTTCCGGCTTATCCTTGTAATTGAACAGAATATAATTGGAAATTTCTTTAATACCATAACGATGTGCAGTACGTACCGCCTGACAATATACATCTTTTAAATGAATATCATCAAACGCAATACGCAAAGGACGAATTGCAAGCCGAGCAAGCTGCTCCATAGTTTTGTCATTGATCTTTCTTGCATCGACGCCCTGATTAAAGTCCAAGTAACGTGCTTTTTTTGCTTTGTTACGATACTTCTCAATGATCGCGGACAATTCTTTATCATGATCCAGCATATATTGTGCATAGTCAACAGCATCCTCTGCCCCAATAACAATTTGAAGGAAAGTTTCTAACATTTCTGCGGATTTAATACGTTTTTTTAATCCCTACAAATATGTAGCCATCTTCTTATCTAGGAAATCTGCTCGGTCTCCATTACGATAGCGCATTATGACAATATTGTATGCACCAGGATCTACATACTTTGCCCCCCCCCCGACCAAATCCCGCTTTACACAGATCATCAACAAGAGACATCAAATCCGCAGTATTCAGAACATTATTATCCAGAAGCAAAAGGTGCTGCTTAGGACCGTATTTTTCATCAATAGTCTTAATCTGATCAACAATGTTGTTTGTTACATGAAAATGTGGCTCCAAAATAGGCACCGCACAAAAAAGAACAATGGTTCGGACATCCTCTTGTCATATAAGCAAAATAATTATCACCGGCAGGATACTTATAATCGACCTGCTCTAAAATATCATAATCTAGCGGCAATTCGTCCACATTGATATCGTTGTTATCACCTACCACCGAAGTGTCAGTGAACAACCCAGTCAAAATGTGGGAACGATCAATTCCTGTTGCTTCTACGATCTTCTCTGGCATAAGCGATGCCATAATACCGCCAACGTACAAATCATCAATGTTGTTTACCAGCAGTTTATAATGATTGATGGTTTTTACATCCACATCAAAATTAAAGGTAAACAGAGTGGTAATATAGATTCTATCCCAAACATTTTTATCCACACTGTGATCAAATCCTTTGACAAACTGCACCTCATCCCCTAGCATCTTATGGTATGTGCTTATTTTCATTAATCCCATTGGAGGATATTTGTTTTTATAATTTGGTTCGACTAATAAAACTCTCATTTCTTTTTCACACTCAGTTCAGATTTTATAGCCTCACGTAGTTTTTCTGCTGTCCTAGGCTCTTCTATAAAGAATGTATCAATTACAGTAATAATTCGCTGATACAACTTCCGTTCATCTCGGCTATACGATGTAGGCAAATCATGCTTGGTTGCATAATCAGCATTAATGATTTTCTTATTCAGCGAAGTAACCTTTCTCGCTGCCATCTCCGTCTGCGACAACACTTTCTCAACCATTTCTTTGCGATCAGCATCAAATGTGCCACGCACTTGCGCATTTCGGACAGTTTTTTCTTCAGACTCACGCTTCTTGGCGATTTGTTTGAGCTTATCAGCAATCTGTTCTCGCTTCTCATCAGAAGTAATTGCGCCGGAATCAATTTTTTCTTCCAGTTCCTTCTGCTCTGCATTCAGCTGATTTAAGCGTCTAAGTGCAGATGTTGCTTCAGACATGCCACGACGATACTTCTTATTAATTTCTCCTGCCCACTTACTCAGAGCCTGCCACATTTCACTGTAAATTGCATTAGGCTCAAAATCATCTCTCTGGGAGTTCGGAACCAATTCATTATGCAAAGCATGAATTTCTCCAGCAAACATACGATTTGCATTATGACCTTCAGAAGGAAACTATTTCACAAATGTGGTGTTATTACCAACTAAAATATTTCCCTTTCGAAAACGTATACCATGTACCGCTTCATCCGAGATGATACCGGAAAAATCTGTAAGTGCAAGCCATCCAATATATAAAGGTTTCCCGTCGGATGCTTCAGCATACACAAATTCCACATCACGGACAGAATCCGTATTTTTTGTTTTGACTTGTTTTCCAGTAGACAATGTACGGGAATAAGGCTTATAGATAGGAAGTTTTCTTGATCCACGAAGTATTTTATAACAGGTTATCGGGCAACAATGTTCGCTAAAATAATCCCGAATTTTTTGTGCCTGCGAAACTGTTGGCTATTAAAGTCAACAGGAGCAGTTTCGGAAAGATAGCTCCACACAGTATTTTCTTCAAGCAAGCCAGAATCCAAAGGAACACCCTTCTTTTGCATAAGCCAGACCTGCAAGTCGTCCAATACCTCGAAAACCTCTCTCGTCCATGCCATTCTTATCAGATTCGCAATACTCAACAGAATCTCTCTAGTTTTATCAGCAGGAATACCATAACCATTATCATGAATAATGATTCTCTGCTTTGCACCATCGATCTGAATATGAATTGCAGCCACAGATGAAGAAATTACCCCACTCGCAACAGCTTTGTCAATGGAATCTGTGCTGTTTTGAATATATTCCCGATAAACATGCATCGGGTTAGAATACATACCTTTGGTAAGTATTTCAAGCAAAAACTTACCTGCTACAGGTTCGCCCATTATTTACTACCCCCTTGATTGTAAGACGGGAAAGGAAATTGAATCTTTAGCAATGTTTTAAAAACAGGATGATGAAGAATTAAATCTCCCTTCTTTAGCCTAGTCATCATATTTGCATATACTGTAGGGACAAATTTATAGTCCGGACGGGATACCTCAATGGCATTTGTACGACCATATACATTTGTACCACAGTTGCCTTTGATACGTTCGTGAATCGCACTTCTAAACTGTTCCGCCGAAAACAGCACAACGCCTTCAGAGCGACCACGCTCAGTAATATCCAACAAATTCGCCAACAGAGGAGAATTCTTACCGGATGTAGAAGGTGCATACTTATTTAATTCGTCAACAAAAATTATGATTCGTTTAGGAACCGGCGTTTTACTACTGCGGTCGTCTTGATCATAGTCCCCGTGCTTCAAAGAATAGACGGATCGAATAATATCACCAAAAACTAAACACTGCAACTGCTCAGTCAAGCCTGCAATATCAACAACCATCATTTCGCCTCCATTGATATTCAAAACCTCATCAGATAAGTATACTTGATGCTGATCACTTGCCATTGATCTTGAATTAACAAAAACATCATCATTAATCGAATTATTAATCAGACGTTTAAATCTTTGCCAAGATTGCATCAAAATACCTGATGAACGGTTTTTCTCACTTCCCTTAACACAGAACTCTTTTGATTTTTCTTTAAATTCATTCCAACTTGAAACATCCTTAAATTCCGGTCCAGAATCAATTTGATTCAAAATTGACTCAATGGTGTAGTTCGGGTCATCAATATTAGAAAAAAGCATATCTACCTTATCAATATCATGTTCAAAAGTATATACAAAATTCGCCGCCTGTTTAGCAACATACTGCTCAGCCAAATCTTCTACAGGCAATGCCGTATTTGCGTACAGCTTATCCTTCTGACGCCGGTAAGGATACAAGTATTTTACATTTTCAAAAGGTTCGCAGGGAATGCCTAACGCATCCCATTCATCACGCTGTACCGAAGTGATTTTCTCATTTGGTTGATGAACATGCAGCAAATCATCACCTTTAACATTCATAACAATGATCGCAATATCATCTTTATATTTATGTTGTATCGCTTTCAGCAAAAACATCACATAACTTGTCTTCGTTGCCAAGCCAGAAATGCCAGAAATATTTATATGTGCACCTTCTGGACCAATCAAAAAGTCACCATTGTACTTAATAGGTACAGGATCATTACTGCTGGTTTTCATTAATCCAGCAGTAATTGCAGTTCTCTCATCAATGTTATCAAAGCCGAGAGCAATTTCGATATCGTTATTATCAGCAGTATAGACAGGAGCTCCTTCAAAAACAGGCATAAAGTTTTCTTTTGTGTTGTGGATAACGGAAACCTTTGCGTAAGACAGAGAAAGCCGTCTGGTCATTGGCAATGTATCCACATTGCCGAAATCAGAAGACACATAATTGCTAAGATGCCCCGTACCATCTGTGATATGCAGAATATCCTGCACCACTCCATAGGTTATGGAATCATCAGTTTTATTCTCAACTCGAACAATATCAAAGGGACTCAAAATGGTATCATCCGAAAGCCAAAACTGAAAATCATCACAAGATGACGGTTATTTTTCTGTAGCAGAAACTCTGCCAATTAATTTTCTGTTACTCATACCTTTATCTCCTTTTTAGCGGAAATTTCGTTTAAAATTGTTGATAAATACCAAATCACTTTCAAATGATGCTTTTATCAATGTTTCGGTTAAATACACCGGGTATAGATGACTTGCCCATCGTTCGTCCCGTCCGTAACAAGTAGGGGATCCTTCATTCAACAGCCAGAAAGAGAGGTTATCTACTACGGAGGAATCCAAACCTTCTTCCTCCTCCAGCACCGCCATCTTTTCAATTTTGATTATACCTTCAAGAGGACTGGACACCTTGTTTTTTGTCCGAATCCGTAAATACCAGCAACCAAACTTACGATGCTTACTGTTCTCCTTCAAAAACACTGGTGTTCTTTGACCATATTTCAGTTTTAGAAGTTCTGCACCAATCTGGGATCCTCCACGTTTGCCTTTGTTCGAAGTTGGTAACATTGGATCGAAGCTCTTAGAAACTCCTACAACATTATAAAACATATCCGCAAATTCTGGCTTTCCGGTATCTTGCCGAATGAACTGCAGTGGACCATCCACAATCAGCATATGATCGGGTTCCAGCGTACCAGAATGAACCATTTGTCCCAGAATATCAATTTCCATATCGTGCATCATGGAATTGGCTTTGGCAATGGCTGCATTAACCGGAACATTATCCTTTGCAGGATCAAAGTGATATTTCACTATATCCAAGTGAAGCTTCTTTGCCATCTGTGTTTTAAGGATTTGCTGACGTATTTCTTGAAAATCCACCTCATTCATCTTATCGCTTAGAAGGAGAAGATTTTTCCTTTGAACCAATCCATGTGTATGCAACTTTTTCTGTCGGTCTCGCTCTGTACATCCCGCCCGAACCTGAGCCACTACAACAGGATATATCTTCTTGCCTTCTAAAACCATATCTCCAATTTTATATGTACGACGAGAGCCATCCATAAAATAGCTAAAACCAGAATATGTTCGATCTTCGTTTACCAAATCAAGAGAACGAATTTTCTTCGACTCATCGGTTTCAAATGGTTTTCCCATTTCTTTGATTTCATCGTCTTCATCCTGATAGGGTTCCTGATAATAGTGATCCTGATCAAGACTTTCGTTCTGATAAAGGAGAATTTTCCGTTTATCAAATATCTCACTTAAAGTAGGCATATCTTTGCCTCCATCTTTATCTAAGTATTTTCGATATGGAACTGGGTAATTTCGCACTCATATTTGAATGGCATAATTTCAACCACTACGTTATTTATTCTCGTAGTATCGCAGATTTTTGGTTTTTCCTTTTTTAATCAGTACACCATCATGAGTTAACTCTCGCAAAAGCAGAATTGCAGTAGATTGGGACACACCAAGCTCCATTTCTATATCGCTGCGAACGATAGAACCTTTACTGCGACACAGTTTTAGAACAGCATTAATTCGTTCTTCTTTTTTTGTCACACTGGTAAAACAACTCATTTTTCGGTTATCCAGAGCTTTTTGTTCCTTTGCGCGGAAATTGGTATTAGGAAGTGTAATCTTAAAAGCATTACTTGTTGTTTCGATTATAGGTTTTACAGCATAATCATCGTAACACTCATTGATTTTAAGAATTCCTGTACCATATGCTTCAATCAGTCGCAAACGATAGAAAATATTAGCTAAATACTGATTGCGCAATACAGATACCCCCAGCTTCACGTCATCCAATGTAATTCCTTTTACCAAACCGCCGATTGTTACAAATTCAATTCGGTCTTCAAAAATACTGATAAGTGTGGCACCGCTGAAAGAATAATCTCGATGAACTATAGCATTCAGCAACGCCTCACGGATTGCCTCTGAAGGATAATCCCGTATATCTAAGCGGTCCAGCCCTGAAAATTCTGCACGGGTACGATTGTAACGGTCAATGTAATCGAAGGCTTCCTCCAACTGCTCCAAAAGAGAACCTGACAGTTCCCTGCGATCCTTGAATACAGATTTTTTACTGCCCTCAAATACAGCCAGTTTAATCATATGCGTACACTGTTCAGACAGCAAAAATGCCAGATTAGTGTACATATCATCATCACCAATCAGATGGAGTGTACGCATTTGGGCTTTTTCAAACTCTACCTTCCGTTTTTTAAAGAAGTCAGCAGACTTATCAAAAGTAAGATTTTGATCAAGAGAACGGACTGTCTCATAACTGTCACCACCGGTTTCTTTGATCATATGCAGGATGGCTGTATCTGTTGCCGGAACTGTCGATGCTCCCTGACGAACATAAACCCCCTCCGGGCGAATTCCTTTTCCTTTCAGATAATACGGTCTTGCCGTACCGCGCTGGACAGTTACACATACAATGGACTTTTCATCCATGACATCATTGCGACATTCCACAAACATAGTAATATCTGGCCGCACAGCATCTCTAACTGCATTGGTTACACGCAACATAGTATCATCAACATTATCGACACCACAAGCTGTTCCATCGTCGTTCACTCCAATATAAAGTGTACCGCCGTCACAGTTTGCAAATGCAACAATCGTATTTTTGATATCTTCAACATATTCTCGCTTGAATTCAATTGTTTTGTTTTCTACGAACACAAAATATCCTCCAACCAATTCTAATCATATTCTAATCTAATAATTATTATAATCATTTTTTAATTATTTACAAGTAGAATCTGATTTTTTCTGAAAAATGGATAAATTCCCTTTACAAATGTATTTAACGAACACATGAAAATACTCTACTGAATTTTCAAATGTGCCCCTCAAAAATGTTCTGGTGATTTTGTCCGCTTTTAGTTGATACTTAATACTTATGAATTTGATATACAATCAAAAAGAACTAAGGAGGCAAACCAGAATATCAAAAAACGTATAATAAAAGCACTTTATTCGACACCATACACCACCAAATAAAGTGACTATTATCCCAAAATCCCCCTCATTTCTACCCCGGCAAACTATTTTCGACACAAAGCGCCCCCTACCCCGCGTATGTCAAGTTAATGTCACAAACTTTTTTCACTTTTTTTGAGTGAAAATCGCTGAAAGCCGCATAACTTCGTAGGGCGTATGGTTCGCTAATGCTGAGTTAGGGCGAAATTGACGGTGAATTAGTGTCAAGTTGTTTTTGATATAAAGTGGTCGAATTCGACTACTTTACAACCAATCTTTTATCTAAAATAAAAAATTATTATAGAATAAATATATTTAACCTCCTATTGATAATTACCTATTCCATATAGATATTACAGTATCTATCATCGGAAAAACTTTTCCTTTTGTGTAAAATATAATCATCTTCTCTATCAACTGATATTCCATAGTTTTCGATATTTCCAGATACCACCATCACCAAATAGATTTTTATCCTGTGGATATTGGCAATACCACGTCCACTTTCTATTTCGGCATATCTTGTTTATAGTTCAGGACTTTGGGCGTCATGAACGTGAATCTGACTGGCTTCATCGTAACCCAAACATTATACATTAAACAGCTACTCAAAACTATTTATCACATAATCGGATGTTAATCTTTATCCTTTGTTTCTGAAGTTCCTTGTCATTTGGAACCTTAATTCCTTCCTTAAATATCATAAGTTCGCTAGCTTTGCACTTAGATGACACACTGTAATTTAGATCATACAAACACATCAAATAACCTCTATAAATACTTTCTATTTCTGACGTCTTGTCATAAGTAATAATCCAGTCACATTTTACATAGTCTCTTATCGCTTTCTCAATCCGAACATGGTCTTCTAATTGAAAGTAATTCATATAGAGCTGTTTCCCTTTCTTAAAATATGGAGGATCAAAATAAACAAGTGCATTTTCTTCATACAGAGGAATATATCGTGTAATAAAGCTATTAATGTCCTTGTTATAAAGCTTTATATGTGATTTTCTTTCAGCAATGCTCTCTATCCTTCGGATTAACTCTTCTCTCTTGAAACGGGCATCCATTTTCCATGATCCAGACTGATCCATACCGCCAATTACACCGCCCTTAATAATACCAGAACGATTCGTACGATTCATATAAAATGTTGCAAAACCAAGTTCAAAGCTGTATTTATTATTTCGTGTGACGCAGATATTGCGCTGTCGGTTCCATTCTTCCATAGTAAGTGGAACAACAGCAAGCTGCGCTATAAATCGCTCAGTCTCAGTAAGGACAGCTTTCCAAAAAGACCAAATTCCTTTATCATAGTCATTGATGACTATCCTGCTGACAACACCCTCAAGGAGGAGTTCAATTGCAATACCTGCCCCGCCAGCAAAAGGTTCAATATATGTTCCTCCACCATGTCCAAGTTGATCGATCATATATTTCATAAATTTAGCCAATTTACCTTTTCCGCCCGGATATCTTAATGGGGAACAGAACATATATTCATCTCCTTCGCTCATTCATTTATTTTTCCCAAATACTCCATAAAGGCATTAGGAAGCCAGTCTGATAAATTGTATGGATTCAGATACAGCTTACCTTTTTCATTTCTTTCCCGCTTTCTTAGTGAAGGAATAACTTTAAATACAATATTATCTTTTGTAGATATTCCTTTTGATTCTCTAATCAATTTCTTCAAAGGTACCAGATAAATTTCCTGCTCTTCTTCTGAATAATCTTCCGGATATTTTCTATTTAGAGCATATTCAAGGAGCTGTGCAGCCAGCAATCTGTCAAAAACATCATGGTTTCTCTGGTTATAGAAATTATCAAGACAATTTCTACATGACCTCGAACATGTGCATCCTGTCAGAATCTCTTTCGTTCTTGAAAAAACATCATCAAGCACCCCATCTTCTCCAATAAGGGAAGAATAACCAGCACCACTGGTTAGATTGTCATAAAAGAACATCTCAATATGTACTTCGCCGCTTTCCGCAAGACGCCTTCTCCATCCACCGTTAATTTCATTATAATCAATATCCAGCGAAAGAGACACTGCTTTTTTGATTGCCTCATGTAGAGTCGTTGCAGCAGAGCGTAAAATGTTCCTTTCCTCACTGTCATAGGCTGATACTAGCTTTTTATTATCATACCTAATATCTAACATAAACATATCTGTCAAAAATTCATATCCAAGATAAATGTTTGTTGCAACTGTACCCTCATGTCTGCAGAGATAACGATCATGATACGGCTGGGAAAATCGAAAATCACTCGTCTGAAGCGATTCTGCTACCTCTGCACCACCACATTTAGTACAGATATTAAATCCATTTTTCTTCTTCCCCATATTGACGGTCAATACCTTGTGGTTCTGAAGATTTGCAAAGCGAATGTTGCTATGCTTATAATTCTGCATTTCCGTATCTTTTGGAACATAGGAATAATATGGTGCTTCCGCATATGTTTTTTCTTCTTCCTCGTCTTCGTACTTGACCGGATCCCCCTTAACCGGCGCAAATCCCCACGGCTTAATCATTGAATGCCGTTCCACCGGCGCATGACAATAAGGGCATTCTGTATATTCTTCCTTGTCATCACCAAACCAATTACATTCTGTGCAGACAATGATATCTTTTTTGTAGTCTTTACTTGTGAAATAATATTCCGCCTGATTATGCTCATATCCCTTTGGTCTCGGATTTGAATATAGTCCGCCACTCTTATATATCTTTTTATCGATAGTAATGAAACGTCCAGGAGCATATTCACTAATAGCAACCGCAATGTCCCTTTCAGGGGCATATTTAATGTTCTTAGGAGCTCTACGCCCATGTTCAGAATCCTTTTCCACACAGAATCTTACAACATTCTTCGGGAAAGAATAGGAAGGAATATATCCTTCGGTATAGAATATATCAAACGCAGATGTCTCTTTATCTCCGTTAAAATACTCATTTCTCTTACCTTCTAAAAGTACCATGTCTCTTATCTTATAAAATGTTTCGACAGTACTATTTATCGGAAAATCAAGGGATTGTATATGTTCGATAAAGGCATCTGCATACTTCTCACAGAATGTAACGATACCGATCTTTACAATACTGTCAAACTTACTACGCATCAAATCCGTCGACATGAAGCTGTTTAACGCTTTCATATTATAATGGCGTTGTTTAATTTTCGGATTATCTCTGTCAATCCATGGCTTTCTAGGTTTTCCAGAAATCATCTCATCTGGATGCTTAAAGTAGTGACTATCATGAACACCTCCAAAGGCGTAAGTAACGATAGTGGAAATACCAGAATTCTTTCGACCAGCGCGACCTGCTCTCTGTTGATAATTCTCACGCATAGGAGGGATGTTTCTCAATCCTACCGCTGTCAGGGAACCAATATCGATACCCACCTCCATCGTAGTAGTACAGCTTAATACATCAATGGAATCCTCACCAAACTCGCCGACATCAATATCCTGAAAGCGAATCTCATAATTCTCCGTTCTACTTAAGATATCGCTCGTTGTTTCTTTATGAGAGAGCTGAGCGGTATGTTCCTCGGTATCAATGGTGTGGATTTTTTCTTCACCATCAATAGCTGCAAGCACTGGTTTTCTCCAGAAATCAAATCTGGAAAGATCCACATTGGTGATGACATGGAGATTTTTAGATTCAAAGCAAGAGCCACAGTAATTCCCCAGCTTGTAAGGGGAAATTTTACCGCATCTCTCACATCGATACCAGTTGAAATCCTCGCCCGTAACAACGATTTTTACCGCATCAAGTTTAAGGTAATATTGCTGGTTTGTTCCCGGTCCAAAGAAATCGTTCTTTATACAGTTTAGAAACTCTCCCATCTTTTTACCATTAAACCCAGTCATATCTTTTACAATCCGAATGAATTTTTTATCAACGGAAGCAGTAAAATCTCCATTAAGGCCAAATGTCTGGATCTTGCTTCGTCCCGGAAGGTTTCTTCTGACATCATCCTCAATAATATTACCAAGAGCCGCACTTCCATCCATTACATCCCAGAAAAGCAGGACTAAGACGGAACGAAGTATTTCTTTATCAATTACTATGTCATAATCATCCTCAAGCTCATAAACACAGTCTTCCAGATTTCCGTCCATAGGCCCAAGAAATCCGAGACCGATATCCTTAAAAGAACGCGGACTCTCTGTAAAGAACGTTAACAACTGCTCGTAATAGTCATATGGTAACGGTTCAAAGTTCTCCTTTGAAATATCCTTACGTCGTTTGAGTTTTTTTCGAATCTTCTCAAGATGATCCTGAAAGATATCAGCACTTCCACCCGAGAAGAATTCCAGTCTCTGCTCCACACAGACCACTAGGAACATATTGTACAGTTCTTTCAAGGAATGCTCTCTTCCGTCTTCCAACAGTTTCTTTGCCGCCAACATAACAGCCTGACGGAACCCATCCGCATCAGATGATTTGGACAAGTCAAGTGCAAGCTTTGCCGCATTCTGTCTGGAGTCCGAGAACAGAAGTACCTTCTTACCTTCATTTATAAGTTCAGGCTTTGCTGGTGGTTGAAGTTCAAACTGTGCTTTGGTCAGGTTATAAAAAGGGATGTTACCTTTTGTTGCCAGATCCGTAGGCTTCTTTAATGGCATAATCTTTTTACATTTTGGGCATGTACCAAACATAAAGCGATTGTGTTTCTCATCATATTCCGGATAGAGAACCTTAAGCAGTCCGTTGCCGTTCTGGTAGTCAAGATACAGTTTTCCTGTTACAGGGTCGAGATATCCCACCTTATCTTTACCTTTCGGTTCATATCCGTCCGGGCAAATATAAAGGAGCATCTCCTGCAGTTCATTCTCTCCACCATTCAACCCTTTATTTGGAAAAGCATACCAATATTTTTTTCCAGATATCTTCTGGACATATATCTTAAAATACAAAGCTCCACATTTGATATGGTTCACAAGTTCATACATCCTGCTACCGCATTCGCACTTTTCACGTGGAATGGAAATGACCTTACCAAGAGGAAGTTTTTCTTCATCAGAGTATTTCGCTCCACAAGTACACTTCGGATTGGAACAGGCGTATAATCCTTGAATTCCGCGGACAAACATATGTAATCTTACGGGGAAAAGAATCTCACCATTCTTTTTTGCGAGAGAAACAACGGCAAGCAATGCATCAAGGGCATTCCCTGCATACTCACTGCTTCCGAATATCTTCGCTTTTAATTCCGTATAGGACTTTGCACCGTCTCTACACAGTTCATGAAGCTTCACAAATGCCTGATAATCCCAAAGATTTTCAAACAGCCATCCTTGTGCATCTGAAGCGGAGATATCCGAAGGCAACTCAATCTGAAACACATTTTTAGAAAAAGCGCAAATTCTTGTACTAATCTCGGCTTTTGTCACCTGACTTGTTCCTATGGAGGCAAGAGCCGCAGCATCCGTCATCACTTTAAAATCATTATGAACAATTTCTTTGTCACCAAAAAGAGGAACACATTCGGAATATTTCTTTCCGGTGAGACCGTTAAAGAAATTGGATATGGCCCCTTCGTCTTCTACTGGCATACTTGCAGTCGTAAGAATAAACTGTACTTTCTCAAGAGAAATATCAAGACGCGAAAAAAGCCTGTCAAGAAGGAGCGCGATTTCTCCGCCTGAGGAACCTCTGTACATATGTGCTTCATCAAGAACAATGAGAAGTCTGTTTTCCTCTGATTTGTTCAACCATTCTTTCGTATCATTCCATATACCTGCCTCCATCTGACGCATGAGCATATACTCCAACATAGAATAGTTAGTAATCAGTATGTCCGGAGTGTTCTTCTGGATCTCAAATCTGGTGATATATTCTGCATCATAAGGATTCGGTTTATGAATGTCGTTTTCGAGATTATTAATAAAATCCCTCAGACCTTCTTCTCCGCCATACCTTGCAGGATATTTATTGATGCTCTTGAATCCATTTATTTTTTTCAACTGTTCTTTCTGTTCTTCTACTGCAGCATACTCATCCACTAGATATTGTTCACGGTATGTTTTTGCGAGATTAATATTGCTCTGTTTTTTTGACTCTCCGGAATAGGGGGTTCTTCCGGTATACATACCAAAATGCGGGATACGTCCTGCCCCCGAGCAAGATGTAAAGATATCCAGGAACTCTTTAGCGCCCATAATCTTTCGAAATCTGGCAAGCTGGTCAGATACCAATGCATTCATAGGATAAATAATAAGAGTTCTTACCCCTGGCATTTTAAAATCTTTCGGCCTGTTAAGTGATTCCTCGATAGCACGCGCAATAATTGGCCAAAGAAAACATTCTGTCTTACCGGAGCCTGTACCAGTAGATACAAACAGGTCTTTCCCCTTCAAAGCACTTGTAAGAGCTTTTACCTGATGAGTAAAAGGGGTGGAATAAATACCAAGTTCTGCATCGACAAGCTTTAAAAGGACTTCCTTAACATTATTTTCAATGTCAGCCGTCCGAATACCGTCATTTACCTTGCGATAGGAAGATGATGTCTCAATGTACGGTTCCTTTGCGATGTTAATATCATCCGAGCACCTCTCTTCGAGAAGCTCGTCCGCATACAAAAGCAATGTTTCGCTGTTAGCAAGATAATCCGACTTAATATAATTTACCAGCCGATTCCTTATTGTCTGGTAGTACTGCTGTACTCCGTTCGCATATCTATCCATAAAATTCACCTTTTCTTGCAGTAAAACCTATTGCTCCAAGAACCTCTGCAGTCTGTATTGTCAATTCGTTGCGTATGATAAAATGATTTCTATCGAAAAATCCATATCTTGGCCATGCATTCATGAGCAGATAAAAGTATTCTCTATTTGGCAGTTGTCCAAGGATACGAATATAGGAGTATACCTCATCTATCGGGCATATGAGTAGCTGCATCGGATTATCATAGTGATATCTAAGAGCAATATATAGCCGTCTGAATTCTGCCCCCGTTAAGGCATCAAGCTCATCCTCACTGCTATCATCAGCAAAAAGAAGCGTACCGTCCTCTTTTCTAATAGTTTTATAATATGGCCCCATCTTACTTTTTCGTGCCATCGTCATATTGGATTTCATGTACCCATGCCATGAATTGGATATATTTCCATAATAGAACGGATTGAAAAATTCCAGTTCCGCCACATCAATATCTCGTTCATTAAAATCACACTCGTCATATTTTACTTTTATGTATTCTTCCGGTGTCAAACTGTCACGTATGAGAAAATCATTTAGTTTTACTTCATGTCTACCATTCCTGCAGTGAATTCCAAGCCCATTTACAATATAATATGTTGCTGGCAGTCCAAAATACAGATAATCTGTTTCAGAAACTTTTATGGTTTCGCCACTATTATTCAGAACATTGTAATTATTATCAAGTGTCAACAGATATCCTGTCTGTTCATAGATATTCCGAATAAATATTGCAATATCGATATTTCTTGAAGCAAAAATAAAACGTTTTGCCATTGGACATAGTTCAACATATTTTTTAGACAGGTCATGCAGCAAGATGCTTTGTGCATTCTTACTAATCCCTCTCTTACCTTCTTTTTCACTGAGTGCTGATGTAAGGCACCACAGACCGAGAGCTGAATAGATGACCCTATATCCAAAGTTTTCAGCCGGTTCATTGGTATAAGGGTGTATGTTCATGTCATCTGACATGATATTGATCAATTCATTCACTATCCAAACCACCTCATCAAAATATTTTTCTTCGAACAGCGTCCTGCTTCTCCTGCATACCTCTGAAGACGTTTGGAGCAATTGTAAGGATTCTTCCCAAGAACTTTGGACACGTATGGAAGAAGTGTGAACATTAGCATCTCGTTCAGATAGTTTTCATCTTCGATCATGTCAGACATCGCATATGCCGTATCCATTCCTAGTCCGCATTCGCATGCAATCACATAAAATATTTTCTGCGACCGGCTGTTAACTCCTGTATTGCTTTTGTATGCAGACGAAATTTCTTTTACTTCGGAAGGATCCTCCGTAATATCCTTGATTCTTAATACAGGACTAAAAACATCTGCACTAATAAAATGAACTGAAGAAAGAATTTCGTACGGAACAAAACTCAGCGTCTTATCATACATATAGGTAAGGATGATAATCTTGTTACGATATTGTTCGAGCACTGGGATTAATTCCAGTTCATTACAGTTCCCAATAAAGCCATCAATACAGACAACCCGATCAGGTATATCAGCAAGAAACTCACTTATTTTTTGTACACCTGCACCTTCCGAATATAGCAGTTTAGCAGCAACTGGCACACCATATAGCGTATTTGCCAAACAATTAGCTAAATTAATTCCCAGTCCTCTTTTTATCAACACTGGAATACCATGAAAGAAACTTTTTTCAAGATAATCCACAAAATCTACTGAACCATCCTCATTCCTGTCAAATCCGATGTTTTCAAGATTATAACTGAAATATTCATCAAAATCATCCATATTCTCAGGACATAACGGCATATTCCGATTGCTGCCTGCATATCTCTTTGAAACAGCTTCTGCAGCAGTCTCTATATTTTTCTGCGTTTCTAGTGTTTCTTCCAGTTCCCTATTCTTTTGTAAATAGGATTCTTTTTCTTTACTAAGTGCAGAAAGATATTCTTTATATGCTTTTTCAACACCACGCGCTTTATCAAGTGCTTCCTTAAGCTCTCTGATCTGCTTTCGATCAGATTCCTGATCTGTTAAAAATGTTGTTCTTTCCGCTTTATATGTAAAAAGTTGTTTTTCGCAACTTCTTACTTTATTTTTCCATGTCTCGATGTCATCCTCGGCTGTAGAAAGTTTAGACGCATATTCAAAAATGCTGGTTTCGTATCCTGCTGCCTTTTCAGCTTGATCCTTTAGTTTGGAAGTAAGGATGTCAATCCTCTGTTGCATCTCCGCAGTCTTCCATATCTCATCATCCTGAGCTTTTTTTAGTTCTGCTTCCAATTCGTCTACTTTTTCAGATAGAGAAGTGCTCTTTTCCTGTTCCTGCTCAAGCTGCATTGTTTTTTCTTTTAGCTCTTCTTTCAGTCCTGCCTCCTGATTTCTCAATTTTTCAACGTTTTTCTCTTCATCAGAAATCTTATTTTTTAACTCTTCCTGAATATCCATAAGTTCCCGTTGTTTTTTCTTCAAAAAAACCAATTCTTCTCCATTTGTTTTTTGATGAGCAGACTGATACAGAACAGATGAACGCATAACCTTCAAATAATCTTCGGGCTTTTCTTCTCCTTTGATCTTGAAAAATAGTGCAACGTTTCCTGAAAAGACAGACCGTGACAGCACATCAATATAAGCCGCCTCCTGATCAAGCTCACTCTCAAGCACTTTTACCAATTCCTCATCAATTTCTTTAATCCATCGGTCAATATGCTTGAATAGAAAAGAAGCAATAAAATCTCTATTGCGAAAGTCATAAAGTGTCTGGATGACAGTATTCTCATTCAACGACTTTACACGGAATCCCGGTTTTAATTTGCTGAATTCCTTTGGATATTTTCTGAAGTATGTAGATACCTCCTTAAACGGAATAACTGTACATACATACTTAATTTCTTCTTTTGTAAGGTCTGTCAAATAATTCAAATCAGTCCCTCCTTGATGTACCGTTTAACGACTGTATTAATCCGTCCACTCCTATAACAATTTTCCAGGTACGTTAAGACTGTTTCGTCTGTTGTTATATCCATAAAGTCATCCGGTTCAAATTTTTCTGACTGTGGATGATATTTCACCATATCATTTATAAGCTGTCCTATATCCATTTTTTCCTTTGGACACGCATATACATATACTTTTATATGTCCATTTTTATATCCAACAATCCGATCCGATTCAGAAAGATATACGTTTGAATCTGGAATCAACCGTGTACATCCGTTCTTGTCAAATAGAAAATAATCATACTGTTCGGAAATGGTATATCTGTCAGAATATATAGTCACAGGTTCTTCCAAAACTGTTTCCATTCCCAACTTTCTTTCCTTCTGGACGCATATATCAATATTCTTTTCATAAATAATAACTTCATCATCAACATGAAGTTGCAATACATCCCTATCGTTTTTCCGGATAAAAGCAGCATCTACATTTATATTTCCATGAGGAATCAACTCAAAACTTGAGTGGACATGTATCGTATCGCCAGTACATATTGAACGCGAATTTCTAACATAAACTGGTGGCCATAAAATACTGAATGATTCCGATGTTTCTAGTTGATAATCATGTTTCCGGAAAAAGTGTCGAACAGAAAATTCTACTTGTTTTACTGAAAACTTCAGTCCATAAAAATCCCTGTTTTCAGTGACAAAAGAAAACACCTCTTCTGAGATGATATATTCTAAAGATGCAAGTTCCTGCATAGTTTCTTCACACTCAGATATACCAATATATTCCGTATTTGTATAAAGAAGTGATGATGTCTGATGCTTGCAGTGTTCATCCTGCATTCTAACTCTGAATATATTGATTTTCTTCGTATCTCTCATTACATCCTGATAGGTACAGCTATTAAACCCGGAATCAAAAGAGACAATATATTGCGTTGAAAATTCTGTGATTGTAAAATAGCTTTTTCTGCCCGGAACAAATACTTCTTTGCTAAGAGGAATCGATAGAAATGGATCCGCGCAATATTTTGAAGATACCATCAGCCTGTCGTTTTCTTTCTCATACGCCTGAAGTTCTTCTTCCGTAAAAAAAGCACAAATCTCAAATGTCATTCTGTCCCTGTTAAAATAAAACTCTATATGTCCCTGTTTATGCTTTCTCAAAAACGCAAAATGTTCCACTATGTCCAGCTGTCCAAGATATCGTTCACATTCCGTATCATTATTTCCTTTTCGATGTCTAAAATGAGGAGCGCGTTCACTACTGTCAGCTGCGGCAAGATAAACTTCTTCACCACAACACAGACATTGGTAACGAAATCGCTCCCCCAAAAAACAATATGATGTTTTTGCAATAACTGCAGCCTCTACCTCACTTTGCAAAACAGCATCAAAAGCTTTATCCATTTGTTCTTCTCTCTAAACTTTCTTATACTTTTGCAACTAAAAAACCTTTATTTCAACCATTTGTACTCGCTTGCTAATCGTAGCTAATATTTCATGTTCTATAAAAAAGCTCCGTATAATACGCCTGTATTGCTGAGCACTACCGACAGTTAAATATACGATTTCCTGAATAGTTCCAAATATACAAATTGTACTCCCACTGCATCCCTCAAAGAGCTAATTAACACCTTTCCCTCATTCTATATCCGCAAATTGAATATTATATCTCCACTCCATTTATACTGTATGAAGCCTTTCAAGCAACTCTACTTCTGCAATATCAAGTCCCGAATATTTTGCAATTTTTTCAGTTGATAATTCCCCAGCCTACAACATTCTAATGGCCGTTTCCTTTTTAGCCTCGTCTTTCCCTCTATTTAAAATTGTCCTCGCTTCTGTCTCAAGTAATGCTCCACCCATAATATCACCTACACCTTTCTACACATTCTCATACTTCTGCGCAATTTCTCTGATCACATCACCAGAAAGTTCTATAATGGTACGTTTGTCAAACGCCCCAATAGTTCCTTCCTGCTCCAGTTTATCAAGTCTCTCCAAGATACTTCGGTACTCTGCTTTCAACTCTGCCAATCTCTGTTCATCACTATTATACACCTTAAAGTTCTTTTCATGTGAAAAAATATAAAACGGAATTAACAGCAACAAGTCCTTTGAAAAAATATCTTCCAGAGTATATTCCTGCACCTTCATAATCGGTACATCATACTCCACAGTGCCACCCGGAATTTTTATCACATATCGCATTTTATCAGGTGTCTTTTTATAATTCCTTAGATATAAGACTGCTGTATTGGGAAATGTCACTGTCAATGTTTCATTGATAACTTCACCTTCATCTAAAGCGATCTGCGCATCATACTCAAACAACCTGATTGTCATCCGCCCGCCTGGCAGGCTGCTCTCACATTCCAAGTGGTATTTCTTCTTTTTCTTCCCATAGATTATA
>Ga0137306_101480_pt1 | contig 23635 bp, 14 predicted proteins | sample Inofroosms_March_FD_97187 | JGI IMG/M metagenome (GOLD analysis project Ga0137306, IMG submission 97187) | Mouse cecal microbial communities from Vienna, Austria - N-Acetylneuraminic and N-Acetylglucosamine D2O microcosms_March | ecosystem: Host-associated > Mammals > Digestive system > Large...
TGAAAGATATAAATTTATATCAACTATTCAAAAAGCAAATTATTATCGTAATGGTAGCTGCGGATTTCCCAAAGATCTTATGAAAGCTATTAGTTTTTATGAACAAGATGGATCATCAGAGGCAATTTATGAAATAGCTCAAATTTTTGCCACAGAAAAAACTTTATATGACGAGGAAAGTTATTTAGAATACTTGAATAAAGCAGCACTGCTTGGATATGAAAAAGCAGAAGTTGAGTTATTCATGTTGGCTATAGAAATATGTGATGATAAAGATAGAAAAGAGAAATTTAATATATTATTAAATAAAATTTCAGGAAAAAAGTCTTCAATTGGCAATTTTATTTTAGGTTTTTTACTTGAAAAGGGATATATCAGCAAGGAAAATACGGCTCTTGCATTTGAACTTTATTATCAAGCTGCATGTAATGGTTTTAATCCTGCGCTAATAAGACTGCGTTGTGAAAAATCAAAGTGGTGCGAGAAATTAAAAGACAAGGATTCTTGATATGATAAATTTGTTTCTTCAAGATTTAATGGAGATGCAGAATATTGTTTTGGATGTACTTTATTTTTTGGATATGACATTTTGCAGAATAAAAAAGATGGGATAAAATATCTGCACTTAGCGGCTGATATGAAAAATAAACAGGCAATATATACATTATATAAAATTTATGATGTGGATGAAGAATATTGTAATGAAAAAGAGACACTGAAATGGTTGAAGGCTATAGAAGAATTTGACGATTCGGTTCAGATAAACCTTGCTAATCGACTATTAAGAGGAATTGGTTGTGAGTGCTGTAAAGAAAACGATGCATGGGCATTTAATTTATTTCAAAAGGCTTTGACTACTAGAGCGTGTTTGAAAAATGCTTTCTGTCAAATGTGCGTCACACTTCAAGCATCTTGGACTACTAATGTCCAAGATGATGTGGGAGATTTGACCCGAATGAGGGAGGCGCAGCGGGCTGCGTTGACCGAATGAGGGCCAAATATACCGCAAAGTGGGGCGTGCAGTTGGCAGGAATGATTTTTCAAACACGCTCAAGAGATATATTAAGTGGAAGTAGGTTTATATGGAAATTATAGGGATTGCAATTGGTGCCGCCTGCATTTTTATACTGCAGGCGGTTATTTATAAAAAGTTCTGGCACATAAATCTGACTGTCCTGGCTGCATTTGCGCAGCGTTCGATTACAGAGGGAGAAGAAGGGGAGCTGTATGAAACAATTATAAATCAAAAATGGCTTCCCCTGCCTATGCTGCGGGTAAAATTTGAGACAGACAGGCATCTGGATTTTATGCAGGAAGAAAATCTGGCGGTGACAGACAGGTGCTATAAACATGACATATTCACAGTCATGATGTTTCAAAAAATTACAAGAAAATTAAACTTTAGGGCAGACAGGCGCGGATTCTATGAGATCAAACAGATCAGCATAGATTCTACGGACTTGTTTATGGAGAGGCATCTGGATAAGGATGTTGCATGCAGTGCGTCCATTTATGTATATCCCAGGCAGGCAGATCCAGGCAGGCTTTTGATTCCATTTCAAAAGATGATGGGAGAAGTGCTTACAAGGCGGTATGCATATGAAGATCCATTTGAATTTCAAGGAATCCGTCCATATGAGCCGTTTGACAGCATGCGGGATATAAACTGGAAGGCTTCTGCCCGTACCGGAGAGCTGCGCACAAACCTGCATGGATATACTGTGCGCCAGGAGGTATGCCTGCTGCTGAATCTGGAATCCGAAACAATGATGGACTATAAGCAGCTGAAGGAAGAAAGCATACGGCTTGTAAATAGTCTTGCAGAGATGTTTTTTGCGCAGGGAATCCCAGTGGGAGTTTATAGCAATGCAAAAGACCTGCTGACCGGCAGGGAGATGGAGCAGCTGCCGGGAGGAGGCGGACAGCATCTGACCCAGATCCGGGAGAGCCTAGCGAGGCTGGATTTATCGCAGCAGATGGAAGAGTTTGGGACATTTTTAAAAAAGCATATGGAAGACAGCGGGAATACGGATATGATGTATGTCATGGTTTCTTCATCACAAAGGCCGAGTGCCCGTGAACAGTTTCAGCAGCTGTGCAGTGCATATACTGGAGGAGTGTGGCTATTGCCGCTTTATTCATGGATGGAGCAGAAAGTGTTTTCAAGTCCTGATCTGTCTGTAATGCGGTGGGACATAGAATAATAAGGGGAACTGATTATGGAGAAAAAAATATCGTCATGGGATTATATTTTTAGACAGATCCTAGTGTTAGGGATGTGGGGAATGATTTGTCATAGCACAGCCTGTATATTATATAATGTAATTTCAGAAAAGACGCTTTGGATGGACCTGTCACTGCTTACATTGTACATTCCATTATATTTATTTGCCATAATCCGCAGCAGATGCGGGAATTTCTTTTTATTCTTGCTGTTTCATGCAGCATCAGGCGGAATTTTTATGTTGTTTTTTGAAGGGATTGAACTAAAAATTATTATGGGTGGGTGTGTAACAGCCATGATTATAACATCCTTTGTGGAACGGATGAGGCCGTATTATTTACGTGGACAGAGCCCGACGGCGTTCTGTATCATCTTATTTCTGGCCGTTTATGGCACTGCCTATGTATTGGGAAGGCGGGCTGTCATGCAGATCAGCTATTATGAAGCATTTGTATTTCTAATACTGTTTGTGGTACATAGAAGCCTGCGTAATACATCTAAATTCCTAAAATTAAATGAAGGTATGCAGAATATGCCGTCCAGGGAAATAAAGGGAATGAGCAGGATGCTGTTAACGGTATTTGTTTTGTTTTTTACTGCGGGGATGATTCTGCTGCAGAATATGCCCGTCGGACAGCTGTTAACCGCTGCAGGAACTATGATGAAAAATATTATGCGCAGGCTGTTTCTGCTGATCATTCAGCTGCTTTCGGGAGAAGGAGAAGAAGCAGCCGAAAAAGCAGAATCTGTCGGGCAGGAGCTTATGATGCCCGCAGCAGCAGGCGAAGCACCTTTATTTTTACAGGTGTTAGAACAGATTATTAAGTCTGCACTTTATATAGGACTGGCAGCAGCAGGGGTTTATCTGACAGCCAAAGTACTTTATGCAGTTTATAAACGTTTCTATGCACAGCAAAACAGCCATGGGGATGAAAGTGAATTTCTCTGGCAGAATTCTCCAGTTAAAGAACGCATAGCATCAATAAAAAGAAAAAAAGAGCATTGGGAAGGCGGGAGCCTTAATCAGAAAATGCGTTATGTATACAAAAAATATATTCGGAAAAAAGCAGGAAAAAAGACTGTGATTCCGGCGGCATATACGCCATGGGAGCTTGAAAACAGTATTTCAGCTGATGAAAAAGGCCAAAATGCAGGAAAAGATCATACAGGCCGGGATACGGCGCTGTCTGATGCGGCATACCTCAGGATCAGACTGTATGAAAAAGCACGCTACAGCAGCCATGCGTGTACCAGACAGGATCTGAATGAGATGAAAAAAATGTTGAAATCGTAAGCCTTATCGATGTTGGATATGTATGATGTATAAAAACTGCTATTTTACAGATACTACAACAGCATAAAGCAAAATCTGTAAATGGAGGAATTTTTCATATGAAAGCAACAGGAATAGTCAGGCGAATAGATGATCTGGGAAGAGTCGTCATTCCCAAAGAGATCAGAAGGACTCTGCGGATACGTGAAGGTGATCCTCTGGAGATATTTACCGACCGTGAAGGCGAGATTATCCTAAAAAAGTACTCTCCGATAGGCGAATTAAGCGAATTTGCAGGCCAGTATGCAGAATCTCTGGCACAGACGACAGGCATGCTTGTATGTATTACCGACCGGGATCATGTTATAGCAGCTTCAGGTAACGGCAAGAAGGATTTTGAAGGCAAGCCGATCAGCCACCAGCTGGAATGCGTAATAGAAGACCGCAACAGCATGGTGGCGAGCAAGGAAGAAAGCGAGTTTGTAAAAGTAACGCTGGATGACAGCGGCGAATTTACTTCTCAGGCAATCAGCACGATTATCAGTGAAGGCGATGCTATAGGTTCAGTCATTCTCTATAATAAGGATGAGAAAACGAAGATGGGTGATACAGAAAGCAAGCTGACCATGACAGCAGCAGGCTTTTTAGGAAGGCAGATGGAGCAGTAGTCTTATTAAGATCTAAAATATGAAAAAGAAATACTAATATTTGGTATAAAATTTAATATTGAAAAATACAGCCGTACACTTTAAATCTACAGACAGAAAAATAACAGATAAAAATGTACGGCTGTTTATTTAATCATGATGTCAGGACTTTGTATGATCCCTTATTTAATTCTCATATTCTGCTTCTACCTCAGTAAGGTCAGCATGAGCTGTTAAATAGTCTAACACCTTGTCCTCAAGCAGCTGGCCGCGGATTTCATCCTCACCATAATCATTTATAAATTCGGATCTGGAGTCATAATCATTTTCTTTCATATAATAAGCAATGCCTTTTTCATATTCGTCATCGCTCAAAGACATATTTTCATTATCTAGAATCGCGTCTATCACTATCGTACGGTATACAGAATATGTGATGTCCTCTTCTACATCTTCTTTTGTCATCTCCAGTGCCTCATAGATTTCGTCCAGATTCATATCAAACATTTCGAACATTTCAAGACAGCTGCCCTCATATTCCTCACGTGCCGTATCATATTCTTTACGTGAATACTGTAAAATACTTGAGGATTCTACCACCTTACGCAGAAGCTCTTCCTGCAGCTCGCTGGTACTTTCGCTCTCATAAGAATCCTCGATCGATTCACGCACTGCTTCTTCGAACTGCTGGTAAGTATCATAAGAAGTATGTTCTTTTATAAATGCGTCGTCTGTATCCGGCATAATCTCTTCTCGGACATCTGTAACATTGACCTCAAAATCTACGGTCTTTCCTGCCAGATCCATATCCGAAAAATCAGAATCATAGTCAATCGTAAAGCTTAACTGATCACCGGTAGTAACACCTGTCAGCTGTTCGTCAAATTCTGCGCCGTATTCTTCTTCGCCGAGAATGAAAAAATAATCTTCTTCCTGCATAAAGACCGTACCGTCCGATTCAGCAGTAAACGATGTAGATACCCAGTCGCCGGCAGCTGAAGCGCGGTCTACGGAATTGTACTCGGCATACTCAGACAGCTGGTCGTGGATCATTGCATCAACAGCTTTTTGAGTGACAATATATTTTTTTTTCTCAGCCTTTAATCCGGTGTAGGACGCTAATGATACATACTCATTGTTATAGACGGCATCTTCCAGCTCTTTATTTCCGGTAACTATATTCGGCTTGCTGCCGCAGGCGGTAAGCAAACAGGCTGCAGTCAGCACAAATGCAAATTTTCTTTTCAAATCAGTTCCTCCTGTTCGTATATTTAAAACTGTTTATTATTATAACACATATTAATTTAAAATTGTGTCTAAAATCTGAACAATTTATGATAAATGCTATTGAGAATTAGCTGCAATATGTGTAAAATAGTTCTAAACGTAAAAATGCTTAATGTATAAAACAATTGTCCGATTTTAAAAATAATAATTAGGTGTTAAATATTTAGATATTGGAGAAAAATCATGGCAAAACAGAAAAAGAAGAAAAAGTACCGCGGTTTTTGGATTTTCTTTAAGCTGCAGCTGCTCCTGCTGCTCTTAATCGTAGGAGCTGCGGCATATTATTTTGGCGGCGGGTATGCGCAGACAGTTGCTGAGTTAAAGGAGGAGGCAGATTCACTGGTAGCAAAATCCAGCAAGGAACTGTTTCGAAAAGGCGAGACCGGACTCGTATATGATCAGAAAGGAAAGCTGCTAAAGGCTTATAAAGGCGAAAAAGACTCCTATTATCTTGAGTTTGACCAGATACCAGAGATCGTAGTAAAGACTTATATAGCGGTAGAAGACCGCCAGTTTGAAAAGCACGACGGCGTGGATTACCGTGCGATTCTGAGGGCTGTGATCGCAATGATCCGCAACGGCGAGGTGACACAGGGCGGCAGTACGATTACACAGCAGCTTGCCCGTACAGTTTTTTTGAATACAGAAAAGACCTGGCAGCGGAAAATGGAGGAAATTTTTATTGCGCGCAACCTGGAGGATAAATATACCAAAAGCCAGATTATGGAATTTTATTTAAACAATATTTATTTTGGACATGGATATTACGGAATACAGGCAGCTGCGCAGGGATATTTCAGCAAAAATATAGACGAGCTGGATCTGTCGCAGACCGTATTTTTATGTGCGATACCCAACAATCCGTCCTTATATGACCCGGTGAATAACAAAAAGAACACGATCAGCCGGCGCAACCGCATGCTTTCTGCCATGTATGATCAGGGATACATTTCACGGGCAGCGGCTGCGGAGGCGAAAAAAGAAAAGATCAAGCTGAAAAGGAGTAAGAGCATTAAAAAAATCGATTATGTAGAAACATATGTCAATTACTGTGCGGTACGCGCACTGATGAAAGCACAGGGATTTGAATTTCAGCATTACTTTGAAAACGAAAAACAGGAACGGCAGTATGATAAAGCATATAGAAAATTGTATATAGAATGTGAGAGCAGCCTGTATACTTCCGGCTACCGGATTTACACATCTATTGACATGAAGCAACAGGAAAAGCTGCAGGAGGCAATAGACGCAGGGCTTGGCGGCTTTGAAGATGTGAGTGAAGAAGGCGTCTATAAGCTGCAGGGAGCCGGAGTGACGATAGATAATATGACCGGATGGGTCACAGCTATAGTCGGCGGGCGGACACAAGAATTTGAAGGCTATACATTAAACCGGGCTTACCAGAGTTTCCGACAGCCAGGCAGCGCGATCAAGCCCCTGCTCGTCTATGCGCCCGTTTTAGAGCGTGGTTATACGCCGGATACAATCGTGGTCGATGAACCAGTTCAAGACGGCCCGGCCAATGCAGACGGCATATATGAGGGCGGGATCACGCTGCGTCATGCGGTAAAGAAATCAAAAAATACGATTGCATGGAAATTATTTGATGAGCTGACACCGCTGGCAGGGCTTGGCTATTTAAAAGCGATGAATTTTACAAAAATAGATACGGAAGACGAAAGGCTGCCGACCGCCCTTGGAGGATTTACAACAGGCGTATCACCGCTTGAAATGGCAGCAGGATACGCTACGCTTCAAAATGACGGATGCTACCGCGAGCCGACCTGTATAGTCAAAATCGAAGATTCACAGGACAATCTGATCTACAGCTCAGAATCCGAGTCAGATAAAAATAAGAAAAAATCAAAAGAACAGCAGGCAGAAGGGACACGGATCTATAAATCAAATGCAGCACGTACGATGACTGATATGCTGCAGACCGTTATGACAGAAGGCACTGCCAGAGGGCTTGGGCTGGGTGAAATGCCTTGTGCAGGCAAGACCGGAACTACGAATGACAATAAAGACGGCTGGTTTGTAGGCTACACACGCTATTATACGACGGGCATATGGGTAGGATACGATATGCCGGTATCAATGCCGGGGCTGACAGGTGCCTCTTATCCGGGACATATCTGGCACAACTATATGCTTTCCATCCACGAAGGAATGACACCTGTGAGTTTTATACCTTATATAGAGCAGAAAGAGATAGAAGATGATTTTGCAGAATAGAAGATGATTTTACAGAATAGAAGATGATTTATCCCAGATTTAATTCACATAGCCTGTCATGTCTCATAAATTTGGGATAAGCATTTTTCAAACACACATATATCTTTTAAATGCATTTATAAAATTTGCTAATTTTTATAAAAAATACTAGACAAAAAGCTTTGTTTGTGGTATCTTATTTTAGGTAGCAAGATTTAAAAACTTAGTAATGACGATGCGTGGCTCAGTTTGGTAGAGCGCTGCGTTCGGGACGCAGAGGCCGCAGGTTCAAATCCTGTCGCATCGACTCTTGGCAGGGGCACCGGAAACCGCTTGGATAAAGGGTTTCCGGTTCTTTTTTTGTCTTTTTGCGGCTTCTCAGAATGGGGCTGATTTTTCATTTGACCGCATTTTGACCGCATTTTTTTCAAAATCTCTATGTTTTATCAGCGTTTCGCATTGTTTCTTATTTTCACTTATCTTTTTCAAAATCCTTGTATGACAGAAAAATATATAAATTTTTTCTGGCGCACCTGGCTGTATTGTACGAAAATTTAACAAACGTTGGAAACCCTGCCCCATCCTAGGTGACGGCGTTTTTTTGAGGGGGAGCTGTAAAAGTTCCCTCTTTTTTTATACCATTTTTTAGAAAGGAGGCTTTGTACATGCTTGATACGATTCTTGGAATATTCGTGGCGTATTTTGTTTTGAAAAACATTTTCGGCGATTGATTTCAGCAGAGCAGACAATTATACTGGCGTTAAATACGGTAACAAATTATGGATATAAAAAAGGGAGGCCGCTTTATTGGGGGATATTTGCAGGATATTATGTTGTACAGGTAATTTGTGCTGTTTTCGTGTTTGGGGTAAGCACCTTTTTACCGGATTTACTTGGAATTATGAAATACATGGGTGCTGCCTATATTTTATGGCTGGCAGTCCATATTGCGTTAAGTAAACCAGCTGCAGGAACTGTGGAAAAGTCAGCATCATTTCTAAAAGGATTTTTGCTTTAGTTCGTCAATGTAAAAATCTATTTATTCGGAATTACGGCATTGACAGGATATGTCACGGAATATAGTGCCTCTCTTTGGGTTTTGCTCTTATTTGAAATTATCATAGCCACGATTGGAACGATTGCAACGCTTACCTGGATTGGTAAGGGGGGGGGTATTGATGCAGAGGGCATATCAAAAATATTACAGGGTAATTAACATTATTCTTGCTTTAACATTATCAGAGTGTGTGTATAGCATGTTGAAATAGACAAAGGTGTGCTGCAAACATGCAATAAAAAGAAACATTCTTCATAGCCGCAATAAAAGCCGGATGCCTCCTGCTTGATCGTTTGCGTCAGCAATCTGATATTTTTCTATGGAATCTGATAGAAGTATCGCTGCAAAATGAGTAAAATAGCAATATCGTTCGCAGAAACGTTGATCCGGCCGGGCTTGCTGCAGCAATGATACAATAACAAAATGTTACAGAAAAAGGAGGAATTAGATGCAGAGCATACATTATATAGATCAGGACGGGACATTTTCTATCGAGCAGCCGGAAAATTACAGTTATCTGTATTTTCCGATTGCCGGGGAGGGCGGCTTAAAAAGCTCGGTAACACCGAATCTGGGAGGAGACATAAAGATCAGCCAGAACGCATTTCTAATGGAGCCGGTCAGTGTGGAAAATCTGCATAATAACCGTTCCGGCAGAAACTTCTGGTGCAGGATGGCAGATGGCTGCTGCTGGTCTGCCGTTGGGGCATCCGCAGAGCAGGAGAGCAGAAAATTTACAGATAAACAGGATGCAAGTGTGCTGCACGCAGGACTGATGTGGCATACGGTGACAAGAAAATCTGTGCGGCATACGCTGGAAGCAGAAGTGACGTCTTTTGTGCCGCTGGAACATCCGGCGGAGGTTATGCGGGTTACGCTGCGCAATACGGGAAGTGAAGCGCTGACACTGACGCCTGTGGCGGCTGTGCCGATTTTTGGCAGAAGCGCGGACAATGTTCGTGACCACAGGCACGTGACATCCCTGCTGCATCGGATTTGGACGACGGATGACGGCGTACACGTCCGCCCGACACTGTCGTTTGACGAACGTGGCCATCAGAAAAATGCGCTGATTTATTTTGTATGTGCTGCCGGCGCGGACGGGCAGAAACCGTGTGGGTTCTATCCGGTGACGGAAGATTTTATCGGAGAAGGCGGCAGTTTTACAAATCCGCAGAAGATACGGGAAAATGCTGCCGGCGAAGCTGCCGGATACCAGACAGAGGGGAAAGAAGCCGTAGGTGGTATCCGTTTTGATGAGATCTGCCTTGCACCAGGAGAACAAGCCGAATATACGGTTGTTATGGGCATTACGGACAGGGAGGAACAGATCAGGGAGATTATGGATGCGTTTCGGACAGCAAAGCAGGTAGATGCTGCGTTTTGCCAGATGAAGCGGTACTGGCAGGAAAAAGTAAATGTCCGCTACCATACAGGCAGCTGCACGTTTGACCGGTTTTTAAGATGGGTAAGTTTCCAGCCGCTGTTAAGGAGAATTTATGGCTGCTCGTTCCTTCCGTACCACGATTATGGCCGGGGCGGCCGGGGCTGGCGGGATTTGTGGCAGGACTGCCTGTCACTGCTGATGATGGATCCGGGCGGCGTGCGTCAGATGATCGTGGATAACTGCGGCGGTGTACGCGTTGACGGTACAAATGCTACGATTATCGGGTCCGGGCAAGGGGAATTTATTGCAGACCGCAATGGCATTGCACGTGTCTGGATGGACCATGGGGTATGGCCGTTTTTGACGATCCGGCTTTATATAGACCAGACCGGGGATGTGGAGATTTTAAGGGAAAAGGCTGTATATTTTAAAGACGAGCAGATAAAACGGGGCTGTGGACTGGATACGCATTGGGACAGCACGTATGGCGTGCGGCAGAAAAACCAGAGCGGGGAAATTTATGAAGGAACCGTGCTGGAGCATTTGCTGCTGCAGATGTTGTGTGCTTTTTATGAGGTCGGAGAGCATAACCATATTCGCCTGCGTGGTGCGGACTGGAATGATGCTTTGGATATGGCGCCGGACCGTGGTGAAAGCGTGGCGTTTACGTGTGCGTATGCAGGAAACCTGATGCAGCTGGCACAGCTGCTGATGCAGTTGGCTGAACGGTTTGGTTGGAAACAGGCAGAGTTTATGGAAGAGATGGGTGTGCTGCTACAGGATGAAGCAGAGGTCTATGACAGTATTTCGGCAAAACAAGAGCTTTTACGGCAGTATGTGCAGACAGTCAGCCATCAGGTCAGCGGCCGCCGTATGTCTGTGGATGTAAATGAGCTGGCGGAAAACCTAAGGCATAAAGCAGCCTGGATGCAGGAGCATATTCGCAAAACGGAGTGGATACAAGGGGATCAGGAAGGCTGGTTTAACAGCTACTACGATAATCATGGAAATGCCGTTGAGGGGTATTGCGGCCAGGGGGTTCGGATGATGCTGACCGGCCAGGTGTTTGCGGTAATGAGCAAAACCGCGGATGACCAGCAGACAAGGCAAATCTGTAAAAGCGCGGATCGGTATTTATATGATGCAAAAGCAGGGGGATACCGTATCAATACGAATTTCAACGAAGAAAAATATGATATGGGAAGGATGTTTGGGTTTGCCTATGGGGAAAAAGAAAACGGGGCAGTCTTTTCTCATATGACTGTAATGTACGCAAATGCGCTGTATCAAAGAGGATTTGTAAAGGAAGGATTTCGTGCGCTGCAGACGCTGGCGGATACGGCGATGGACTTTGCGGTAAGTAAAATCTATCCGGGCATTCCAGAATATTTTAACCGGGACGGAAGAGGGATGTATCATTACCTGACAGGCGCAGCAAGCTGGTATATGCTTACAATGGTAACGGAAGTGTTTGGGGTGCGTGGAGAGATTGGTGATCTTCTCATACAGCCGAAGCTGTTAAGCGGGCAGTTTGATGAACAAGGCTGTGCAGGTATTGCGCTGACATTTGCAGGCCAATGCTTTGAGATAACGTTTGATAATCCGGACAGGCTGTCCTATGGGGAATATGAGGTATACGGCGCTGTCTGCGATGGCACAGGCCTGCCTGTAAACGGTGCGTCTGCGGTTATGGAAAGAAGCCGGATTCAACAACTCCAGGACGGCGTACATAAGATCCGGGTTACGTTGGGAAGGTGCCAGCCAAGCGGAGGCACACAATAATATGTTTCACCAGGAAGTGCGGTAAAATTTGTCACGGTATTTTTTGGGAGTCATACCGACCGATTTTTTAAAAGTCTGGATAAAATGGCTTTGTGAGGAAAAAGCCAGATAATTTGCAATTTCGATCAGACTGAAATCGGAATATTTCAAAAGATGCTGGGCTTTTTCGATCTTTTTTTCGCTGATATAGGTGCTGATTGCCACACCAAGCTCTTGTTTAAACAGCCGTGATAAATAACTGGTGGACAGGCCTGTATAATCTGCAAGCTCTTCGATGGTAAGGCGGCTGTTCAGGTGGCTGTAAATATAGTCCATACAGCGGATAACGGGTTTTGAAATCACACTTTCTTTTTTCAAGAGCAGCATTTTGCCTGTATAATCCAAAACCATGCTGTCATGCAGCTTGCAGATGGCCGGGATGGATGTACAGGCATCCATTTTTAATATATAGAAATCACTCAGGCGGTACGCCTGTTCCAATTCCATACCAGCCTCCACGCAGTGGCGGACAATCATCGCGACCGTTACGACAAAATGATATTTCATATTAGTAAGCGGGTTAGGAGAAAGTACACCCATGCCATTCGGGCTTGCAAACGTATTCTGGAGGCAGTTTTTCTGCACAAAATTAATATCGCCGGAGCTGACGGCATGGTAAAACGCATATTCTTCTTCTAATGGGCGGTGCGCAAGGCAGTCTTCAGCGGCAAGAAGCTCCTGCTGCTGCCATTCTTTTTGCAGATCCATAATCATTCCTTTCTGAAATCCAGTATACGATTGTGACATTATATCATGAATTTGATATTTTTGTACATAGTATTATATATAAATTTGTAAAAAAACGGTAAGCTAGATTAAAAAAATAGGGAGGATTTCAGAATGAAAAGACAATTTTGGAAAGTTATCACGCCTGTCTTAACGGCTGCCATAGCAGCGTCATTTATGACAGTAACGGCAAATGCCGCAAAATCCGGTATTTCACAGACAAAATGTATTTTGTCCAAAGGGGATCAGGTGGATTTGGATATCGGCGGGGAAAATGAGCGGTCAGGCATTTATACTGTAAGCAACGAGCAGATAGCTTCAGTGAAAAACAACGGCCTGGTGACTGCGAAAAAAACAGGAAAGGCGACGGTTTCATGGACAAAAGGCGGTGCGAAATATACATGTGCCATCCAGGTAGTAAAAGCACCGAAAATAAGCAAAACAGAACTGGTGTTAAAGGTAGGGCAGACCAAACAGCTTTCTGTGGAAAAGAACGGAAACAAAAAGCTTTCTGTGGTATGGAGCTCTTCGGATTCGGACATTGTTACAGTAAAGGGCGGAAAAGTGACCGCGGTATCGGCTGGAACAGCAAAAATTAAGGTAAAGATCAAAGGTCTGGCAAAAACATGGAAAAAGGAGGCAAATGTGACGGTAAAAAGCAATGGCGGAAACAATATCTATGACGGATACAATCTGGTCTGGCAGGAAACGTTTGACGGTGATTCCCTGCAGATGGAAGACTGGAATATTGAAACACATGAGCCGGGATGGGTTAACAACGAGCTGCAGGAGTATACGGATTCGTCTGAAAATATTTATGTCAAAGATGGCAAGCTTGTAATCAAACCGATTGAAACAAAGGGAGTGGATGGAACAGTGTCTTATACGTCCGGCAGGGTCAATACGCAGAATAAGCATAATTTTAAATACGGGCTGTTTGAAGCGAAGCTTAAGGTTCCGAAAGGGCAGGGGTTTCTGCCGGCATTCTGGATGATGCCTGCAAATGAAAATCTGTATGGGCAATGGCCAAGATGCGGAGAGATTGATATTATGGAAGTACTTGGAAATCAGACGGATACTTCTTATGGAACGCTTCATTTTGGCAATCCGCACAGTGAAAGTCAGGGGAAATATACGCTGGATTCCGGCAGCTTTGCGGATGAATATCATACATTTGGCATGGAATGGGAGCCAGGCAGAATTCGCTGGTATGTGGACGGGAATTTGATTCATACGGAAAATGACTGGTATACGGCAACTGAGGGACAGGGAGAGGTTACATATCCGGCACCGTTTGACCAGCCGTTTTATATTATTTTGAACCTGGCTGTAGGCGGCAACTGGCCAGGAATGCCGGATGCATCTACCAATGTGGAAGACGCGCGGTTTTTAATTGACGAAGTAAAGGTATATCAAAAAGACAGTTATGATGAAAATGTGGAAAAGCCGGTAAAAACCGTTGTGCTGCGTGAACCTGGAGCAGACGGCAATTATGTAAATAACGGGGATTTTTCGGTATCGGAAAGTCTGTCAGACGAACAGGACTGGAGCTTTTTAAATGCAATGGAAGGCGAGGCGTCCGCTTCGGTCAGAGATCACGAGATTTTGATTCAAACGGCAAAAGAGGGTACGGTGGATTACAGCGTACAGCTGGTGCAGGCTGGCCTTCCGATGAAAAAAGGCGGTATTTACCGTCTCAGCTTTGACGCTTATGCGGCTGAAAACAGAACGATGAAAACAGGTGTTTCCGCGCCGGACCGGGGCTACAAACGGTATTTGGAAGATACACCTGTAGAGCTGACAACACAAAAGAAGACATATACTTATGAATTTACGATGACAGACGCAGACGATGCCAACGGGCGGCTGGAGTTTAATATGGGGGCTGCAGGTTCGACAGCGGATATCCATATTTCGAACGTATCGATAGTAAAAACGGGGCAGACAGATTTGGATAAGGCGGAAAAAACAGTACGCGCGGATGGCAATTATGTGTACAACGCAGGTTTTCAGGAAGGAAAAGACCGTCTGGGGTATTGGGAAATTAACAGCAATGAGGGAACAACAGCGGCGGTTACGAATGAGGACAATATACGCAGGCTGAAAGTGACGGCTGCTGCCGGTACATCTAAGGAAAATCCGGTTACGATTGTTCAAAACGGCCTGCCGCTGACAGAAGGAGATTATGCAATGCGTTTTCTTGCCGAGGGCGAAAACGGTACATCACTGAAAGTAAAAGTCGCTGGACAGGAATTTGATGCGGCGCTGACAGGAGGGGAACAGGCATGCCAGTATAAGTTTGCGGTTCCGGCAGGCGGGCTGCAGACGCAGGAAAAAGGGATTGTCTTTGAAATTACGCAGCCTGGTACATATTATCTGGATGATGTACGTATCGAAGAAGACAGCTTGATCAAAAACGGAAGTTTCCGTGCAGGATTTTCAGGGTATGAAGTTTATGCATATACCGCGTCAGATGTTTCTTATGTAGTGGACAGTTTAAATGAAGATTCTGCGGCGGATTTCAGTATTTCGAATACGGGCGATGCGGCCTGGAAGATCCAGCTAAAGCAAAATAATATCGAACTGGAAAAGGGCCAGTGGTACCGGCTTTCCTTAAAGGCAAAATCTGACAGGGACAGGAAGCTGATGTTTGCGATTCAGCGAGACGGCAGCAGTGATGATAATTGGACGCCGTATTCTGGAGAAAAGACGGTTATGCTTACAAGCGAATATCAGACTTATGATATCGTATTTCAGATGGAACATGAAACGGACGTAAAGTCTGTACTGAGCATTTCAATGGGTGCGGTTGACGGAGAACAGATTGATCAAAAGCACCGGATCTGCCTGGATGAGATTTTACTGGAAAAGACAGAAAAGCCTGTATCATAAAAAAACAATTAGGGAGAATGGACATGAGATTTGGATATTTTGATAATGAGAGACGTGAGTATGTGATAGACCGGCCGGATACGCCGGCGCCATGGGCGAACTATCTTGGATCGCCGGAATACGGCGCGTTGATCTCAAATCAGGCCGGCGGTTACAGTTTTGCAAAATCAGGAGCAAACGGCAGGATACTCAGATATATTTTTAACCAGTTTGATCAGCCTGGGCGATATATTTACATCCGGGATAACGATACAAAGGATTACTGGTCGGCCTCCTGGCAGCCGGTAGGCAAGGACTTAAAAGAGTATAAAAGTGAATGCCGTCATGGTACCGGCTATACGAAAATGACTGCCGAATACGGCGGTGTGCGTTCCGAGGTATCGTATTATGTTCCGCTGCATCAGGAGTATGAGGTATGGGCGGTTAAAATTACGAACTGCTCCGCAGCCGCAAAGGATCTGAATGTAACAGGATATGCGGAATTTACTAATAACAGCAATTATGAGCAGGATCAGGTGAATCTGCAGTACTCACAGTTTATTACAAGGTCGCAGTTCCATGAAAACCGCATCTGCCAGAAAGTGCATGGCAATTTGGACGGGGTGGAAAAAGGCAGTGATGTGGATGACAAAATTATGACGGAGCGGTTTTTCGGGCTGGCAGGTGAGAAGGTATCTTCCTACTGCGGGGATAAGGAAAAATTTCTTGGACGCTACCATGGGTACGGCAATCCGCAAGGCGTTGCAGACGGTGTTTTATGCGGGGAGACAGGCTATAATGAAAACAGCTGCGGAGCACTTGCGGCGCATCTGCAGCTGGCACCGGGAGAGTCAAAAGAGCTTGCGTTTATCGTTGGCATGAAGAGTGACGCACAGGCGCAGGAGATTATGGCACGTTATGCGCAGCCGTCGCGGATCTGTGAAAAGGAGCGGCTGGAACTGGCGTCCTACTGGCATGAAAAGCTTTCCCGTTTTCAGGTAAAAACACCAAGCCCGGAATTTGACACAATGATAAATACATGGAATGCGTATAATTGTTTTATGACCTTTATCTGGTCGCGTGCGGCATCCTTTTTTTACTGTGGGCTGCGAAACGGATACGGGTATCGGGATACGGTGCAGGATATCCAGGGGATTATCCATCTGGCACCGGAGATGGCTGTGGAAAAGATACGGTTTATGCTTTCTGCGCAGGTACATCATGGTGGAGGGCTGCCGCTTGTAAAATTTACGCACCGGCCGGGATACGAAGATACGCCGGAAGACGCTTCTTATGTAAAAGAAACCGGGCATCCGGCGTACCGCGCGGATGACGCGCTGTGGCTGTTTCCGACAATTTACAAATATATAACGGAAACCGGGCGTCTGGATTTTATGGATGAAGTCATTCCGTATGCAGATAAAGGCGAAGATACGGTTTATGGGCATTTAAAGCAGGCTGTGGATTTTTCTATGAACCATTTGGGCAGACACGGGATGCCGGCAGGGCTGTATGCCGACTGGAACGACTGCCTGCGGCTTGGAAAAGACGGTGAATCTACCTTTGTTGCGTTCCAGCTGTATTATGCTATGGCGATTTTAAGAAAATTTGCGCATCAGCGTAACGATACGGATTACATTGCGTATCTGGACGGTGTACAGGAAAAACTCGGCGCTGCCATTCAGAGCCAATGCTGGGATCAGGACCGGTTTGTGCGTGGATTTACCGAACAGGGAGAGGTTATCGGAAAAAGGACAGATCCAGAAGCAAATCTGTGGCTGAATCCGCAGAGCTGGGGCGTGATCAGCGGTCTGGCGGACATTAAGCAGTCAGAGCTGGCACTGGACGCGGTATATGAAAAGCTGAATACACAGTACGGGGCAATGCTGATGACACCGCCTTATCATATGCACGCTTTTGACGGGGCGCTGGCGGTTATTTATAATGCGGGAACAAAAGAAAATGCCGGTATATTTTCACAGTCCCAGGGCTGGCTGATTCTTGCGGAAGCATATTGTGGACATGGTGATCGCGCGTTTCAGTATTTTATGGAAAATGCGCCATCGGCACAAAATGACAAGGCCGAAATCAGAAAGCTGGAGCCGTATTGTTACGGGCAGTTTACAGAAGGGGCGGACAGTCCGCATTTTGGGCGTTCTCATGTGCACTGGCTGACAGGCACGGCATCTACCGTTATGACAGGATGTGTGGAGGGCATTTTAGGGATGCGCCCGGATTTTAACGGGCTGAAAATAGAACCTGCGATTCCTTCGGATTGGGAAAGCTTTGAAATCGAAAAAGACTTCCGGGGAAAGCATCTGCATATTGTCGTCCGCAATCCTGCACATCAGCAGTCCGGATGCAAAAAGCTTACTGTTAACGGTGCTGCGCTGGAAGGAAATTATGTACCGGAAACGTTGATGAAGGAGCATACGGAGATTATTTTAGATCTTTCTTAATTATAGTCTGGATTGGTTTACAGGCCGGTGTGGAATGGGTCATGATTTTGACATTTTTATATTCCTTTTAGTATATTTCAGGGAATGCATTCTGTTATGATACAGTTACAAGGCAGAGATGCTTATATAAAAGATAGGAGGAATCAGAATGAAGAAGAAAGTGGTTAGTATCTTATTGGCGGCAGCCGTATTAGCAGGCACGGCGGCTTGTGGCAATCAGCCGGGTTCCAAAACGGATGGGAATGCAGGCGGGAAAACGGATGAGCAAACAGGCGATGATAAAAATACAGAAGATGCCGGCTCAGATATTTCCTTGGATGGTGACGAAGGAAAAGTGATCAATATCTACAGCTGGAATAATGAGTTTAGCCAGCGTCTGCAGGAAGTTTATCCAGAAGTAGAGGAAACATCTACCGACGGTACGATTACATATTTGAAAGACGGAACGGAAATTCACTGGATTATCAATCCAAACCAGGACGGAGTTTACTAGCAGAAACTGGACGAGGCGCTGCTGAACCAGGCGGATGCGGCGGCCGACGATAAAGTAGATATCTTTTTGTCAGAAACCGACTATGTATTTAAATATACGGATGCGGATGCAGATGTTGCAATGCCTTTGACCGACCTCGGCATTGACCCGCAGAAAGATCTGGCAGACCAGTATGAGTTTACGAAAGTAACGGCTTCGGATGCAAACGGTGTACAAAGAGGGTCTACCTGGCAGTGCTGTCCGGGCCTGCTGGTATACCGGCGCGACATTGCAAAGGATGTGTTCGGAACCGATGACCCTGAAAAGATCGGCGCGAAAGTCAAAGATTGGGATACTATGAAAGCAACGGCGGCGGAGCTGAAGAAAAAAGGCTATTATACATTTTCTTCCTATGCAGATACGTTCCGCCTGTACGGGAACAGCATTTCGCAGCCGTGGATGGGCACTGGCGAAACAGTGCTTAAAGTAGATCAAAATATTATGGACTGGGTGAGCGATTCTAAGGAATGGCTTGACGCAGGCTATCTGAATAAGACGGTAAAAGGCCAGTGGAACGATGACTGGAATAAAGCGATGTCATCCGAATCCAAGGTGTTTGCATTCCTGTTCCCGGCATGGGGCATTGATTTTACATTGAAGCCAAACTGGGACGGTGAAGATGGTGCATGGGCAGTTACCAATCCTCCGCAGGAATACAACTGGGGCGGCTCGTATATTCATGCCTGCACTGGTACGGATAATCCGAAATATGTAAAAGATATTATATTGGCGATGACGGCTGACGCGGATAATTTGGCTAAAATTACCCAGAAGTATGGTGAGTTTACGAATGCGCGCAGCAGTATGCAGGAAGCAGCACAAAACGATAAGCTGTATCCATCCGAATTCCTGGGAGGGCAGAATGCATATAAATATTTTGCACCTGTGGCTGAACATATTAAAATGGCTCCGTTATCTGCGTACGACCAGGGTTGTGTGGAGCTGATACAAAATTCGTTCAGTGATTATTTCCAGGGACAGGTTGACTTTGATAAAGCAAAATCTAACTTTGAGACAGCAATTAGAGAACGTTATCCGGAAATTACAGAAATTCAGTGGCCGTAAATAAGCGGCGGGCAGGGCTGGTTACAGGCGGGATATCATAAAGGATCCCGCCATATGCCCTGCCGCTTAAAAAACAGAGAGAGGAGTGGCAGCTTATGAAACAAAAACATAAAAGCATCAGCTATGCAAAATGGGGATACTTATTTATTCTGCCGTTTTTTGTGAGCTTTTTCATTTTTTCTTTAATTCCGCTGGCAGATACGGTACGGTATAGCTTTTTTGAATATTACCGGTCAGGAATTAAGGAGATCGGGCCGAATTTCGTTGGTATGGAAAATTATATCAGCCTGTTAAAGTCGGATATGCTAAAATATGCAGCGAATACAATGATCTTGTGGATCGTCGGATTTATTCCTCAGATCGTAATCGCACTTCTGCTGGCTTCCTGGTTTGTAGACGCCCGCTTGAAAATCCGCGGCACGCAGTTTTTCAAGGTGGTTATCTATCTGCCGAATCTGATCATGGCTTCCGCGTTTGCCATGCTGTTTTTTACCATGTTCTCTACGAATGGCCCGATCAATTCCATTTTGATGTCCATAGGACTGATCCATCAGCCGATAGATTTTCTTGGTACGGTATATGGCACCCGCTCACTGGTCGGATTGATGAACTTTCTTATGTGGTTTGGAAATACGACCATTATGCTGATGGCGGCGATCATGGGGATCAGCCCGGATATTTTTGAGGCATCTGAGCTGGACGGCTGCAACAGCGTGCAGAGGTTTTTCCGTATTACCCTGCCGCTGATTCGCCCAATCCTTGCATATACGCTGATCACTTCTATTATCGGCGGACTGCAGATGTTTGATGTGCCGCAGATTTTGACAAACGGGCAGGGGTCGCCAGACCGTACTTCCATGACGCTGATCATGTTCTTAAACAGCCATTTAAAGAGCAAAAATTATGGTATGGCGGGCGCGCTCTCCGTATATTTGTTTATTGTCAGCGGTATCCTGTGCTTTATTGTGTATCGGATGACTAATAACGATGATCCAGACGGTTCAAAAGCAGCAGTGAAAAAAGCAAGAAAAAAGGCAAGACGGTAGAAAGGAGATAGCTTATGAAATCAAACGAACCCAATCGCTTACGTACTGTTTTTGCGCATATTGTACTGATTATTTTGTCGTTTATGTGCCTGTTCTTTTTTTACATATTGTTTGTGAACGCGACACGTTCCCATGCAGAACTGCAAAAAGGGTTTTCCGCCCTGCCGGGCACGCATTTACTGGAAAACCTGAAAAATGTTGCCAATGACGGCACGTTCCCAATGTTTGGGGGGATTTTGAACAGCCTGATTGTTTCTGGAAGTTCGGCAGCTATCTGCACATATTTTTCAGCATTAACAGCATATGGGCTGTATGCGTATGATTTTAAAGGAAAAAAGGCGGCGTTTACATTTATTATGGCAATTCTTGTAATGCCGACACAAGTAACAGCTATGGGGTTTTTACGCCTGGTTACCAATATGGGGATGTATGATTCACTGCTGCCGCTGATTATTCCGTCTATTGCATCACCGGCCGTCTTTTACTTTATGTACAGCTACCTGCAGTCCTCACTTCCGCTGTCTTTGGTAGAAGCAGCCAGAATCGACGGTTCGGGCGAGTTTAAAACATTTAACAGGATTGTGCTGCCGATTATGAAGCCGGCAATTGCGGTACAGGCCATCTTTTCGTTTGTAGGCTCCTGGAATAACTATTTTGTTCCGGCGTTGGTTATTCAGTCAAAAGATAAAATGACAGTACCGATTTTGATCGCGACATTGCGCGGCGCAGATTATATGAATTTTGACATGGCTAAAATTTATATGATGATCACGGTGGCGATTGTGCCGATTATCCTTGTATATCTTGTATTGTCGAAATATATTATTGCCGGTGTAACGCTGGGTGGAGTAAAAGAATAGGATTTGTTCGGACTGCCGGCTATATGCTGGCAGTTCATTATTGTGCACAGGTCAGGAAACATATAGAATCATTGTACAAAAAGGAGATTATAAAGGAGATTATAATGGGGAATGAAAGAAATTTTCACAGCGGTACAAAGGATCCGCGGCCTTCTGCCAGAGAACTTGCACATGGCAGGCTGGCAAGGGAAATGGCGGCGGAGGGATTTGTACTGCTGAAAAATGACGGGCTGCTGCCGCTGGAAGGGTCCACTGCGGTGGCGTTGTTTGGAAACGGTGCGGCGTATACGGTCAAGGGCGGTATCGGCTCTGGAGATGTTAACAGCCGGGAAAACAGATCTGTTTACAGTGGCCTGAAAGAAGCACAGATAACGATTGTAAACGAAGGCTGGCTAAAGGATTATAAGCAGTGTTATGAAAACGCAAGATCTGAGTGGAAAGAGAAAGTGCTTGAAGATGCGGGGAAGGCATCAAATCCGTTTGATGCTTATGCGGCGAGTCCGTTTTCCATGCCGCATGGAAGAAAGATTGCGGAAGATGACCTGCAAGGAGCTTCGGCGGCGATTTACGTGCTTAGCCGCATTGCGGGTGAAGGAAAGGACCGCCGAAGGGTACAGGGAGATTATTTTTTAAGCGAAGAGGAAGTGCGCGACCTTCTTTATCTAAATGAGCGGCAAATGCCGACGGTTTTGGTTTTAAATACAGGCGCGCCCGTAGAGCTGACAGATATATTGGAGAAAGCACCGTTTATCCGTGCGGTTTTGTATTTGTCACTGCCCGGGCAGGAGGGTGGATGTGCCGCTGCGGATGTGCTGTTTGGCAAGTCTTTACCAGGAGGCAGATTAACTTCAACCTGGGCAAAGCGGTATGAAGATTATCCATCGGCTGCAGCGTTTGGTTATCTAAACGGAGATTTGGAAAGAGAAGAATATAAGGAAGGCATTTTTGTTGGCTATCGTTATTTTGACAGTTTTGGCATACAGCCGCTGTTTCCGTTCGGATATGGCCTTTCTTATACAGAATTTTCCATTGTATGTGAAGAGGTACGAACGGCGGAAAACGGAATAGATTTGACCGTACTTGTAAAAAATACCGGAACAGTGTATTCTGGCAGAGAGGTCGTGCAGGTATACGTGTCTTTGCCGCAGACAGGCCAGATAAAAGAGTATCAAAGGCTGGCCGGTTTTGCAAAGACGCGGCAGCTGGCCCCGCAGGAAACGCAGCGGCTGTCCATAACCGTTGAACAAAGGCAGCTGGCTGTTTTTTCACAAAAAGACCACGCATGGATCATAGAGGCAGGGACATACGGCGTTTGGACAGGCAGACACAGTGGCTGCCTAAAGCCTGCGGCCGTAGTGCATATTTGCGAAACAACCGTTTTGGAACGGACGCAAGTGCTTTGGCAGGAAACAGTGGATTTTGAGCAGCTGCGGACAGATGAAGCAGACAAAAAGAGGTCTGCAGGGCGTTTGGAACAGGCGGCGGAGAATGTGCCGATACTATTTTATGCACCAAAGGAAGAACACGTTCCGGCGCGTACAGAAGCAGAAGCCTGCCCGCTGGCACAGCTTGCGCAGGAGCTGCCGGTCGAACAGCTTATACCATTGCTGTATGGAAACATTACGCAGGGTGCAAGTACACTTGGCTCTTCAGGAGTACGGGTACCTGGCTCCGCCGGAGAGACAACGGAAGCTTTGGAGGAAGCATATGGCATCCGGTCGCTCATTATGGCGGACGGTCCGGCCGGCCTGCGCCTGCGTCAGAGCTACGAGGTGGATACAAAATCAGATACGGTATACGGTGCGGGCGTCCTAAGCTCGCTGGAGAACGGTTTTCTGGAGCCGATGGAGCACCATGCTGACGCGGATACGTACTATCAATATTGCACGGCATTTCCGGTCGGGACAGCGCTGGCGCAGACATGGGATACAGAGCTCATGGAAACCTTCGGCAGAGCAGTGGCAGTCGAGATGGAGGAGTTTCATGTAGATTTGTGGCTGGCTCCCGGGATGAATATTCACAGAAATCCACTGTGCGGGCGTAATTTTGAATATTATTCCGAAGACCCGTTCCTTTCCGGTATGATGGCTGCCGCAGTTACCACGGGCGTGCAGGCAGCCGGACGCTGCGGCGTTACGGTAAAGCATTTTGCGTGTAACAATCAGG
>Ga0137306_101481_pt1 | contig 23634 bp, 18 predicted proteins | sample Inofroosms_March_FD_97187 | JGI IMG/M metagenome (GOLD analysis project Ga0137306, IMG submission 97187) | Mouse cecal microbial communities from Vienna, Austria - N-Acetylneuraminic and N-Acetylglucosamine D2O microcosms_March | ecosystem: Host-associated > Mammals > Digestive system > Large...
GTTAAAAACTCCGTAAGGCAAAAGGCACACCACACGCCCTCAGCTTTCGCAAACCTGCTGAGCAGAAACGCCGCCGGTATGATCACAACCACATATCTGGCCAGGGAAATATATAAAGACGGCGCTCCTTTCCCCAAGCCTTCCAACGCTCCGCAGCAGGTAACGGAAACTGCCGATATCACAAAGCCCAGACTGATGATGCGCAAAGCGCTGATACCAATCTCAATGGTTTTTTCATTGGGGATAAACAGCCCGATCAAACTTCCCGGAATTGCCCATGATAAAATCAAGCCTGCCGTCATCACACCCATAATCAGTTTCAGGGTTGTTTTATAAATCTCATTTACCCGTTCATATTCTCCCGCGCCATAGTTATATCCGATTAACGGCCTGATTCCCTGGATAATCCCGTTTGCCGTCAAATAAATGAAGGTCTGCAGTTTATAATAAACTCCAAGTACCAGCACATATTTTTCCGAAAATTCCGCCAGAATTCCGTTCAAGGCTGAAATCAGCAGAGACGGTAGCGCCATATTCAATGTGGCAGGGATTCCTACGGAATACAGCTTCCCTAAAATTTCTTTTTCGGGGCGTATATATTCTTTTTTTATGCTGACAGGCATCGTAGTTTTTATATAAGAAAGCAGGTACACAAGCAAGGTAATGCATTGCCCTATTCCCGTTGCATAGGCGGCACCTGCAATTCCCATAGCCGGAAATATGCCGATCCCAAAAATCATCAAAGGATCCAGAATAATATTGGCAATAAAACCGCACATCATGCCAATCATTGTCATCTTCATTCTGCCTACAGCCTGAAACAGCTTTTCAAAAGAGATTCCCAAAGTAACCACCGCTGAAAACAAAAAAGCCCTGTCGGCATAAATAAGCGCCATCTTTACCGTTTCTTGTTCAGAGGAAAACAATTTTAAAAATAAGGGCATTCCCCCAATGCACAAAAACGTCAGCAGGATACCATGAAGAAAATTAAAAAGAATTCCCTGGGCTGCCGCCTTATTCCCCCGGATCTCATCATCCGCTCCCAGATAAAACGCCACATTGGCATTCATCCCTACGCCAAATCCCACTGCAATGGCAGTGATCAGATTCTGCACCGGATAAACCAACGCCAGGGCAGTCATGGCGTTTTCGCTTAATTTGGCCACAAAATAACTGTCTACAATATTGTATAAGGCATTTACCGCCATGGAAATGACCATGGGTAAAGACATAGACACAACCAAAGGCAATACCTTTTTTTCTTTCATAAATTCCTGATTCATTTCTGTTTCTCCTTTTTTGAACATGATAAAAGCCACACAATTACCGATCAGTAATTGCGTGGCGAAAAAAGATTTCTCTTAAAAAATCCACTCCCATATGGGTTTTGTCAGCCTATTATGTCATATATTGACAGGGTTGTCAACGTTTGAAGTATTTTCCGTCTGTTCTTTCAACAGATTAAAAACCCGATCCATCATATCCATCCCCGGCATATGACCTGTATGTTTCACGACAGAATACTGCAAGCAGGGATTTTGGCTGCTTTCTACCAGATTTTTTACATTCTCTGTAGATGCCACAATGTCCGTGTCCCCTTGAATCATCATATAGGGAACCTTTGTCCTTTTCAAAGTTTCGGATAAATCCAGCTTTAAGATTTCCTTCCACAACGATATATGATTCCGATAGCCATTTACCATGACTGCTTTAAAATCCTTCATGCTGTAATCCGGGCTTGTTATAAGGCCTCTGATTATCGTTCCCACCGGCGCCTTCCTGCCGGATTTATTGACATAGCCTTCCGTATATTTCCGGACGCCGGAGGATATCAGCTGCATCTCCCCCGCTGTAATCCTTTCAACGTCCATTTTCTTAATGATCTCCAGCTTTTGAGGCGGCAAAGCCGAACGCTCCAGAGCAGTAAATACCTCTTCATTTAAAAACACTTCTTTTATGATCTGCCCGCATGCCACAACGCCGTTTACGATATCCCCACATCGTTCTAAAGCCTTGGCGCTCAGGATGGACCCCCATGAAGTGGCAAATATATATATTTTGTTGTGGGGAAACATCTTCTGTATTTCCCACAGCAGATCCGCCGTCATGTCCACAAAGCTTTCAATGGTAAAGCGCTCATCGATCTTATGGTTATTGATGCCGCATCCTAACTGATCCCAATAGACCATGATGAACCGATTCGTAAATTCAGGAAACAATCCCCGACAGCCTACGGAAAAGGGAATGGGGGTTCCCGGTCCTCCGTGCAGGGTAACCACAACGGGAAGCTCCCCGGTTTTTCCCTCTATTAATACCTTCTGCTCATAACCGCCTAATTGAAAAGTGTAAAGTTCTGATATTTCGTTGCCTGCAATGATGGCTTTTCTTTTTTTGTTCATCATACATTCCCTTCAGCTGTTTATCCCTACAAACAATTTCCTTTATTTCATATCAATACTCTGAAAACAGATTATATCATATTAATCCAATACTTACCATATGAAAGCTTCCGGCTGTTTTAACCTCTCGTTTTTTCTTTACCTGTAACCGTTCTTTTTACCCCTGTATAGTATGTCAGAAATGTATACACTCCTCAACCTTTCTGTACCGTTCTCCTTCTAAAGCTTTCTTCAGACAAGCAAAGGGATCCAGCTCATTGGATAAAACCATATTACAGATATTAACGGAAAATCCGCTGACCAGGCCTACGCCCAGTCTGTTTTCACGGACAGGAATCACATTCGTCCTGCTGTTTACATTCCAGAATACCAGCTTCGGCACTTTATAGCCATGGGCTGCAAACTTCATTTTAATTATACCAAAAAGCGTATCGGTATTTCTCCCCCACATTGCCTGGTCAAATTCCATATCGGAAATAATCAGAATAGTTGCCGGAAGCTCTTCCTGTCTTAAACGGTTTCTTACCGCCGTTTCCAAAATCAAACGAAAAGTAGCTTCTATATTGGTATTAGTACAATCATTATTGGAAAACGCCAGTTCCAGCTTTTCCTTTAAGGTCCTGCAGGCAGATAAATCCACATACTTCGGTGTATTGGAAAAGGTAATAAAACGGTTGTGGTATGCACCGCCCATACGTTCGGCAAAATAAACGCCCAAAGCGTTGGACACATGAAGCGCCGTGGTGTTTCCTTCCCCTACCGGACACAGCATACTGCAGGATCCGTCAACCACACAAAGAACATTTTCGGCTCCTGCCACAGTATCGGAAAGATTTTTCCATAACGCCTCCAATGCCGTATCCTCTTTATTCACATTCAGTCTCCAGCCGTTACGTACGGTATACTGCATGACAATTTCATGAGGCATCAACACGCCTGCATGCATGACTGCGCCTTTTTCCTCCACATCTTTCAGGAAATTTTTCCTGCGCTCTTCATCGTGAACCAAAAATGCCTTTCTATAAAGAAGATTTGCCCTGGAAGCAACTCTGCCGTAATCAATTTCATTCCAGCGGTTACCGCTCATAAATACCTCTGTTACGTGCAGATATTTCCTTAAAGAAGCCAGTAATTTTCTGTACTCCTTAGCGGTCAATCCCATAAAATCCCGAAGCTTTGCAGCCATCCTCTGGGATTCTTCAGAAGAAGTATTGTTGCCGGGCATCCATTTTGCGCAAAGGGAAACGCTTTCGCCGTTCTCCATATTTTGTACGTCTTTTTCCAACTGTTCCCTTAATACCAGCAATGCCGTTTCCTCTACAGGCGTATCAAACAGGCATAACAGATCGTCAAACCTGCCGTATTCAGCCATGATTCCCACAAGAGCGTTTACCATTTCGGGAAAGCTCTTTGCCAGATATTTTGTAATAACGCGGAAGGTTCTCCTCTCTCCCAATCCGCCTCTTACATCCCTTAAGAAAAACAGCCATTTCATGGCAAGCATTCTATCCTCATAAAAAGCAGGAATAAATCTCTTTACGATTTCCTCTTCATCCTGATTCCGAAGGGATGCAACCGCAAAATTCAGATCCACAAGAGCCTTGCCCGTTGTTTCATAGCCTAAGGCTCCGTTTTCCGTCAATTTCACACAATTATCCAAAACAATATGTAACTTTTCCATAAAACCCATATCTCATTCCTCCTAACTTTCTGCAGCCTTACCGGGGCCGGATTCGAACCGGCTCAGTGCCACCTAAGGATTGCTGTGAAAGCCTTTTTCAAGACTTATTTCCCACAGTAAGGCTGCTTTTGACTGGGAAAACATTTGAAAAGCTGTTTCTGAGGCAGGATTCGAACCTGCGACAACGCACTCCAAAGGTGATCTGTTTTGCTGTTAAGGTCTTTGCCAAGACCTATTCTTTCGCGCTCTACCATCTGAGCTACTGCAGTAACAGCTTTTCGTTGTTTTCCTTCGTCTGAATATAAGATACAACATTCCTTATCAAGAATCATTTCAAAAAAGTTGCGAGGATATGTTACAATAAAAACGGTGGTGTTATGTCAGAATTCAAAGAACTTATTAAATCATTTTCTAAAAGCAGGGAATACGTCCGTGACTTTTTTGTGTACGGCTTTAAAACCCGGGAGGAATTTACGGGCTGGAGCGGCCGCACCTATGATAATGAACGGCGCAGGCTGGAGAGCTGGCTGTCCGGCCATGTCAGACAGGATTACAGCGGGAAGGGAAAAAATATCTATTTATCCATTGACAGCAATCTGTCAGATACCAATCCCTTGTATCGGGTCTGGAAAGCAAAAAGCTTTACAGATAATGATATTATGCTTCATTTTTATATTTTGGATTATTTAAACCATTCCGGCAGCCAAAGCGCCGATGATATAACCGACGGCATTCTTACCGAATATGACAAAATGTTTGATGTGCAAATGGTACGGCGGAAATGCAATAAATATACCGACGCCGGTATACTGCTGAAGGAAAAAAGCGGCAAAGAAGTCCTGTACCGCCTTGCTCCTTCCTTTCAAAATGTTTTATCCGGCCATCCCGGTTTAAAGCACGCCCTAAAGCTTTACCAGCTTTCCTCTCCTTTGGGAATCATAGGGAATACCATAATGGATAACGCCTCATTAAAAAATAATATCTTCCGCATCAAGCACAGCTTCTTCGTCTATACCTTAGAGGATGAAATTCTCCTTTCTCTTCTTTCAGCTATGCATGATCATAAGGCTGTATTCTTAAGGATTAAGAGTACGAAATCGGAAAATTTCCGGGAGACTGAAGGCGTTCCCTTGAAAATCTTTATCAGCACCCGGACCGGCAGACGCTTTTTGTGCCTCTATCTGCCCCGGAGCAGACGTTTTGCCAGCGCACGTTTGGACGCCATAAAGGAGGTAAAAATAAAAGAGCCTTTTCCCGATTATTTACATATCAAAGAAAAATTGGAAAAGAATAAAGACCTTGTCTGGGGCGTTTCCTTCCAAAACTGCGGCAACAGACATTTAGAGCGCGTGAAATTGACCCTGCATATTGACGAGAACTCCGAAGGCTTCATCTTAAACCGGCTGAAGCGGGAAGGCAGGGGCGGTACTATAAACCGCGTTACCCCGGATACCTTTACTTACGAAACACAGGTATTTGACGCCAATGAAATGCTGCCTTGGATTCGCACTTTTACCGGAAGAATCCTTGCAATCGAATCGGACTCTCAAAAGCTGGCCCGTTTTTTAGAAAGAGACTTCCTTACAATGTATCGGATGTACTTTAAGGAATCTGCAGACTTACCATATAAGGAGTAACCAATGACGGAATTATTTTTTGAAGTGTACAACTGCTATTTTCAGGTCATTCAATCCCTGATTGGAAAGCACGGCTCCATATCGGAGAAGGAACTGAATTTCCGAATTCAGAACGACTGCTTTGAAGAAAGTATCCTCTATCTTCTTCCTAAGCTTACGGAAAAAGGATGGGGATTTTTTGAAAAACAGAATGGTCTTCTTTACTCAAATTTGTCAGAGGATTTCTACGTGCCCTTAACGGATTTACAAAAATCCTATCTCAAGGCAATCCTTATGGATGAAAAAATCAGGCTTTTTCTCAGAGATGAAGAAATTGAGGAGATAAATTTCCTTCTGGCTGACATTCCCCCTCTCTATACGCCTGATGATTTCTACTACTATGACCGCTTTTCCGATAAAGACGACTATGCAGACTCTGATTACAGAAAACACTTTCAGACAATCATAACCGCAATCCAAAATCAGGAATACCTGGATATTCATTATGAGTCACGGCTCCACCAAACAATATGCCATAACTGCCTGCCATGCCGCATTGAATATTCCATAAAGAACGACCGCTTCCGTCTGCTCTTTGTGGAATCCCCTCTGAAACGGCATCTTAAGATAGAAACCTTAAACTTAAACCGCATCAAAGCAGTTACGCCAACAGGCCAAAGAGTCAAACGACTTCCCGACATCAATAAATCCCTGCGTCGTTCTTACTACCGCGAGCCTGTGCGGGTTATCATCAAAAACCAACGCAATGCTTTGGAACGGGCCATGCTGCAATTTGCCAATTACGAGAAAAGCACGCGAAAGTTAAATGACGATACTTATGAATGCCTGATCTACTATAATAAAAGAACGGAAACCGAGCTTCTGATAGAAATTCTGTCTTTTGGACCCATGTTAAAGGTAGTGGGGAACGAAAGCTTTCTGGAGCTTTTGAAGAAACGGCTGAGACATCAGGCGGAGCTGTTGCAGAATAAAAAATCTTCTGCCGTCCTCACGTTCTGTCGGGAATAAAATCTACATATATCATGCAATGCACCCAAAAGCAGCAATCCGCATATTTTCATTGCAGCTATCCCTGCTTCCTCCCTGTCAGATAATATACCGCCAGCGCCGTGCGATGGGATAAATTTTCCTTTGACAAAATGGAAGTGATATAGTTTTTCACGGTGCCTTCCGTAATAAAAAGGCGGTTCGCAATCTCCTTATTGGATAGTCCCTCCGCTACTGCCTTAATAATATCCATTTCCCGCGGGGTATAACCTTCTTCGCAAAAACCGCTTGCCCTGACCTCCGTATTCTTCGCAAGATTTTCTAAAATAGCTTCTTCCATAACGCCGGTGCCATTGTATACGGATTTTATCATTTGCTTTAAATGCTCCGGCGTGTGGTTCTTAATCAGATACCCCTTTGCACCATTCCTCAAGGCTCCCTGCACCAGCTCATCATCATCAAAGGTAGTCAGGATCAAAACCTTCCCCAGATTATTTTCCACAATATACTTCGTAGCCTCGATTCCATCCATCTCAGGCATCTGGATATCCATCAAAAAAATATCCGGCGCATTTTCCTTAGCAATTTCAATGGCCTCCCGCCCGTTTTTTGCACAGCCGATCACTTCAAAATCTTCATCCACATTCAATATGATTCTCATTCCATCTCTTACAAAATCACTGTCTTCAGCAATAATGATTCTAATCTTCTCCATATCCTCACACCTTCCTATAAGGGCAGCAGCATATTGATTGCAAATCCTGCCTCTGTCTCAAAGTCCAGAATGCCGTTGACTTCCCGCACCCTTTTTCTCATACCCGAAATTCCCATTCCGTCAATTACTTCCCTACAGCCTACGCCGTTATCCGATATACTGCAGCGTATCATCTGATTTAGTACATGCACACTGATTTTTATCCTGCTGCACTTTGCATATTTTAAGGAATTGGAAACCGCTTCATAAGCATTGTCCAAAATCACTTCCAAATGTCTCTCCGGAATCTCCTTCAGCTCTCCTTCTGTGGTCAGCTCCGCCTCTACTCCCTTTAACCTGCAGTCTTCACACAATTTCTCCAGCTGTAATATTGCAAGCTTATACCTCTTGGGACGCTCTTTTCTGAGAATAACCCGAATCTCATCCATTCCGCCGCGAAGCTGGTCAATGACTGCCTGTATCATTTTCTTAGATGTTTCCGGTTCCTTCTCCATCAACACCTTTACTGCTTCCAGCTGATATACCGAGCCATTAATATTATGCCCCAGCTTATCGTGCAGGGTCTGGGAAAGCTCCGCCCGCTCCTCCAGCATTTGATTTTCCGCCATCAATAAGCCCTTGCGAACCTCCTCTTGCATTTCATGCTCCCTTCGGCTCATGCTGTGCTTCAATTCCTGTTCCGTAATGGTATCTTCCTTCGTCTGTTTTCGATAGGGTTCCACCACAAAATCATGCTGGAAATAAACAATTCCCATTAGAGCTGCGATCATCAGCTGCATCGAAGCTTCTATGGTACCGGGTACGCAGGCAAATCCCAATGGAATCAAATACCATAACAGCCTGGGCCTAAAATAGGTTAACGCTTCATAGCACAGGAAAATACCTAACAAAGTAAAGGTCGTCCCCATCGTTAATATAATAAAAAATGCCAGAACTCCTGATACCCCCAAAAACCAAACCCGAATCCGGCGTTCTACCAGTTCCTTGCCTGCAATCACTCCGATAAATAACGCAAGAATCAGGAGCACCTTTACAGACGCCCCTGTCAATACAGACTGAGATAAAGCAATATATATTTCCAATATCAGCAATAATACAATTCGAAGCAGGACAAAATAGGATTCCCTGAATCGCTCTTCCATGCGCCGTTCCTTTCTATTCGTACCTCTTGATTCCCGCAAGCAATCATCTAATGACTGTAAGCGGGTATGCCTGCTACACATCCGGCAGCTGCCCCCAGGGTCAGATGCCTCCCTTGTGGTATTTGACTTTAAGTCCCACACTGCCCACACTGATGATAATGATTAAGTAGGCTGCTGTAACACATAATAACATGGAATAAGCACTTTTGTCCCCTACTAACAGTAATTCCGACGCATCCATAAACCATCTCTGGGGCATAAGATAGGAAAGCGCTTTCAACGCCTTCGTCGTATCATCCAATGGGAAGTACAGACCTGCCAGCAATGCTGAAATGCTCCAAATGGCGAATACTGCGTAATTAGAACTCATAACATCCCCAAGAATCACTCCCAGCAAAAGACTTACTGTACCAAAGATCAGACCTAACAGGAAGATTACTACAAGAAAACTCACGCCGCTCATTCCCACATCCAGCCCCCGGATAAAGGATAAGCATACTGCAAGCACTAAGGTCTGCATTACACTGATGATAACAGCTACCACAAATTTGGATATAAAATAGTCCCTGCTGCTTAATTTTGTCAGCATGATTCTGGTAAATACCTTGTTATTCTGCTCCTCAATGACGGAATGCGCCACGCAGACGCCGCAAAAGAGAAATCCCAAAGTGATAAAGGCGAACGCATAACCAATCTGAGTCCGTTGATTTATTTGCTGTTCGGTCAGCGCAAGCTCTTCTCTGCCTGCCAGATTTACTATCCTCTTTTCGGGCAGCTCATCCTGAATATCTGTAAGCATTTTTAATATTGCAGTTATATCATTTCCCGTAAAGCTTTGCACCTGTTTTATTCTGGCAAACAAATCCGTAAGCTCCGTCACAAAAAGTTCCTGACGCTCATCCTCTGATACAACATATAGCTGCACGCTCTGTTCCCATGCGCCATCCAACACCGCCTCATCGAAATCCGCTTTCAGATAAAGCAACATTCCTGACCTGTCGTCAAAGGCATCCTTTTTAGCAATTTCTTCTACCTCATCCTCTGTCAGGTTACTTGCATCGGCACGACAAACCGAAAACATACCGGCGGCAGCCATTTGATTTAAGACATATTCCGATAATTCCGAGTTTGATGCATCATAAACTTTTATGATGCACGCCGATGTATCCCCCGTATAAACCGCCTTGTCCGTACAATCCTTTAATTCCAATATAACTTCCTTGTCCGAATCATCAGCATAAATTGCATGATCCATTTTCACACTCAGAATAAATGCTGATAATGCGGGCGTGGCTAATAAAAAAAACAGAAATCCTTTATTTCTTAACAACAGTTTGAGGCTTATTTTCACTAATTCTATCATGCTCTACCTCTCTTTCTGATACTACCTGCCAATATAGCAATTGCAGAGCAAACCGCAATGATTCCTAAAGAATACCATACAGCGCTGGCTGTATAATTACTTTTACCCATGCAGGAGAGTTCTACCAACGCCCGGTTACCATGATAAATCGGCGATAGATGCTTCAACGCATCCGGCATTCTTGAAAACATATAAGTTTCAAAGCTGCCGCCAAAGAATCCCAAAAACCACACTATGGTAAATTCCATAATGATCGTAATGACCAGGCTGTCTGAAATATTGTAGAGCATCATTCCCAATGCATTTCCCGCTGATATCATCATAAAAACAATCAGTACGGATAAAACAGGACTGCCCCAATGTATGTCATAAAGTAATACGGTAATTGCTGTTGCAGCCGCCATACCGGCTGACACCGTCAAAGTGATGGGAATGAACTTTCCCAGATAATTTTGGGGCTCGGATATATTGGAAACCTGAAATCTCCTTACAATTCCGTATTTCTTTTCATTGCTGAGAACGCCCGTTGCACATATCATTCCACACCAGCAAAAATAAACAATATAAATAATGCCATAATAGTCTCTTGCATTAACTGCCGGCATGAATTCCAGTTCTTCTGTAGGCAAAACAATCTCCTCCTGCTCCTGCAGCTGCAGGAAAGCGTTTACGCCTGCATTCATCATTTTGTTCATAAAGTATTCCAGGGTAATCCCTTCTACCTCATAATCCCCACTCTTGTATACCACATAGGTATCCCCCAAAAACTCCACGAATCCTGCAAGTCCGTTCTTCTCCATAACATCCTCTATTTCGCCTTCCGGATATTCGTAAAAAAGAATGCCTGCTTCCTCTCCCGCCGCTTTGGCAGACTCCATCATCTCTTGGTACTCCGCCGTCTCCTGCATCCTGTATCCCACTGAAAACTCATCCACTTTTTCGTAGGATTTCATCAGCTCAGAAAAGGCGCTGGATAATACCATTATGACCAATATGGGACCTAACAGCATAACAACCACGCTCCATGTATTGCGGAACATGAGTTTAAAATTGTTTTTTATCAAATAACGAATCATATCTCTCCCTCACTATTCCGCATAATCTCTGAGTTTCTTACCAGTCAGCGTCAGGAATACTTCCTCTAATGTAATATTTTCATCTCCGCCGTTAACCAGCTTTTTCAATTCCCCACTGGTTCCGCACGCAATAATTTTTCCGTTATCCATAATGGCGATCCGGGTACAGATTGCTTCCACTTCTTCCATATAGTGGCTTGTGTAAATAACCGTAGCGCCTTTGTGGTTTGAATCCTTAATCTTATCCAGAATAAAGTTTCTGGACTGCGGGTCAATGCCTACGGTAGGCTCATCAAAAATCAGCAATTCGGGGTTATGTCCAAGAGCACAGGCTATATTTAATCTTCTCTTCATACCGCCAGAAAAATTCTTTGCAAATTCCTGCCTGCGTTCTAACAAGCCGACGTACTCCAAGGATTCATTTACCGCATTTTTTAACTGCTGCCCCTTTATTCCGTAAAGGGAGGTAAATAATTCCACATTCTCCCATGCCTTCAGGTTTCCGTGAATGGCAAGCTCCTGAGGGATGTAGCCGATTTTGTGGATGACATCCTTTTTCTGCTTCCAAGGGTTCTTGCCCAACAGCTCAATTTCGCCTGCCGTGGGACGTACAATGGAACAGATCATGTTCATGGTGGTGCTCTTGCCTGCTCCGTTGGGGCCTAACAGGCCGAAAATCTCGCCTTTTCGGATTTCGATGTTTAGATTGTCAACAACGGCTTTGTTGTTGTATTTTTTGGTTAGGTCTTTGGTTTTTAAGATGATGTCTGGCATGGTGTGCTCCTTTTGTTGGTTGATTTGGGTATAGGGGTATCATAGCAATTCTGAGGAGAGGGCGGTAGTGAGAAAAGGTATGAGTTGGGGGTGACTTTGGTCATATTAAAAGGAGGTGTCACTGAATTATATTTTCAGGACACCCCCTTTTCATTTAATTGATGTTCGATCTCAAAAATTGCAGTTGCTTTATCTTCTCTGTATCAGTATCTAATAATAATCAGTTATTAATTATTCCATGATGGCGGCCACAAGAAAAAAACAACTGCATTACCTTATAATTTTTTGTAAATGACATACCATCATTCTATTTGTTCCTATCTTTCATCGGTAAATTGCCTAATCACTGTTTAGGTAATTCTATTTTAAGTATCGTCTTACTTCCAATTGGGTGGTAACCCCTTAATACTCTCTTTCTTATCTTTACATTTTGGACATTTTGTTAATAATTGTTGCACTGAATGAACTTTTTGACATTTCAAACATCTTTCAATTTGCTTTTCAAATTTACTATAATAGCCTGCTCTAAAGTCCTGCAACTGTTTCAATTCTAATTTACCTACTATAAGGACTTCATTTTCTCCACCCTTTATTTTCAAAATATCCTTAAAGTCTGTTTTATATGGTCCTGTAATTCTTGAATCTCCATATTTTGAAGTATTGGCCTGTACTACCAACGTATGTAGGTCTCTTGCAGTTGCCTCAACAATACTGGAAAAATAATTAGTATCGCGATTCAATTGAGGAACGCACAAAAAATCCATTTTTCCTTTCATAATACATCTGGATGCAATATCTGTAAATTCAAAACATAATATTGTGCTGAACTTTTCAAATCCATTGCCTATCAAGTAATAGATTGCCTTATTAGGGTTGTTACATATATATCCTAATGCTGCCAAATCCATCCTTTCTTCAGGTGCATAATAATTTTTTTCTCTAAAAAATGGAATTATATTTCTAAAGTAAGTTTTTCCACATGTACTTTTAATTACACAAACAAAGTTATATGCCATTTTTCCACATACTATGTACTGTAGACCAGTAATAACTGTAATTCCATATTGTTTTATAAATTTCCCCACATCATTTAGCCACAAAGCGGGCATATAAAACTCCGGAAAAATTATGTAATTTACCCCTTCTTCCTTTGCCGCATTTAGCACTTTATATAAATTCTGCTTTTTTTCTACTGTCATTCCCTTGTTTGGGTGCAGTAATATATCAATTACTTCTTTCTCATCTATATTGGCATTAACCAATCCAATTCTCGTTGTACTATTTTTATGGCACTCGATTAATGACACATCTTTTTTTATTATATTGTAATCATTGTATGGTTTTTCTTCTTCATTAATAATCGGATTAGGTATGCACTGACTTAAACCATTCATCCTTAAATATCTTTCAAATATTTTGTCATTATCTTTGTTTATTATCAACTTCTCTGTCCCAATTGAAAAATAAAACACGCAAAAATACAATTCATTTAAATGTATAAACCTTGGTGACCACTTTATCTTATTGTCATCTAAACGAAATATTCTTTTTCGTATTGATACGTCTGATAATATTTCTTTTAATTCCATATTAATCAGCGGAATATCTTCTAAATTTTTATCGCTGGCATAATTTACCAATGGAAATGATACCATATTATGATTAATCATATTAGCGCTTCGCATTTTATGTGCCATTTCTTTATGCTTTTTTAATTTTCCACGTTCAAAATCTAATCCAATAGCCAACGATATTGATATATCCAACTTCAACAGTAATGACTTCTTTAATTTATTTAATAAGATATTTCTCTTTCTCGCATAAACCTGATTGTTTTCTAAATAGTCAAATGAAACATTTTCTATCTCTTTTTTTATATTTAAATAAAACTGATTTGCGCAATTTTTATCTCTACATAAAACCATTAATTCAAATACATTTTTCCATGTGTCAGAAAACTCAATTGCCTGACTCCCAGAATAAAATTTCATAATATCAATCAGAAATTTTTGATAATAATCAGTAGTATATGATGTATTTTTTAATATACTCTTCAAACCATTAATGAACATCGTTGCACTATAATTATTGCTGCCCATAAATTCTAAATTTCTAAGTTTGGCAGTATTATCAGTCTTATTTAGTGAATAAGCAATATTGTTAAATGACTCATTTAAAACATCCATATCCGGCAACAGATTAGCTTCACTGGAATTCTTTTTTATATTTTTATAATATACATCAATTAGGATATTATCCTTTCCCTTTTCAAAATAGAAACAATTAACTTTTTCTCCTTGTAACTTAATAGATGAATCTTTTAAAAATTCATATTCTCCTGCCTTATTTTTAACTTTTAAAATTTCATTTTTTACTAAAAGCAGATTAATAAATTCTTCTGCTGTCAAATTTGCCGAATCGTCAACATTAACCACAATCAACATATCATCAACATATCTTCCATAATATCGTGGTAGAATCTTATCCATAATATCATGATCAATAGGTGCCAAATAAATGTCTCTAATCAGCAAAGGGCTTATCAATCCAATAGGCAATATATTTTTTCCCTCAGACTTCTTAATACCGCATTTATATTTTGAAATTAAAAAAGTATATTTTTTATATATTAGCTGAACAAGATTTGTCAGAAAAGAAATTTCGCTATATCTTTCATCTTGGTTAAATATCTCATCCAAAGATTTGAAGTCATAATTAACACTATAATAAAAACTTTTCAAATCAAGACTAATCATTAATATGTTCTCACTTTTACAACACTCCTTAGCAATATCTAAGGCTTTATTTCTCCATTTTGTATAACACTGAAAATATGGTTCAAAACAGCGATTAGATGCAAAATCTATTCCATTTACAATATCCGTATTATTTTTCATAATGCCTTTTTTCAATTTTCCAGCATATGAATACTCAAACTCTCCATATTTTTGTAAATATATTTTTTTTACAATCAACATCCATAACATATCTATAATGAATAGTTCAACAGGCGCATCAATGGAAAAATTTAATTTGGAAATTTTTTTATTGTTATCTATATTACCCTTAATTACCTTTGTATCTTCCTCGATTTTTATTAAAGATTTTGACATAACAACCATATCAATCTTGGCAATTAATTTTTCGAAGTATTCTTGATTCTCTTCATATAAATTTTTAGATAATTCTTTCATTCTATCCATAAAAGAATGTCCCGTTTCAAAATCCACTATCCTATTTTTTATATGCAACAAAGTCTTATCATAATAGTAATACGACTTTAATTTTTTATATGTACCTTCTATAACCTGTTCCATAACCTGTATATCATCAAACATTTAGTATTTCCTCCATACTAATTTGATTTATTTTCCTGTGTCTCTACTCATATTTAAAAAAAGATTAAGTGTAATGCAATTTTTCTCCTGTATTTATTGTCCATCTATTATACAATCTTCCCATCTGTAAAATATCCATTATAAAAACAGTTACCCTACAATTCCATAACATTAATAACGGCCTATTAGTTACACTTTCTTAATATTCCTCTTACACTTTTTCAAAACCATTTACTTCGACATCTATTGCTTTGTTTACCACATAATATTTCCTAGCAAAAAGATAAATAATTTCCAAACTGGATTTATTGAATCCTTATAATTTTTATAAAGTATGTCGAAAATGCCCATTATAAAATGGGTCATAGAAGACATCACTATATTCATCTTCTATTTTTTCTCCCATTGCAAAAAACACCCCATCTTATCAAGACTGCTTCCCGATTATCTTCATCCTGAATATCTGATATTGTTTCCATCAAATATTCCAGTGTTCTTGGGGTAATAAGTACCTAAAAACGATACATTACCATTTTAATCATATATTCTATTAAGTTATTTGCATTTACTCCTATAAGCCATAAGTAATCAATAATACATACACCTTTTGTATGTATTTCCTCAATATTTGAAAATAATAAGCCATAATCTTCCCTAAATTATATCATGTAGTACTATTTTTCTCTACAAAATATACATTCCTTAAATTTTCATGTCACATTTGCATCACAAAACTTCCATCAAATAACTTTTCATTTTTCTTTTTTACATAGGCAAGGGAATAACCACTCCTGTTCCATTTGACATTTTCTCCGCACAAAGAAACAGGCAGGTTTCCCCTGCCTGTTCCAATATCCATAACCATTTTCTCTACAACCGCTCTTCCCTAATCACACACCTTATCATGAATCTCACTATGCAATTCCTGCAGCGATTTCACTTCGCTTCCTTCATGAGTTTTCAGATAATGAATTCCCTCAGCAGTTACTTTGGCTGCCGCAACTGTGGTAATATAAGGCGTTTTTGCCTTAATTGCCGCCTTTCGCAGGTAACTGTCATCGTGAACGCTGTTTTTCCCTATGGGAGAGTTAATGATAAGAGCAAAATCGCCATTGGTAATCATATCCCCCACATTAGGTCTTCCTTCATAAAGCTTCTTTGCCTTCTTAGCCGGAATTCCTGCCGCGGTAATAAGGTCACAGGTTCCATCTGTTGCTACGATTTCAAAACCATCTTTAGCAAGGCTTCCTGCAATCTCCACTACTTCATCCTTATCCTTTTTATTTACTGAAATCAACACAGTTCCTTCCAACGGAAGTTTTGACTGAATCGCTTCCTGGGCTTTAAAAAATGCCTCGCCGTAAGAGCCGGACAAACCAAGAACCTCTCCCGTAGAACGCATTTCCGGTCCGAGAATGGGATCCACCTCCGGAAACATATTAAAGGGGAACACTGCCTCCTTCACTCCATAATAAGGAATCACTTTTTCCTTCAGACCCGGAACGGGCGAAGGATTTCCCGTAATTTCGGAAGTAATAATCTCTGTTGCAAGGGGAACCATACGAATATTGCATACCTTCGACACCAGCGGTACCGTACGTGACGCCCTCGGATTGGCTTCCAACACAAAAACCTTTCCGTTTTCAATGGCATACTGCATGTTCATAAGTCCCTTAACATGCATTTCCTCTGCGATTTTTCTCGTATATTCCTTAATCGTCTCCACATTTTCAGGCTGAATATGTACAGACGGAATAATACATGCAGAGTCTCCCGAATGAATACCTGCAAGCTCAATATGCTCCATAACGGCAGGTACAAAGGCATGTGTTCCGTCGCTGATGGCGTCTGCCTCGCACTCTAAAGCATGGCTCAGGAACCGGTCAATCAAAATAGGACGATCCGGGGTAACGCCTACTGCCGCTTCCATATATTCTCTCATGCTCTCATCGTCATAAACCACTTCCATGCCTCTGCCCCCAAGGACATAGGACGGACGAACCATAACCGGATATCCGATTTCCTTCGCTATGGAAAGCGCTTCCTCCACAGTCGTTGCCATGCCCGATTCCGGCATTGGAATCTCAAGCTTATCCATCATAGCGCGGAATTGATCCCGATCTTCAGCCAGATCAATGACAGCAGGAGAAGTCCCCAGAATCCTGACTCCGTTCTTCTCCAGCTCTGACGCCAGATTCAACGGCGTCTGTCCGCCAAACTGCGCAATCACGCCAACCGGCTTTTCTTTTTTATAAATGCTCAATACATCTTCCAGAGTAAGCGGTTCAAAATATAATTTGTCGGAGGTATCATAGTCAGTGGAAACCGTCTCCGGATTGCAATTGACAATAATAGTCTCAAATCCTAACTGCCTTAATGCTATAGCGGCATGAACGCAACAATAATCAAACTCAATTCCCTGGCCGATTCGGTTCGGTCCTCCTCCGAGAATCATGATCTTCGGTTTATCTTCATTGACCGGATTCTTATCCGGCGCATTGTAAGTAGAATAATAGTATGCACTATCCTCCGTCCCGCTTACATGAACGCCTTCCCATGCTTCCTCCACGCCTAATTCTATACGGCGGTTGCGAACAACCTCCTCCGGAATTTCCAAAATCAGACTTAAGTATTTATCTGAAAATCCGTCCTTTTTGGCAGTAATCAGCATTTCATCTGTGGGAAGACCGCCTTTATATTTTATAATTGCTTCCTCCTCTTCCACAAGCTCCTTCATCTGCTCAATGAAATACGTCTTAATCTTGGTTATTTCAAATATTTCATCAACAGTCGCTCCCTTACGAATCGCTTCATACATGAGGAAATGACGTTCGCTGGATGGCGATGCCAAACGTCTTAACAATTCTTCCTTGGGCAAGGAATCAAAATCATTTACATGTCCTAATCCATAGCGCCCTGTTTCCAATGAGCGGATGGCTTTCTGAAAAGCTTCCTTGTAGGTCTTTCCGATACTCATGACCTCGCCGACCGCACGCATCTGGGTTCCGAGCTTGTCCTCCACTCCTTTAAACTTCTCAAAAGCCCAACGTGCAAACTTAATTACCACATAGTCGCCATCGGGCACATACTTATCTAAAGTTCCATACTTACCGCATGGAATATCCTTCAACGTCAGCCCTGCCGCCAGCATAGAGGATACCAGCGCAATGGGGAATCCTGTCGCCTTGGAAGCCAGTGCCGATGAACGTGAAGTACGGGGATTAATCTCTATAACAATGATACGGTCTGTTACCGGGTCATGTGCAAACTGTACATTGGTTCCCCCGATTACCTTAACCGCTTCTACAATTTTGTATGCCTGTTCCTGTAGTCTCTTCTGGCAATCTTCCGAAATGGTAAGCATTGGCGCCGAGCAGAAAGAGTCTCCTGTATGAACGCCCAAGGGATCGATATTCTCAATAAAGCAGACCGTAATAATATTATTTTCTGCATCACGGACTACTTCAAGCTCCAATTCTTCCCAGCCCAGAACGGATTCCTCCACCAGAACCTGTCCCACCAGACTTGCCTGAAGTCCTCTGGCACAAACTACCTTCAATTCTTCTTTATTATAAACCAGGCCGCCTCCTGCACCGCCCATAGTGTAAGCGGGACGCAGAACCACCGGATATCCCAGCTTCTCCGCAATGCCTAGGGCCTCATCCACCGAATAGGCAACTTCGCTGCGCGCCATCTCAATGCCCAGCTCATCCATTGTCTTCTTAAATTCAATGCGGTCTTCTCCACGCTCAATGGCGTCCACCTGCACGCCGATAACCTTCACATCATATTTATCCAAAATACCCGCCTTGCTTAACTCTGCACACAAATTAAGCCCGGACTGTCCTCCCAAATTGGGAAGCAATGCATCAGGGCGTTCTTTTGCAATAATCTGTTCTAATCGTTCTACATTAAGGGGCTCTATATAAGTCACATCTGCTGTCTCAGGGTCCGTCATAATGGTTGCCGGATTGGAATTGACCAATACGATTTCATATCCCAGTTTCCTAAGCGCTTTGCATGCCTGGGTTCCCGAATAATCAAATTCACATGCCTGTCCTATGATAATTGGACCTGATCCAATGATTAGCACCTTATGTATATCTGTTCTACGCGGCATAAATATCCTCCATTCTTAAAAACCGGGAATCTGCACACATAGGCAAATTCCCTTATTGATTCCGTGTATTTTCTTCTGTTTAATACTGTATCATTGCACATACCTTGCTGTCAATCCTCATCAAGAAACTGCAATACAAATTTCCTGTAATCTTCCCCCAGCGGAATGTCATAATCCACGAAAAGCTCCCTTCTCTGTGTTACGACCTTTTCCTTTTTTATGGGATTGAACCCCTCCTTCTGCGCATCTGTAAAATAAACGCCAATTCCTCTCTTCTGCCATGACGGAAGCTCGTTATAATTGATACCCTTCTGAAACAGCAGTTCATTCTTATACGCCACGCTCTTTTCTTCTAATTCTATTGTAGCATCATTCTGGCTTTTCCCCTCTTTACGGAGAGCCCAATAGCAGTGCGCATTTAAGGAATTTCTATGTGCATCCTCCTGTCTCCACACAAAGTAGTCTGCGACCCTTTCCTTATTGGGCAACGGAACCACGCGGCAGTCAAATGTTGCTGCTTGCCCTAACGCCAACGAGAACGCTGCACTCGCTTCTCCCGCCAAAGTCGTATTAAATAGCCTTGGATATGATAACCATTATCCCTCGCAATCCGAATGTACTTCTCTCTGTCCGCCCTTGTTGGATTTGTATTATCCACCACAAAAGAGCGCCCGCTTTCCACACATTCCTGTAACAGTATATTCTCTTTGTTTCTTGTATGTAAGGTATCCAAGTTGATATGAACATAATCCTCAAATCGTTCATGGTAAAAGGTCGATTTTCCGCTGGCCTGAATGCCAATAAAAATAATTGCCGTCTTTTCTAACATATTTTTTATGAATACTCCCTTGTCTGCTTTGCATGGACGCCCGGGTTTAGCACCCGGACGCCTGGCCTTTCACAACATTCCTTCCAGCATATTCTTTTGAAACTTTTTTATATATTGAATATCATCCAGATATAACTTCAAATGTCCATCTTCTATATTTTTCCAAACATCTTCATTTCCGGAATCAGACTCATTTCTCATATATGCAACAAGACTACCTATCCGTTCGATTATCATATTTGGCAGCTCTTCTCTTTCGTTCTTCTTTAAATCATAGGTATCTGCAAATAACTTTAATCTACGGACTTGTTCATTTAAATTATAACAATAATCAGGATTTTGGGGCGAAACAAACGGGATCCATCTATATACCGCATATGCAACATCCCAAATTCTCGGCCCCGGATGTAATGTGTCAAAATCGATTATTCCATGTACACACCCGTCAACAAAGGTTATGTTATAGGGTGCAAAATCCCCATGGCACATAACCTCTGCCGGTAATTGTCCGGGCAGCATCCAGACTTCTTCTCCCGTTAAACGATGAACATAATTTTCTCCTATATCATGATAACGGCGAAGTAATTTTGCCACTTCAACCAAAATCTCATCTGTTAGAATCTCTTTCGGTAAACTGTCATTATAAACAGTTCCATTCACAAAAGAAACCATTTCCATTCCAGATTCGTTAATTCCATATGGTTTAGGAATATGATCAAACCCGTTTTCATGCATAAAGGATAAAAAAGAATGTACATGGGGAGTCCATTTATTTCCCGGACGGATTACTTTATCTTCTTCTTTTAATATTTTATCTTTTCTCCCGCCCTGTAAAACTTCTTTTTGGATCATATATTTTTCTCCTATTCGAATTCCCGCTTTATCAATTTGATTATATCATTTGCGTTTTCTGGCCAGATTGCAGCCAGACGGCCAGAGTCCACTATGCCTCCTCTATTACGGCTTTTTTGTAAGGGAAATTGAGGTGGGTATGATCTATGTAGAACTAAAGTTTACCTGCATTCTTCTTACAATTTCTTCATCTGAACAAGTCGAAAGTTGATATAATATTCAGTGGAATATTAACCACTCTACAGAACCGTCGGCACCGATAGAAGCCTGACAGGCTATCTGGGCAGTATTGTCCGGAAACGATGGCTTTGGAAAATGGAGCACATCTTAAAAATGCTTCCTTAAAAGGTCTGTCAGATGCTGCACATTATGCTGTTTGATCATATTCAAAATCTGATCTTTATCAAAAATTCAATCCTATACTTTTTAGTCATTTCTCTGGCGTCTTTCAGCATATTTAATGCATTGGGAGAAAACCCGCCTAAAGACCATAATTGAAACTCAAAGCACCCGATATCCGGATATCTTTCATTCAGCCATTTTCTTATTTGACTTGGAGCAGTTGCACAAATTGTTCCATCTTAGTATCGTCTAATAACTCCTCATAATCATCCATAAGATATCGAATAATATCAGTAAAAGCCATATCAAATTGTATTTTATCCCATATGTCCAATGCGACATCATCTGCATCTTCATATGTCATTCCGATTTCATGCTGTAAAAACTCTCTGAAGTTTTGATATGCAGGTTCCTGAGATAAATAAAGATTCCTGGCATAATCCAATATTTCCTGTTCATTAGGAATATAAAAATCCTTGCCCGCTTGTATGTCTAATAGTTCTTTATAACGCTCATCATATATCAAATACTCTGCAACAATAAATCTTTGTCCCTTTTCCAAATGGCATTCCGTCATATCAGCCGGAAATTCATTACATAATCTTTCCAGTTCTTCCTCAGAAATATGAAACCCTTTTTTTACATTAAACATTTCCCGGAGTACGTCTTTATCAAGGATACCATAGAACGCTTCTCCAAAGTCAAGGCACTGAGATAACCATGACATTTTACGGGCATACTTACGAAATTCCGGCGTATTCAGCTTTTCATACGCTTTTTCACATCTACCGGAATATCAAGCTGATCCTTCTTATTCAGAAACGCATAATCTCTTTCATTAAGATATAAAGCGTCCTCCATTTCTCCAGATGCCGGAACAAATGGTTCCTTCATCGCACGTTCCAACAATACTCTACACTCTGGAGAGAGTGCAGCAATACGTCTTCTCATTACTGATGGCGCCAACAACTCATTTGCTATTTTCTCTGCAAGTTCATCCTTTTTAAAACCTGATGTTCTTCTTATATCCAAATCTCTTGCATAATTCAAAAGACGCTCTTTATCGTACAGTCTCAGAACATGCTTAAGCATTATGCCTTCCGGACCATAAAGTACCTTTCTCATAGCCATATTAATACTCTCCTATAATACTTCCCAATATCCGTTCTTACTCGCTCCATGACGGGCTATTTTTTCATCTGCTTTTAACTTTGACAAGATTCTTTCCACCTGTCTGTCTGTCAATCCTAGCGTCGAAGCCAATGTTTTTGCGGTTAATTTGCTATCATTCCTAAGAAGTGCCAGCACTTTCTCCTCGTTTGTCCCGACATTTACACCGACATTTGTTCCGACATTTACACCGACACCTGTTCCAATATTTACTCCTACGTCCTGTGGTTCATTTTGGCTATTTATTACATTTTTTAATGCGTCCCTAATAACTTCCAACATAAAATTCACAAAGACTGTTGATTCCCCTGCAGTATTGGAAGCATTGAGCGCCTTATAATATTCCTCCTGCTTTGCATATATCAGTGTCTCAATCGGCATCCAAGCAAAGAAATCTTTCCACCTCTGCAAAATCAGGGACTGCCATAGTCTGCCGGTACGGCCGTTACCATCAGCAAAAGGATGAATTAACTCAAACTCATAATGAAATATGCAAGACTTTATTAACGGATGAAGCTTTGACTTCTTCATCCAATCAAATAACTGCTTCATCAGATCCGGCACATAGTTTGCAGGAGAACCTGCGTGTATCAGTTGTTTTCCGGCATATACACCTACATTTCCGCTCCTAAAACGCCCAGCCTCCTTAACCAAGCCCTCCATCATAATTTTATGTGCCAACAACAGGTTTTTCACACTATACGGGTCAAGTCCTGATATCCTCTCGTATGCTTCATATGCATTCTTTACTTCCCTGATGTCCTGTAGTGGTCCAAGTACCGTTTTTCCGTTTATAACATCCGTTACCTGCTCCAAAGTCAACGTATTTTGCTCTATGGCAAGGGATGAATGAATGGACTTAATCCTGCTCTCACGACGCAATTTCGAATTCGGCTGTAGTGTGTCATAAGTTACAACCACACCAACCTGCTCGCCTATTTCTATTACAAGGTTCGTTATCTCCTCTGTCATTGTAAAAGGAGGCGTATATGTGTCGCTCATATTTCTATCTCCTGCTTTTTGCCTTTGACATATATCCTAACCATTTTGGCTAAGATATAATTAAGATAAATTTACTTATGGCTTTAATACATTTATCGTATATCTTATTCTTAATATAACACATTTTATCATTTTTGAGTATTTCAAATATAATGGATAATGGCATCTCTTACTCTCATCTCCACCATTTCTGCACGCAAAAAGGCT
>Ga0137306_101482_pt1 | contig 23624 bp, 9 predicted proteins | sample Inofroosms_March_FD_97187 | JGI IMG/M metagenome (GOLD analysis project Ga0137306, IMG submission 97187) | Mouse cecal microbial communities from Vienna, Austria - N-Acetylneuraminic and N-Acetylglucosamine D2O microcosms_March | ecosystem: Host-associated > Mammals > Digestive system > Large...
ACTCTCTTCTCGATCCAGCTCATAGTCTTTTTGGAAAACATCCGCTATATTATCCCTCCATGCATTTCTAAGCTCAAATGAATATGTGTTTGCATTCTTAGCATCATTGTTTCTAACCCTTGCCACATAAGCTGAAGAGTGCGTGTTCATACCATAGGAAAAAGGGTTCCATTCATTATGACTGTTAATCACTTCAATCGTACATTTGTTCGTAGTCATGTTCTTGAAGTAATAATACAGCACATCTTCATTCGTACTTTCACCGGGAAATGTAAAATATCTATATTCATCCGGCTCCAGCGTCCCTGTATAGGTTCCCATTTCCAAGATTTCCTTCTTCTGTACCTCAATGCTGCAATCCAACGCACTGTACATGGACGTGTTCGCCACAATCAGTTCCAGGTCTTCTGCAGTGTCAATAAAGCCATGCCTGGATGCTTCAAATACATCACCGTGACAGTATTTTACGTCGGCAGAACCCGTCAGGATAATATAATACCCCAGTGTGTCCTCTTTCTCTGCTTCCGGAACTGTAAACCGGAGCTGCTTCACTTCTCCTGGCTGCAATGTGCCGTTCCACGGCAGCGCGGCAGCGGACTCGCCCGCTGCCGCTTTTTGCAGCAGCAGGCGAAATGAACACACAGTCACCGCTGTCGTTCCTGACACAGACACCCTGAAAAGTATCACATCATCTTTTTTCAGGTCAGCCAGTTTTTTTATATTGCCGCTGACTGTACCAGTCTCTGTGCCTGTTCCATCCGCCCTTGTAATCTCGTAATCAAGCGACAGTGCACCGTCGTGGCTCTCGGTCATTGCAATCACATAGCTGCCGTCCTCTCCGACAGTATACTGGTAGTAAGCGGTCTTGCCCGCCGAAAGCTTCTTTAAGTCTGTCCTTGTCCCCAGCGTTATCGCTTCCGGCACAAGCCTGTTTAATGAAAACGTAAAATTGTCCACGTCCTCTGCCGCGCTGACGGTTATGGTCAGCTTGTCCCCCTTTGACAGGGTAACCTTCTGTCCCGCGTCGTCCAGCGCGCTTCCGTTTTGTTCCACGGTAACCGTGACATGTTCCTTCTGCTGAAAGCTTACCGCGTAACCCGCTGGTGTTTCCTCCTCATACGGAAATACATACACGGCCTTCTGTCCCTTGCCGAGTCTTCCTGTCTCCGTCATGCTGCCAACCGTGATTGCCCTTTCCTCGTATTTTACGATGGTCAAATCGTAGCCCTCTGTCAGACTGCCGGAGCTGGTTACCGTGAACTGAAGGCTCTGCCCTTTCTCCAAATCATATTCGGATGCTTTTGACATTCCTACAGCCGTCATCGTGCCATCTTCATTTTTCGACACCTTTCTGACTGTGTATTCTGCGTTTCCGTAAACATGGTATTTCGTTGCGGTCTCCCCCTGTGCGGGGTCATCCTGTGAAGTAAACTGGTAATACGCATACTCACCGCTTCTGAGCCTGCCTTCGGCCGCTTTTCCCAGCGACATCGGGGCATACACTGCCTTCTTTATCGTCAGCTGGAACGTTCTTGCCACACTGTTGCCGTTCGTCACCTTAAAGTGCAGCATCTGTCCTTTCTGTAAACGGTACTCTGACGCTGCCGCCACTGGCTCTGTCGTCGTTGTGCCGTCTTCCTTTGTGGTCACTTTTTCCACCGTGTAGCGAGCTGTGCCATATACCTGATACAGTGTCTCCGTGGCGCCTGTCTCCGGTTCATCCTGCGCCGTAAACTGATAGTACGCAGTCTCCTTTGTCCGAAGCGTTTTTGACACGGTCGTGTCCAGCATAAGCGGTGTGTACGCTGCTTTCTTCACGGTCAGCTCATACTTTCCGGCATTGCTTGCCGTAAAACGTATCTTATCACCCTTTTTCCAGATAAATTCGTTGCTTCCCGAACGCAGTGTACCGCTGGTTACTTCTTCCTTTGCAGTACCGTCCGCATCTGTCACTGTCGTTGTCCTGCTGTAGCCGCATGACGCACCGCCAAAGTATACACTGTAAAGTGTTCCGTCCTCCGACGCGTCGTCAGCAGTAAATTCGTAGCCTGCCTTTCCGTCAGCTTCAAGCTTTCCAAGCTTTGTCTCGTTCAGGGCAATTGGCTCATACGGTATCTCAGGCTCCGCGGTCTTTTCCATGGTGAGGCTGAATTTGCCTGGCTGACCCAAGTCCCCCATTACATCCATCAGGAGCTTTTCACCCTTCTTCAAGGTAATCGGAAAGCCAAACCGAAGCGTCGGTTTCTGGAGCGTTCCGTCCTCGCCCATTTCAGCGACATTCAGCAATTTGAACACTACTTTTTCATTGTCGAGCACACCGCGGTACTCCGTTCCATCCGGCGCATCATCCTCCGAGGTAAATACATAATATGCTTTCTCATCCCACTCTAAATCATTTGTCACGGTTTCCCCAAGCTTTATAGGGATGTATTCCACCTTTTTGACTGTCATCCTGATGTTGACATTGCCGTGTCCATGCTCAAGCAAAAGCTCAACCTTGTCGTTCTCCTTTAATTCGTATTCAAAATTTCCGTAATTTGCATCGTTCCTCTCGTACACTACCTCGCCGTCCGCGTTAATGACAGTGTAGAGAAAACCAGCTTTATTCGAATAAAACTGATACATGGCGCCGTCACTCTCTGTCCCTTTCGCGGTAAACTCATAAAGGACTGCTTCCCCTTCCGCCAGCAGGGTCTCTGCCGGTTCGCCAAGTGTCAGGGGTATCGGGGTCAGCTTTGTCACTGTCAGCTCATAGCTTCCTGCCTTTTCCGACGTATTTTCTATGGTCAGCGTAATCGACTCATCCTTCGCAAGCCGCTTCCCATCATTCCATTCGCCGTCCAGCACACAGTTGGAGCCGTTAAAACCAATGACATACCTTCCTGCCTCCGCGGCGGTGAACTGGAAGCTTACGGATTCCTTTGCCGCAAGCGTGCCGGACTTCGGCTCGCCTGCATTCATCGCGTTATCACTGGCGGCAGCGACCTTTTTCAGCGTAAACCGGAACACTGCCTCACTGTACTCCTTTTCCGGTGCGTTTTCGTCCTTTGGCATATTGTTTGTAAACGTAAATGTAACCGTCTGCCCCTTTGCAAGTGTCTGTATGCCTGTCTCCCCGGAGCCTGTCCTTGCTGACGGCGTGTCTGTCACCTGACCATCATAGCTGACGGCATCGTTGACCGTCTGCACTGCGATGTAATAGTCGCCGTCTTCCGGAACAGTATAACGGACATATGCTTTCCCTGTCGTAAATCCATAGTAGGCATTTTCCACCTCGTCAGCCGCAAACGGACTTTCCTCGGTATTTTTGCCGTCCAGGGAAATGGCGTCCACCTTTTCAATCCTGACTGTGTAGAGCTTTTCCGATTCCGTCTCTGGAACCTTCAAAATAATTCTGTCATTCACATCCAGATCCACGTAATCCGTACCATTCAGCGCCGTCTCGCCCTGCACAGCGCCATTTCTGGTGCATACGTACGTAACTGCGGGTTCACCGCCTGCCGTGACTGCGTACAGCGCTTTTTCCTTTACGCGCATCTCATAATAACGGTCCTTTGCCGTGTCGGTCAGTCCGCTCACTTCCCTGCCCGGCTCAAGCGTGTCCGCCACGCTCACTTCCTCGATGCGCAGTGAGACAGACGACTTTCCTGCCTGATTTGCCGTTATGGTAATCGTCACGATATCGCCCTGATTGAAAAGTACCGTATCCCTGCTGCCAGATGCGTTGAATGTGCCAAACGCTTCTTTGCCGCCGATTCTTCCTGCAACCTTAAATTTTCCCCTGATTGCGGCTGCGGTAAGCTTGTAGATTCCACCGCGCGGGACGACAAATTTTACTTCCTGCTCCTCGCCTGTATACGAAAAATCAAGTACCGTGGTTCCTGTCTCCGTCGCCGCTTTCATCATGGTATACGAAAGCGTATAGGTGCCAGCCTCCGTGTATTGTGCCTTGATAAATATCTTCTCGCCTGCTTTCAGGTACTGTTCCGCCTTGTTATCAGACGTACTTGCCTTTATATCACGATAGAACCTGCATCCAAATGTAACATCCTCCGGATTATGATAGGTATCTTCCAGCGCGAACGTATAGGTGGCGTCTTCCTTTGCCGTAAGCTGGTACCAGACTGTCCGGCTGTCGTTTTCCGCAATCGTGACGGATACTGCCTCCTCCTCGATAATGACGGGCTGCACAGGCGCTATCCTTGCGGTGACTGTCTGTGACGCCTCCGCGTTCTTATCCGTCTCTGCCGGCTCATATGCCAGTCTGTAAACAATCTTGTCCCCCTTGTCCAGAAGTTCTTCTGTGTAATCCTCCACTGTCCCGGTTCTTGGTTCGCCGTTTCGGGAAACAAGTGTCATTGTGACCTGTTTGTTGTCCTTTGCAATAAAGTACCTGTTTTCCTCCGGGGCGACAAAGCTGACCAGCATGCTTTCATTTCTGCCGAGTGTGACAGGCTTCTGCGGTAATGGCTGTGCCTCGCACAGGGTAACCTTCACTGTCACTTTTGTCTCCTGTAAGCCGTCATTTTGTATGCGCAGCAATGTTTCTCCGTTCAGGTCTTTTTCCAGATATACGCCGTCAGCCGCTTTTTTCAGTTCGCCTGCTGCATTGACGTTACCCAGATATACCTTCAAATCCGCACCCTTTCCGGCGTCGGCTATTTTTATTGCATAGGTGCCTTTTTTGAATGTTCTGAGTGCAAAGTGCGCCCACTCGCCTGCGGCTATGGAAACATCCGTGGCTGCCGGCTCGTCCTTGCCCGGTTCGACCGCGACTGGTTCGACCGCCTTCATGGTAACGGTAACATCCGCTGCACTGCTGCCCTCGTTGGTCAATGTATAACTGCGCGCGCCTTTTGCGTTCAGCTTTGCAATATCGTAAAAGCTGTCGCCGACCGTTGTGATGCCGTCCGCTTTCAGTACAAGCTGTCCGCCCGGCTGATTCACGTTGAAGCTGTAGTAGCCTGTCTCATACGCGTGGTATGTCAGCCCCACAGTCTCGCCTGCCTCAAGGTGGAGTTCATTCCCACCCAGCTTTAGTTCTGTGTTGGAGGTGACGTTCAGCACGCAGGACGCATCCTTTTTCGCGCTTGCGGAGGACATTTTGATAATCATCCTGTCATCCTTTTTCATTGACACGGACGCGCCGTCTGACAGCCCTCTCCATGTGTTCTCCTTGTTCATCACGCGCTCCATCGAGATGCCTGCCTTGCCATCCTCTATTGCCGAAACGTCAAAGCTGTAATTTACAGGCGTGTTTACACTCAGTTCATAGTACTGGGTTTTGCCTGTCTCGATTGCAATCGGGTTCATGCCCACGCTTAACACGCTGGTATGAATCAATGCCGGCCTGTACAGCTTCACGGATGCCCCGGCTGTCTCGTCAAGCCCTGTGACGGTGGCTTTTACCTTCGTATTCTTCATCAGGTAGCTGCCATCCGCGTACGCCCACTGGACGCTTGCCTTTTCCTTGTCATAATCTGCCCGGAACTCGTATCTGCCCGTCTCGGGTATGGTGAATATGTACTCCTGAACACTGTCCTTTGGCACGGATATCTCTGTCGACTCCTCCACAAGCTCTTTTGTCTTCGAGCTGATTGTAATAGTACCCTTTGTCTCCCTGACCACACTTCCCTTCGCGGAAAATGACAGTGTCAGGTATACCGTCTCGCCCTTTTTCAGGCTGACAGAACCGTATGGCGTCTCCACCGCGATGCCGCCGGAAGTCTTTATTTCCGGATACGCATAGGACAGTCCATCGACTGGATTCTCACCAACTGTCGTGGCAATTTCATATACGCCCTCTTCCTCCGCCGTAAACCTAACAATCTGTTTTGCTCCCTTTTCATCCTTGTCCTCAAGGGTGAACGAGTACGGCGCTCCGGCTGTAAGGGCATCCGCGCGCAGATTTGCCGCGGTCACAAGCAATGCCCCGCTGGCAGGATTTGCACTTTCTGCATCATTCGCCCGTACCTTGATATATCCCGTCTCTCCGGCATTCAATGTCCTTGTATAGCTTCCCTGCACCACGCTGCTTTGCGTGGATCCTGGCGATGTCAAAAACGTCACGTTCGCATTGTCCTTTGCTGCGTCTGCGGGCTTCCATGAGATGGTGTAATCCGCCCGCACCGATGCCGTGAACGAATAATAGCGCACTTCCTGGCTTTCCGCGGCAATCGGTTCCACCGTCTTCTCCTCGTCCAGTACCAGCCGCTGGATATCCAGTGTCTTGACTGACACGGTCACATCTGACTTTACCGCCACTGTTGTTCCGTCATCCTTCACAATGTCGGCAACTGTATTGTGGTTCAGTCTCAGCGCAAGCTTCTCTCCTGTCTTCATGGAAAGAATCTTCTCTGTTTTGACACTTGCTGCCACATCGGCGCTGCCAAACAATTCTTTGCAGATGTCAACGGACACAGTGTGCATCGGTGTTGTATCCTCACTGGCACGCGCTGCGACTGTGGCGCCAAACGCATAATAGCCGTCCTTTGGCGCGGTAAAGGTATACCACTGCCGCGTATCATTGTCAATTGTGACAGCTGCCGTGTCGGTAATCGCCGTGACAGGCACCTGCGTTACGGTCAGCGCCGCGTCCTTCGCCTCGGTGTCTCCCTCTGCGCCATTCCCTGCCGTCACCTGGATGTACATGCTGTCACCAGCCTGGATGGCGGAAGTTTTAGACACGGTCAGGCAGTCTCCCTCGATGTCGACTTCATCATAATCCTTGTCATAGTACTTCTCAATCCGGCTGCCTTCCTCGCCATTTACCCCGAAATAAAACTGTGCCTTTTCTGTCGTAAATGACGGCACGGCGTACTCCACGATTTCCGTCGTCCCTTTCGGTATCGCAATCGTTGTACCCTCAATTTTTCTGCGCTGCTCCGCCCCTGTCACGGTGACAGATACGGTAAAGCGCTTCTCCGCGTCAGTGATTTCGGGAACTGCCTTCCATTCAATGACAAGCTTTTCCCCTTCCGCAAGGCGGAAGCTCCTGACTGTCTCCTCCGCCCCATTTGTTATGTCAGGCTCTACCCTGACCGGAGCGTCCCCGGCCGCGGTCGTGAAATTCACCACCACGCCGTCTGTCTCTTTGTACGCAAATGTATAAACGCCTGCGGTACCTGCCGTAAAGCTGACATACCTGACCTGGTTGTCCATGTCAAGCTCGACAGTGCTTGTCGGGTGGCTTCCAAGCTTTAATTCCTCCGCTGCCACCTCCTCGCGGCAGGTGACATACATGTTTCCATCCTCTTTCACGTTGAAGATATCGGTCTCGCCCGCCCTGAGCTTCTTGTCCTCCAGCTTCTTTCCATTCTGGTAGAATGTGTAGACATTGTCCTCCCACGCAGTAAAGGTGACATCGCTTCCAGCTTTCACCTCAAGCGGCGACTCCTTTGTATGTGCCTTTGTCAGCCTGACAAGCTCGCTGCCTGTCACGGTCACGGTCCTATTGCCTTTTACCCTGAAATAGACCTTCTGGTTTTTCTCAAGGAAAATTTTATTTGTCTTGTCCGCTATCACCCTTCCGTCACTGCCGTCGTAAAACGTATTGGACGGAATCTGAAAACGGTACGTGCCATAATGCGGCGCGGTAAACGATACCCATGTCTCAGTTTCCGGGTCGTCATTTTTGATGACAAGCGGTACGTCCTCCGACAATACTTCCAGCCGTCCCTCGTAGTCCGGGTCGTATAGTGCCAGAATCTTCTCATAGAAGCTGTTCCATGCCGGCTCATAGTCACCGCCATAGCCGCTGCCGTCCTTGACTGCATATACCGTGACCATCCACCGCGCAATGACTTTTTTGGTAATCTTCGAAGTCAGTGAAATGGTCGTCGTGCCCGGGCTCAGTGTCTTAAAGGTCGCAGAAAATGTGCCTGGATTTCCCTTGACAGTAGCAACCTTTGTATTACTGCTTTTCCATGTCAGCGGGTCACATACCCTCTCCTTCGTTGATATATTGTAGATACCAAGGGACAGTGTATAAATATTCCCGGCAATAAACCGGTATGGTTTGGTAATCGGTTTGCCATAGTTATTCTGATTCGGGTCATCCTTGTACAATTGATAGCTGTAAATATTAATACTGCAACCGCCAAGCCTGTGCTCCAAATCCCCTGTTAAATCGACATTGTTATAGCTTGCAGGAAGATTCGTTGTCTTTGTCCTGACGGTAGCTGTCTTCTCCGCCTTCTGGTTTCTATACAGCGGTGTCACAGAAATTGTATAGGAAGAAAGCTTGACAAGCTTTGTGTTGTAAAATGTGTAGGCAAACGTTTTTGTTTTTGCCCTGGTTCCCGTATAATAGTTAAATGCAGGATATGTTGAGCTTCCATCGACTTTTATTTTTCCAGTCGCTTCATCTATATCTGTTTTCTTGTACTGAAGCCATGACAGCGCATTCTTAAGCTCTTTTGCATCCACATTGTCAATGTCAGAAATCCTGTATGGATTGGCAATGACAACCTTATCAACCACATTGCCCCTTGCATCCTTCACTTCAACCGCATAGTCATATACGCTTCCGTCATCCGCCTCATTGCTGTTTGCGGGATGTGTGAAGGTAACCGTGACAGACCTGTTATCGACATAGGTCACTTTCAGCCCTTTCACCGCACCGATCTGTGCCGATGTCAGCTTCACCGTCGTCTCCATCGGACTGCCGTCGGCGTCGAAATCGGTCACTGCAAGGTCAAAGCCTGCCTTGTTTGGAAAAACTGCCGTAATTTCCCAGTCGTGCTCGAGCCTGTCTGCTCCCACATCCTTGATTTCAAATCCGTTTTCCTTTGCCGCCGCAATCATTTCCTTTGTCATTGTGATGCCGCAGGAACGGTAGTCCGGTATTTTCTTCTTCTTTGCATCCTTGTACTCAAGGCAGTCAGACAGCCGAATCGTCTGACCCACTGTCATTTTGACCTTTTTCCCGGCAACCGACGCCGGAACTGCCGTGATGGTCAGCGCTATCTGCGCATCATAACCATAGTCATACTCGTGCTGCGTATTGTCCCTCACGTAGATATACACGGTCTTTCTGCCATTGAGGTCGACACCCTTGAGGGTAATCAGGCCCTTGTTGCTAATCTGGGCATATCTTGACTGTTCCAGACCGGGTTCAAACGGCTCGTCCTCCTCACTGTCATATATGGTGTAGCCAAGCTTTGGCATCAGGTAATTTTTGAGCGCCGCCTTCTCCTCCTTGAGGGTCGGGACAAGCGAATATTTGCGCTGGTCAGGCTGTTCGGCGGCGTCATTTCCGCCTGCCCTGTCGGAAAAATATCCGTACACATTCAGCTGTGCCTTCTTTGCGGACAGCTCAACCGTATAGGTGTCCATGTCAATGGTTCCGTCCGGATTCACCGGATGTGTCACCGTGTTTTTCTTGTCCGCTTCACTGGTCTTAATGGTAAAGTCAAGCGCCAAATCCTGTACCTGCGGCTTTGTGGTCTTAAATTTTTTGACCGCGCCGCCTGCGGAAAGCGCCACCACCGAGCCGTCATCGAGCATTCTCGCCGCACTGACATTCCTCACATAGAAAATATACTCATGCCCTGCCTCGATTCCTGCTATTTTCTCGATATGCGCCTTGAGCTTCTTGTCGTACTCCCTGTTCAGCGCCTTTGCATCCAGCTTCTCATTTTTTGCATAGGAATAGACTGGCTGCACTGCAAATCCGGCAGCCTTCCACTGGCCGTTTTTCATGTCGGCAATCGCCGTGTCAAAATCAGCCGGTTTCCATTTCTTTCTGTTCTCATACGCTGTGCCCTTTGTGACATCCACCACGTAAATTTCCCTGCGGTATCCGTCATCTGGCACTGTAAAATACAGCTTTGCAGACTCGTCGAGCGCCGTGATTTTCTTCACGGAGGATGCTGTCACCTCCCTGACCGTAATCTTTGTCGACGCTGCTTTTGCCTCTTTTCCCTTGCTGTCCCTGACAGGCACGAATTCCCCATCCGCATTCTCATACACAGGGTACGCCTCAATTACAGTGGCTTCCTTCCCTGCCCTGAGCGCCGTCACCGCGCCAGTCTCGGGGTCAAGGCTGATATACTCGTTTTTTGTCGCCCCGCCCTTGATACGGTACCGGATGCGAATCACATCACCCATCTGCGCCTTTGTAATCTTGAGGTTGAGCTGCTGCCGCTCACCTACCGCCATCTTGGAGACAACGCCGTTAAACGCCATGGATTTTGGCGCAACAGCCTTGGTGAAGTCGTCGGCAAGCACAACATCGGCAAGCGTGAAGGTCTCTGTATATCCGTCCTCCCATGTGATGCAGAATGTCTTTGCGGTGTCCTCCTCCGTAAGCGGAAACACGACCTTAATATAGCGGTTCTGGTTCCATGTATCCGAACTGAGGAAATATCCCCCCGCGTTCCAGATGGCATTCTGGTAGACAAAATGCTCTTTTGCCGCACCAAAATCATTCCAATACTCCTTCGGCGCATAAATCTGGAAGCCAAGAATATTGGTGTCCTGTAAGGTTTCCTTTCCATTCCTGCCAATGACCGTCTGCGGTTCCTTGCTGTCATAGAACTTGACCGCCCCGCGCGGTTTTATGGTATACGTCGCGCCGTCAAAGTCATAGGCGATGCCTTTTGCGGAAAGTGTGCTGTTAATCGCCGTGATGTCCGCACTGCCCCTTTGGTCTATCACGACCGCCGCCGTCCCATGGGTAACCGTGTAGCTCTCCTGCAACGGCGATACCAGGTCGTTTGTCAGCTTGATGGTATATTTGCCGCCAAACCGCAGGTATTCCTTATCCGGTGCCTTGATTTCCCTGTCATCCCGCTGGATAATATAGGAAGCCGCACCGTTAAACGCGGGATAACCGCCCTGTTTGTCAATATTGTACTTATATGCGAAGCCTTCCTTGTCCGTTCCGTCCTCGTTTTTTCCGTCCCATGTCACGTCAAAGCTTCCTGCCGCGATCTCCGCATAGTCAAAAAATACCTGGTCTTTTTCAACGATGCCCTGGACATCAATCCCCTCCGTCAGGAGTGCGTCCGCCTTTTCACCCGCATAGAGGATGTCTGTGGGCAAGGTCTTTGGTGTAATGGTGATTTCACGCGGACTGACTGTAAGCGTCACATCCGTGCAGATCTTCCGCCCGTTCTCAGACAGCGGCGCATATGTTATCGACGCGCTTTTGTCCTGCGCCGACGCTGCCGCATCTGCCCCCATCCTTAACGCGCCGCCCTCATACCGCAGCCCGAGAGTGTATGTCCCGCCGTATACGGCATTCTTATTTTCATACCAGTTCCCATTTTTTACCCAGTATATGTTTATCTTTGCAGGGTCATAGCTGTCGCCTGTGTTCACGATGGATTCCGCCGGAATCCTGCTTTCCTCCGTCAGCGCCTCGTCCGTGAAAAAGCCAAGCGCCTGTACCACCTTATTCAGGTCGACCGGCTCTCCGTCGTACACATGTCCCAGCGCCTTGATTTTTTCCGCGTCCGCCTCAACATAAATCTGCTGGTCATAGAAGCTGACAGGCGCAACCGACTCGTGATGCCGCTCCTCTTCAGTCTGCTGATAGGTCTTCTCGTCCCATGTCGTGTAGTTAAAGCCCTTTATGCGGTCATTGCCTTCAAGCCATGCTATCCTGCCAGTCCAGTGCACTGCCACACCGTAGGTAAAATCCCTGTCAAAAACGGTGCCGTCCGCCGGAATCCATTCTGCCGGTTCCTTGTCCTGTCCGGATGCAGGATCCTTTGCCTTTCGCAGAACCTGCCATTGAACACCGGCAAGCTCCATATCCGGCTGATGCCCGTTTTCTGCCCCGTAGGCAGCGATTTCCTCATCTGTCGGGAGTGCATAGTCTCCCCTGCTGTCATCGGTGAGCGCATTGTATTCCTCCATGCTGTTGTGGGGCAGCTTATAGATGGTAAAGTCCTCTTTGTTGACCTTTCCCAGCCCTCTTTTCATGGATGAAATATTCTCGCCGTCCTTGACATAGCGTGCGACAGGAATGACAATAACTTCCTGCCTGACAACCTTGAAATATACCGCTGCCTTTGCAGACTGGTACACGTACTCCGGATCGTTGTAGGTTACTGTCAGCCGGTAAAAGCCCACACCTTTAAAGGTGTCAAATGTGCCGTCCGCCGCGTCCGTCCAGCCAAGCTCCCCTTCGTTCTTACTCAGAAATTCGTCAAAATCCCTGTACTGTCTCTGTTCCGCATCCCACTTTTTCAGAAATGCCTCATAGCTGTCCAGCGTCGCATAGCTCCAGGTATAGGAGAGCACATCATCCGTGGAAGCAACCGGAAGCGCGTCGCCGATTCCGCCATCCGCACTGACCTGATAAACCTTTGCCTGCTTATAGGACGCGCGGTTCCCAAAAAGCGCCTTCTGGTCATAAATCTTTGCTGCCGGATTTTCCAGCGTGCCCTGGCGAATGCCGCCATCCGCGCCGGAATCAGCCTGTGGTTCCAGCGATTCCTTGTTGTCTGCCATAAACGCAGCCACAATGTCATCCGTCACAATCTGCACGCGCTCGGTGCACATCCCCTCAACAGGCACGGACAGCGCCGTGTCCTCGAGCGTCTTTGACGTGATGTCCACAAGATGGTTTCTGTCCGCCGAGTTGGTGGTCACGTCCGTTATCAGCAGCCTCCCTTTTGCAGACTGAAGCTTTTTGCCGTCATTATCATATAAAACCTTGTATCCTGTAAAGCGCACCCGGAACGTAAACGCTGCCGATTCCAGTGTTGACGCCAGTATGCCGTCTGGCAGGTCGATTTCTTTTAGCTCATCCGCATCCTCTGTCACGACCCTGAGCGCGCCTGTGACCTCCTCCCACTCGACTGCCCTCGGGTCAACGTCAACTGGTTCCTCATCCTTCCTTGTCACGCTGGCAATCCGGCGCTCAAGGATAAACTCCGGCACATAGTACTGTGTCTTGTCCTTGTCACTGTTTAAGATGCCGCCGCTGTAAGACGTTCCCCAGAAATCAGGAGCTGTTTCCAGCGCTTCGCTCCCTGCCTCCATTGTACCTGTCTCCTCATTTTTTACCATGGGATAGACCCCATAGGAAATGGCAGACAGTGCCTTTGTGACATCAGCCGCAGTCATCCCGTCACGGAAATTTGCCGCCGTCAGGCTTGCCGGGTCTATTTTGATGACAACAGGGGCTGGGTCAATGGTAAAACGAACCGCCTCACTGTGCGACTTTTCATACGCGCCCTCATCACCGGGATAGCGCCAGATGATATAGTACTCACCAGCATCCGCAGGCTCCGCTTCCACCGGCTTGTAGACATACTCGCCATCCGCGATTTCGCCTGCTTCCTCGTCCACCTTGTATGAACTGCCGCTGTTCAGGCGGATGCGCGTATACCACGCCGCCTCCGGAACTGCCCCCTCGAGAACCGTGTCAAACCCGCCATCCTTATCCTGCACAAACACAGTCGGCGCGCCGCCCGCTTTCGTGACGGCTCCTGTCTCATCCGTCACGGCTTCCGCAAAAAGGTCTTTTGCCACCTCGTCGACTGTCCATGCCTTCTCCGGGCTATATATCTGGATTAAGTCCTCGCCGGCGTCCTTCCGGGTGAAACGAACCTGTGTCTTCTGGCGCTCTCCCACTTTGATTCGATAGGACTCCTCCACGGTAAGGCTGTAGTTTCCTGCCGCGTGCTCCGTGAGGGCAATGTCCCCGATGGTCAGGACATAGTCCATGTCCCTGCCAAATCTTTCTGCCGCATCCATCGGCCTGCGCTCGCCGCTCTCATCCACCACAAAAAGCTGCAGCGGCAGTGCGGTATCCTTTGCCGCAAGGATGTCCCTGCTGACATTGTATTTCCCATCCTTGTAGCGGATGATACAATTTTCGTTTACTTCCTCTATATATTCTGCCGCTGTTTTTCCCGGCATGACACTCCTGTCAAACACAAGCTCTGTTTCGGCTTTCTCAATCGTAAGGAGAACCGTCAGGTCCTTTTCCAGTTTGCTGCATATGCTGTCCACGCCGGATAAGTCCATGGAGACTGTCAGCGTGTAGCTGCCTGCATCCGTCGGAAATGCGTTGACAAACGGTGTGTCTGTCTCTCCTTCAGCAGCTGCCTTCCGCACCCACTTGTATGTAAGCCTGTCCTTGAGTGTCTCCATCGGCTCGCCGTCAACCTCGACGTGAATCCAGCTGCCCACTGCCTGCTGGAACGCGCTGCATTTACTGTCCGATACATACTCCGTGATGAAGTGCAGATCGTTTCCGCCAAGCACGCGGGTAAATCCATTGTCAGCCTGCGCGTAGGCATCCGCCTTTCTGTCGTCAAGAACAATCCTTGCCGCGGATGTCGTGACAGCCGGCATGTCTTCTGCCGGCTGGGTTGTCGTCTCACCCTCCGCCGCTACCCCAACCGTGGTTTCAGTCTCGTCATCATCTGTCTCGATAGCGGACGACTGCATTTCTCCGTCAGTGGTCTCACCAGTCTCCCGCACGGATTCCTCCTCCGCCTGCGACTGCCCGCCAGATGCCGGAGCATCGGTCTCGCTGGTTGTTTCTGACGCTTCCGCGCCTGCCGCCGTATCTGCCCCGGCATCCTGCCCTGCCCCGGACTCCGGCACACCTCCGGCATTCTCGCCGATATTGTCCGCCTGCGTGTTTTCGTCTGCCGCTGTCCCTTCTGCCGCCTGGCTCTCCGATGCCAGCGCTGTCACCGGCATTGACTGGAATGCCATTGCCACACTCAGCATGACTGGCAGCGCATGTTTTAGCAAAGCATGCTTAAACAGGTTTCGTCTAAACATTATCATAGTCTCCTTCCATGTTTTATCAGGTTAATCAGTATCGCGTGTCATTTATTATATTGTCCAATAAACATTCTGGCAAAAAATGCCAGTCCCACATAAATGATTATACTTAACATTTTTCTTTTTAGTAACCCCTTTTCCCTATATTTTTTTCGTTTATTTCTACAATCTTTTTTTACAATGCACAATATCTTTTTGTTAATTTTGTATGTTTCCATTGTTTCATTTTGCAATATGCACAAATCATGTCTGCAAATATTATCTTTATTTGTATTGTCTATCTGCAATTGTCTGCCCCCAGACATAAAAAACCTCCTTTCTGATAAGAATTGTAATATCTTGATTCTTACCAAAAAAGAGGTATTTTTAGGCTACACTCCTTTTATTTTGCTTCCACCGTCTTTGCTTCCGTATTTTTGCGGAACAGATGAAACTCCTTTTTCGCCTTAGGCTGTGCTTTTTCCTTCTCCTTGTCCTTAAAACCTGGAAATGCGATTGTCTTGTCCTTATTTTTTTCCTTATTTTTCTCTTTCATTTTCACACTCTTGCCACTGTACTGCCGCAGCAGTTCATCTATGCGCTTATAATACTCCTCATTGCGCTTGTCCTCCTGTTCGTACCTTCCTGTAATGCGTTCCTCGTCGCGCTCCTCCATCAGCCGGAACTGGTAGTCAAGCTCCTTGCACAAATCGCCTTTGACGCTTTCCGATATGCGCTGTACAAGATGTTCTGCCATCTCCTCGTTATTGGACGCCACAGCCTCCTTAATCAGCTTCTGGAACAAATACTGCAGACGCATCGTCTGTTCCTTCGTCGCCTCCTTTACCGGGCTTTCCGCGGTATATGCGCCTGCCTCGTCAAGCGAATGCATCTCCTTTATCTCAATCATGTTTTTCATACTGCTTCTGCCGCCGTCTGCCGCCTCCGTATCCTTTGCAGCTTCGTCAGCCGCAGCCCTGGCCTCCTCGTGCTTCCTGTTTCCGAATCTTTCGTTCCACCGAATTTCCTCCGAATTTTTTAATGGCACCATCTTTGTCTCTCCTAACTTTGATATTTTTGTCAACTGCTTTTGTGCAAAGGGATTATCTGCCCTCATACCATCCTCTCCTTCACTGTACATCTGGTTTAACAAAGTTTTCACAGCCTTAAGCTGCAGTCCCTGGTCTTTCAAGTCTTTTATCTGTATAAAACGGTCGATATCCTCTTTTGTATAGATCCTGTGCCCCTGCTCATTGCGCCCGATTGGCAGTTCCAGTTCCTCCTCCCAGTATCTAAGCACGTGGGATTCCACATGCACCTCTTTCGCAGCTTCATTAATCAAATATCTCTCTTTTTCCACCTTTCAATCTCCTTTCTTGTCGTATCCAATCCTATTTTGTCAAATTTCTATGATCGAGTAGGGGTTCCCTGCCCGCCGCGCCCCCCATGCGCCGCTTCAGCGGCATATTTCCTCTGCGTGGGGCTGCGCATAAAAAGAGGACCGGTATCCACCCTGTCCTCTTTAGTAAAAAATAATACATTATTTTATTTTGCAAGATTCGCAAACTGCGTGTAGTCTGGCAGCCAGGCAAGGTTAATCGTCCCGATTGCGCCATTCCTCTGCTTGGCGATAATGATCTCTGCCACATTCTTAAGCTCCGTGTCTTTATTGTAATAGTCATCGCGATAGATAAACATGACAACATCGGCATCCTGCTCAATCGCGCCCGACTCTCGCAAATCCGAGAGCATCGGTCTGTGATCCGGCCGCTGTTCAACAGCACGTGAAAGCTGCGAGAGGGCGATGACCGGCACATGGAGCTCTCGCGCCAGCGCCTTCAGCGACCTTGATATCTCTGAAATCTCCTGCTGCCGGGACTCGTTCTTTCCCGAACCCGTCATCAACTGCAAATAGTCTATGATAATCATCTGCAAGTCGTACTCAAGCTTAAATTTCCTGCACTTGGAACGAAGCTCGCCAATGCTGATACCCGGTGTGTCATCAATCAGCAGCCGGGACCTGCCAATTACATCTGCGCCCTCTATCAGGCGCTCCCACTCGTCATCCTTCATGTTTCCTGTCCGGATTGACTGCGAGTTCACTTTTGATTCAAGGGACAGCAGGCGGTTTACCAGCTGTTCCTTTGACATTTCCAGCGAAAAAACTGCCACTGCCTTGCCGTCATGGAATGCGACATGCTGTGCAATATTCAATACAAACGCCGTTTTTCCCATGGAAGGGCGTGCAGCCACAAGTATCAGGTCGGACGGCTGGAATCCGGCAGTTTTGTAGTCCAAATCAAGAAATCCTGTCGCAATACCCGTGACGGCGCCCTTATTTTTGGATGCCTCCTCAATCAGGTTCATCGCATTCATGACAATCTGCCGAATCGGTACAAATTCCCCATTGTTTCTCTTCTGTACAATATCAAAAATGCTCTTCTCCGAGGTTTCAAGAATAGCCTCCAGGGAGTCATTCTGCGCGTAGCAGCTGTTTGCTATCTCCTCATTCACGCGGATAAGTTTCCGCAGTACCGCCTTCTCTGCAACAATATTGGCATAATATTTTATGTTTGCGGATGTCGGAACCGCGTCCATGACATCCCTTATGTACTCCAGACTGTAAATCTCGGGCGGCACGCCTTTTTCCTTGAGCCGCTCCTGCAGTGTCACGAGGTCTACCGGCTTTCCCTCGTCATTTAGTTCCACCATGGCATCAAACAAAATGCCATACTGCTTTCCATAAAAGTCATCGCCGCTAATCTGTTCACTCGCTACGGTAATAGCCTCCTTGTCCATCAGCATGGATCCGATTACCGACTGCTCTGCCTCTATGCTGTGAGGCAGGACCCTTTTTAAAACCGCCTCATCCATTTCCGGCATAATAACCAATGTCCCTCCCTTATCCTAAGTACACAAAACGTTTTACGTTGCGTCGACATGTACCCTGAGCTTTGCTGATACCTTTGGATGCAGCCTGACTGTAACCTCATGTGTGCCAGCCATTTTTATCGCCTCATTCAGCTGTATTTTTTTCTTGTCAATCTCCCTGTTGTACTGGTCTGCGACAGCCTTCGCAATTTCCTTCGACGATACCGAGCCAAATGTTTTTCCGCCCTCTCCGCCTTTTATCTCTACCTTGACAGTCATCTGTTCAAGCTCTGCTGCAAAGGCCTGCGCCGCTTCCAGCTGCTCCCTGGCTATCTTTTCCTCGTTCTTCTTCTGAAGCTTTAATGTGTTCATGTTGGCGTCGGTAGCTTCCACGCCTAATTTCTTGGGGAGAATGCAGTTTTTGGCATATCCGTCCTTGAGCTCTACCAAATCGCCTTTCTTTCCCACTGATTTTACGTCCTCCAATAAAATTACCTTCATAATGCTTGTCCTTTCTGTATTCTAATGAAATACCCTCCTAAATGGCGCCTTCCTCCAACATCTGGTTCAGTATGTCTTTTACGACAAATATCGCCCTCTCCGGAGTGGTATCAGACAGCTGTGCCCCTGCAATGTTCATATGTCCGCCGCCGCCGAGGCGTTCCATGACAATCTGCACATTGACCTCATCAATTGACCTTGCAGATATATATATCTTACCGTTATATTCCGTAACCACAAAGCTTGCCTTAATGCCATTGATATCCAGCAGCTCATTTGCCGCCTGCGCCCCGACCTCCGTCGGGCTGTCAAGCCCCTCCGAGGGACAGATTCCCATGGCATAGGCGTTCTTGTAAATCTCGGCGTTTCGAATTGCTTCCGCCTTTGCCTTGTACTCCTTGACGCCATCCCGGAACATCTTCCGGACCCTTGTCACATCCGCACCGCATCTGCGCAGAAACGCTGCCGCCTCAAACGTCCGCACACCGGTTTTCGCCGTAAAGTTGTTCGTGTCCACCATAACGCCCGAGTACATGCAGTCCGCCTCATTGCTCCGCACTTTGACCGTGCCCGCTATATACTGAAGCACCTCGGCGACCATCTCGCAGGTGCTCGACGCATACGGCTCCACATACGACAGGGTAGCGCTTTCTATCACTTCCGAGCTCTGCCTGTGGTGGTCGAGGACTACCACGGTCTTGCAGCTGCGAATCAAATCCGGGCACTCCGTTATGCTGGGCTTGTTCACATCGACCACCACCAGCACCGTACTGCTGTCCGCAATCTCCTGCGCCTCGGCGCTGCTGATGATAAAATCCTCCTCGTACACATTCCTGTCCCGAAACAGTTCGACCAATGGCTTTACTGAAGTCGTGATATCATTGATGACAATATGCGATTTTCTGTCAAGCGCCCTTGCAATGCAGCTGATACCCACTGCCGCGCCAAACGCATCGGCATCCGCCAGGCGGTGTCCCATAATCAGCACCTTGTCCTTGCTCGTGATAATCTCCTGAAGGGCATTCGCCTTCACGCGCGCCTTCACGCGTGTATTCTTCTCTATCTGCTGGCTCTTTCCACCATAGTATACGATGGAATCCGGCGACTTCACCACTGCCTGGTCGCCGCCGCGCCCCAGCGCCAGATCAATTGCCGTCCGCGCAAACTCACAGTTCTGAATATATGTAGGCGCATCAACACCCATACCGATACTCACGGTGACAGCCATCTCGTTTCCAATATTGACCGTCTTGACATCCTCCAGCAAATCAAAGCGGGACTCCTTCAGGTTCGACAGCGCCTTCTTGCGGATTATCACCAGATACTTGTCCTTTTCCGTCTTGCGGACAATGCCGTCCACGGACGAAATGTATTTATTGATTTTCCTGTCAATCAGCGCCATCAGAAGTGACCTTCTGACATCCTCAACGCTCTCAAGCGCCTCATCGTAATTATCAATATAAATCATTCCCACGGCAAGGCTCTGCTCGTCATTCTCACGAAGCGCACGTTTCAGGTTCGTCTCGTCGAAAAGGTAGCCTGCTATCAGAAAATTCTCATTTCCGGCGCTTTCTAACACTTCACTGTTATCCAGCACATCCTTTATGGAAATTCTCTTTAGCTTCAGGATATACTCCCGTTCCTCAAAAGAGAGTTCCATCTCCATATCCTCGTCAAATTCAAGCTTGTCCTTTGTTACAGCCGGAAAAACAGTACTGATGGGCTTACGGTATCCTTTCTCCTTGTGGATAATCCGCTCAAAAGCAATGTTTGTCCATATAATCTTGCCCGCTTCATCCATCAGCACATGCGGAAGCTCCAGATCCCGCAGGAGCTTTCGCTGAACCTGCCCATACTGCGTCGCAAAGTCAATGAATTCATTCATGATGATGGGCTTATTCCGGTACAGCAGCGCACTGTTCACAATCAGATAGAATGCCAAAAAGCCTGAAACACAGATGCCAGCCTTAATATTTAAAAAATAAATTCCAACGTTTACCAGAGCCAAAAAGATGCCAAGTATCAGGGTTGTCTGAAGATATATTTTCAAATGTCCTTTTAATCTTACTTTCTGCTTCATGTATGATACCTCCCGTAAACACGTTTCGGGACACGAAAAGTCTTATCTTTATTATTTCTTATCTAGTATACCATTAATTCATATAAAGTTCCATAGCGGATTTTGTCTCTTAAAGTCGCAAATCCTAAAAATGTGCATAAATATCAATCAGATTTAACAGGATTTCCACAATCTTCTCCATATCCTCCACACAGGCAAACTCATTTCTGCCATGATGCCCCTCAGAACCAGTACACAGATTCGGACATAACAGGCCGTCAAATGACAGCCGCGCCCCATCCGTTCCGCCGCGTATCGCCGATATCCTCGGTTCCACACCCGCACGTTTCATGGCTTCCACGGCATTGTCAACAATATACATCTCCTTCTCTATCATTTCACGCATATTGCAGTAGGAATCCTTCATATCCACATGAAATGTACCCGCACCATATTTTTCATTCAGCTTCTCCGCGGTTCTGACAAAAACAGCCTTTCTCTGCTCAAATTTTGCCTTGTCATGATCCCTGATAATATACTCCGCGGACGCTTCCTCCACCGTTCCCCTGATGCTGTCCACATGGTAAAATCCCTCATATCCCTCAGTGTTCTCCGGGCACTCATCGGGAAGCGCGCCGATAAACTCATATGCAAGCTTAATGGCATTGCGCATAATATTTTTTGCATAGCCGGGATGGACACTCTTTCCGGTGACAGTGAGCACAGCGCCTGCGGCATGAAAGCACTCGTAGCTCATGTCGCCAAGCTCACCGCCATCTACCGTATACGCGCAGTCCGCGCCAAATCCCTTGATGTCAAAATATTCAACACCGTTTCCGACCTCCTCGTCCGGTGTAAAGCCAATGCAGATTTTTCCATGATTTATTTCCGGATGTGTCAGCAGCTGCTCTGCCATAGCCATGATTTCCGCCACGCCTGCCTTATCATCCCCACCGAGAAGTGTATTGCCGTCCGTCACCACCAGACGCTTTCCCACGCAGTTTTTCAGCATCGGAAAATCCGAGACATAGGTGACGATATTTTTTTCCGGATTCAGGACAATATCGTTACCGTCATAATTTTCAATCACCCGCGGGTTGACATTTCTTCCGCTTACAGCAGGAGAGGTATCCATATGTGCAATAAACCCAACTGCCGGAATATCCTTCCCATCCATATTTGACGGAATGACAGCATAGACATAACAGTGCTCCGCGTCATACCGCACATCACTTGCCCCAAGCTGCACAAGCTCTTCATACAAAAGCTTTGCCAAATCCCGCTGCTTCTCCGTGGACGGCACTTTATCCGCAGCTTCCTCCGACGACTGTGTATCAATCTTTACATAGCGCAAAAACTTGTCCAATACAGTTGAATACTCCATATGAATCCCCCCATCTTTACCTATCGTAAAATTTTCAATTTTTTATAGTATACCACTTTTTCCCAGAAATAAAAAGCATCAGAATAAAAGTAAAAAAACCGGCAGAGCTTTATCATCCGCCGGTTCCTTATGTTTGATACTATCAGTCGATTGTATAAGGCATCAATGCAATATGACGCGCCCTCTTGATTGCCACAGTAAGCGCCCTCTGATGCTTTGCACAGTTTCCTGTGATTCTTCTGGGAAGAATCTTGCCTCTCTCAGATACATATCTCTTTAACTTTGCTGTATCCTTGTAATCAATCACATTGTCCTTGCCGCAAAATACGCAAACTTTTTTTCTTCTGCGGATTCCGCCTCTTCTTTTCATCGGGGAATCAGCTTTTTCAGTTCTATTAAAAGCCATGATAAAGCCTCCTATTCTTTCAATCTTTTACAAAAGCAGAGTATTAGTTAAACGGTAACTCCTCATCAATTCCGTCCGGAATGTTCATGAAACCATCGCCTGCCGCCATAGGCGCAGCTGACTGGCTGTTACCGCCTCCGAAGCCGCCTCCGTAACTGTTATTTCCGTAACCGCCTTCAGAATTGCTATTTTTGCTCTCTGCAAACTCCTGGTCTTCAACAACAACATCTGTGGTATAAACTTTTACGCCGTCCTTATTGGTATAACTGCCGGTCTGAATCCGTCCTGAAACCGCAATCTTTGTTCCCTTGCGCAGATACTTCTCCGCAAATTCACCGGATTTTCCAAATGCAACACACGAGATAAAATCCGCTGTGTTCTCATCATTGCCCCGGTTGAATCTTCTGTCCACTGCAAGCGTATATCTTGCAATCGCCATCTGGTTCTCACCCTGTGTATACCTGACTTCGGGATCTCTTGTCAATCGTCCCATTAAAATTACTTTATTCATATAAAAGTTCTCCCACTAAGCACCCTGTATTCCAATACAGGTGCACATTCTATTTCTCGTCCTGTCTAACGCACAAATATCTGACAACATTCTCCATGAGACGGATCCTTGACTCAATCTCGCCCGGAACAGTTGCTTCGCCATCAAACTGAATGAAATAATAGAAAGCTTCCTTCATCTTACGCACTTCGTATGCAAGTCTCTTCTTGCCCCACTCGTCTACGTTCGTGATGGTGCCACCATGCTTTGTAATGATGTTTTTCACTTTCTCCACGGTTGCTGCTCTCTCATCGTCCTCAAGCTTTGCGCTGACAACAACGGCTAATTCATACTTGTTCATCTTGTTACCTCCTTTTGGTCTCTGGCCTCTCCTCTCCGGGAGAAGCAAGGAATTTATATATCACGAAAATTTATGATACTATATTTTGGATAAAATTGCAAGTCAATCGGAAAAAATAATTACAAAAATAATTACAATATTTTTACCCTATCAGACACCGTTTCCCCTCAAACGCAAATCCATATTTCCGAATCCGCCCCGGCGCAATCCCTTTTGCTTCCAGCGCGGCGGCGTACTGCTTTTCCTCAATCTGTAAAAGCGCTGACTTCACCGTGTCTTCCAAGTCTTTCTCCTTGTTGGCGCGATGCACTTTAAACGCCATGATAATCGCATTGTCAGTCAATGTCTTTGGTTCCAGCATCACATCATAGCGGCCAAAACCGCTTTCGCGGTTTGATGTAATCGTATATCTGTCAGCCAGCTCCACCATCAGCCCCAGGACAAAGCCATGGTAAAAACGTTCCGGTTCTGCCTGTTCGGATGGCTTGTTTCCGACATCAAAATTGCTGAATGTGGCGAGCGCGACCTTGTTTATATAATAGTTCATCGCCTCGACATCGCCTTCAAGAAGCGCCTTGATAAAGTCATTGTAGGCTGGTACATATGTCTTAAACCAGCCTTCTATCATGTTCTGGAACATCAGGCGGACTTCCTTGTTTGTGAGCTTCAGGTCATATTCTTCCTTCCCGGTATCGGGATCCATCGTGTACCGCTCTACTTTTAAATAGCCGCTTGCAAGCAGCAGGCTCCATATCGCGTACTCATTGTGGTCAAGCTGGTTAAAAATAATCTGCTCGTCAATTTTTGTGTGAAGCG
>Ga0137306_101485_pt1 | contig 23552 bp, 27 predicted proteins | sample Inofroosms_March_FD_97187 | JGI IMG/M metagenome (GOLD analysis project Ga0137306, IMG submission 97187) | Mouse cecal microbial communities from Vienna, Austria - N-Acetylneuraminic and N-Acetylglucosamine D2O microcosms_March | ecosystem: Host-associated > Mammals > Digestive system > Large...
TTGACATTCGCTCCACGGAAAACCTGCCATCCTTCTTCTTAAACGACTGTTGCTTAAAAAGTACCCGGCAGCAACCTCACGCTTCATCGCTATCATGTCACAGCTTTTTAAGTATATATGATGAAAGGAATGATTTCAAGCCCTTTTATCGAATTTTTGTATTTTTTTGCGTACAATTTCCACCGTGAATCTCTGCAGATACAGATAAATCTGCAAACCCTTTCTTCATCAAAAAAGCCCCTGCCTAAGCGGGGCTTTTTCTTCCTTATTATAATGCATCAATTATTTCTTTACATTAACACTCTCAAACTCATCAATAATCTCCTGACCAGGCGCTTTCGTTGCCAAGCTCACGATGATGATCATCGCAAGTGATACTAAGAACGCCGGAAGCAGTTCGTAGATATCAAGTATTCCGCCCATCGGCCTAACCGCGTATTTCCAGATAAATACCATCGCTCCTCCGGACACCATGCCTGCCAGCGCGCCCTGCAGCGTCGTACGCTTCCAGAACAGCGCACAGATCATAACGCCTGCAAACGCTGCGCCCATACCTGCCCATGCAAAGGATACAATACCAAATACACTAGAGTTCGGATCTCTTGCCAGGAACAATCCGATAGCAGCAATCGCAAGGATCGTCCCGCGGGCAACCATAAGCCCCTGCTTCTCTGTAAGCTTCTTACCAAAGAAATCCTGTACGATATTCTCCGACACACCCGAAGCCGCTACAAGCATCTGGCTGTCAGCAGTAGACATGGTTGCTGCAAGAATACCTGCAAGGATTACACCGCCAAGGATTGCTGCAAGGAATCCGTTCTGACTTAAGATATCCGTAAGTGCGATGATCACTCGCTCGCTGTCCTCTAACGGAGCCATATTTCCTGCATTGACAACGCCAAGACCTACAACACCGATAAAGATCGCAACACCCATAGCGATCGTTACCCATACAGAAGCAACACGTCTGGATAATACCAGCTTATTCTCATCCTCAATAGACATAAATCTTACCAGGATATGCGGCATACCAAAATATCCGATACCCCATGCAAGAAGAGATACTGCAGATAATGCTGAATACGGAACCGCTGTTCCCGCAACTGCATCATGAATCGCAGATAAGGAGAAGTAACCCGGCAGTGACTTTGCATTGTCCATAACTGCACCAAATCCGCCGGCGCTGCTCACACCAAAGGTAACGATGGAGATCAGCGCGATCGACATTACGATACTCTGAATCAGGTCGTTGGTCGCAACAGTAGTAAAACCGCCCATGATCGTATAGATAACGATGATAATGGCAAATAATATTACGCCCGTCATGTAATCCAGGCCGAACAGGGAATTAAAAAGCTTCCCGCATGCCGCAAATCCAGATGCTACGTATGGGATAAAGAAAATTACGATAATAACTGCAGAGATCGCCGTGATGATATTCTTCTCATCGTGGAATCTCTTAGCAAAAAAGTTCGGTACAGTGATCGCGTCGATTCTTTCTGAATAGCGTCTCAGCCTCCTGGAAGTGAAAAGCCAGTTCAGATATGTACCGATCGCAAGGCCTGCCGCCGTCCAGAACGCATCTGCAATACCTGTCAGGTAGGCAACCCCGGGAAGTCCCATCAGAAGCCAGCTTGACATGTCACTGGCCTCGGCGCTCATGGCAACGACCAGCGCTCCCATCCTTCGGCCGCCAAGATAGAAATCCTCGCTGCTGCTGTTCTTCCTTGAATTATAAACACCAACACCGATCAGCAGGCACATGTACGCAAGGATCGCGCATAAGATAATAATACTAGTACCACTCATAAAATACACCTCATTTCTTTCCTGCTACTTTCAGGAATTCTTAATTTCCCCGTATATTTTTCGGAAAAATGTAAAGATAAGATGAGCCACTCCGCAAACTGACATACCATAAAAATTGACGGCTCTCTTACCGTTCTTGATATATTTTAACACCCTGTTAAACGTGTGTCAATAAAAACATTATAATTCTTAATGACGCCATTACATTTTATTATATCACTTGACTGACATTATACACGAGTATCTTTAAAAAAATCGGAAAAATCATCATAATTTACAGGAAAATTTCTTCATTTATGAGTCCAGAGACACATTTGCCAAAAAAGGATAATTGTTCTTCAATGATGCCAGAAAGGTCGGAAGATAGCCCAAAGTCGTTTTATTCAACATGCACTATTTTTTTTGAAAATAAGCTGGAAAAATAATCAAATTATCTATTTTTACCACAATAAAATGTTGACCTATGCTCTCTGTTTATGGTATATTTATTATATCAGAAATGGCAAATCGGGGTGCTGTTTCTGAAGAAATTATAGTAATCATATATCTAGGGATTGGAGGAAAGATTATGTTATTAGCACTTCAGGTTTTATTTGGCGTCCTGGCGGCAGGAACCGGCCTTGGCCTCATCTTCGATGTAGTCAAGAATCGTATGGATGGTATCAGGAACGCGACAGGCAAGCAGTGGGCATCAGGTTTTGCAGTAGGTATTGTTGCAAACTTCCTTGATACTCTTGGCTGCGGTTCTTTTGCACCATCTACCTTTATGTACAAACTTTTCAATCAGATCGATGATATCGACATTCCAGGCACGCTGAACGTCGGAGATACTTTCCCGGTTATTTTCGAGGCATTTATCTTCACCGCTTCTGTAGACTGTGACCCCATGTTCCTGTGGATCATGTACATATGCGCCGCTGTAGGTTCCTTCGGATTTGCGACGATCGTAACCAAATGGCCGCGTAACAAGATCAGATACGCTCTTGGATTTATCATGATTCCTCTTGCAGGTATCATGCTCTGCAAGAACACAGGCGTCGGTCCTTTCGGAACAGTGGGTACTCTTACTGGACTGCACGGCTGGCAACTGATCGTAGCTGCTGGTCTTAATGTATTGTGGGGGGCTTTGATGGATATCGGCTTTGGTCTTTACGCACCATGTATGGCTACCTGTCTTCTGCTTGGTGTTGATGCCGGAGCTTGTTTCCCGGTATTCATGGGATCTTGTGCCTGCCTGATGCCGGCTTGTTCTATCGAGTTCATCCGGACGCACAGGTATGATGTACCTCATACGATCGGCAACGCGCTTGGCGGATGTATCGGTGTATTCATCGCATGGAAGCTTATCACAGGTCTGCCGATGTTCTGGCTGATCAACCTTATCTGCGTAGTTCTGTTATGGACTTCTTACACATTGATCAGCGCTGCTAACAAGGATAAAAAGGCTGGAATAGCTTAGATTACCATATACTCTGATCGTATAGATGGCTATCCGGGAGGGTGGCCGTCTATACGGTTCAAGGCTTATTGTTCACTCCGTGATCAGCATCCTGCAAGATCCCTTTCAGATTGCCTGCGGCAATGGGATTTTGTGTGAACAGTAGCTTTCAAGGTTCCAGTTTAATTTTTTCGCAAAATCTATACTAGAAAAACGGAGATAATACTATGTTTGTAAACGAATATGTAATGGATCGGAGACGTTATGATAAATGGGCAACTCCCAAGTTTTGGAAGTTACCTATTTTTTATGTATGGTGCTTCATTTTTGTTGCCGGAGTTTTTGGCTGGGTGTATTTCAAAATCGTGGACGCGCCTGCAAGATGGCAAACCATCGGCGCTTTTCTGACCTTTGTCGCAGTCTATAGAGGTGTGTTCTTCCGATGGATGCACGCGGATAAGACCTTCCGTCTCACACGGGCGAATTATTTTAACGGCGAGAACTGGACATGTAAGACAATTGTCGGCGACCGGAATATCTCTCTGTATGTCAACGGAAAAGCCAACAACAAAGTCGAGTGGACGGATATCTTAAGATTCGAGGAAGCCAAATCTTTTTTTAAACTGGCGACAGACGAATATAACGAAGGCGTCATGCTGGACAAGTCATGCTTCACCGAGGGCGATACCGACAGCTTCAGACAGTGGATGCTCGACAATCACCCTGAGATCAAATACGGACCGGTAGCCCCGCCGTTCAACAAGTAACATGAGGATACGCGAAGATGAATGCTGGAAAACTGATAAAAAAATATGCTCTTGTTGCATTTTTTGTTGTGATGATGGCCGTCTCCCAGACACTCTGCATGAAAGCAGATATCGGGCTTTGCGCCTGCTGGGACTCTGTCAGCCTGAATGTCTATCAAATCACCGGATTAAAGGTCGGTACATTCAGCATAATCGGGAATTTTATCTGCATATTGATCCAGATCCTTATCCTGCGGAAGAATTTCCATCCCATCCGTCTCCTGCAGATTCCGGTGGCGGTCATATTCGGTGTAGTTGTGAATTTTGTGTATTACAAGGTGCTCTTATTCGAGCTTAACAGCTATCCGGTGAGAGTTTTGTTCTGGGCAGTCTCTTATCTGGGACTTGCCGTATTCATCGCCGGCCTCAATCTGCTGGGAGCTGTTCAGATTCCTGTAGAGAGCACTTACTACACGGCAAGCAGCAAGTTCGGGATTGATTTCGCGAAGCTCCATATTACCGGCGACGCGCTTCTCATCATCACTTCCCTTACCCTCTCCCTTATATTCGGCCTTTCATTCAAGGTCCGCGAGGGAACCATCGGCGGAATGCTTGTCCTCGGCCCTCTTACAAAATGGTGCATGGGATGGGAGAAGAAGTTCATACACGAATAAATGTCCATATAGAAAGAGCGCAACATCTACGAAATGCCGCGCTCTTCCCTTTGGTATGTCATTGAGAGGTTTTTCCTCGTTGCATTGCAGTTTTGTTATATACAAAGCTGGGGAATGCTCCTCTGTAAAGAGGAAAGTATATATTAATTGAAGTTCACCGTCGCAAGACTGTTCTTGGGGAAAACAGCCGGCGAAAGCGTAACTGCAATAACAACCATTGATTAAGCGTTATTAATATACCACTTCTCCATTGCCGCGTCAATACTTTATTCAGCAAAAGTAAATCTTTATGCACATTAACAATAATTTAACGATTTTTTTTCGTCGGATTTGAACACTTTACCACATCAAATTACTGAATTCTAGCGCTGCTCATCCTTTCTCCGCATCTTGAGCTTTAACAGCGCTTTCGCTTTCAGACAATCTATGCGATCCATATTATTTTCTCCAACTACATCCGTCTCTTCCCCGCTCTCGCTCTTGTTAATATCAACGATGGCATCCAGATAATCATTGACAACAACAAACTGGGCAACTGTGCCGTTAAACGTAATTCCTGTTACCGGAATCCCTCTCGTTCCGATCTGCTCGATCGTATTGGTATAATCCACATGGCTGTTTCCCCATCCGTCACAGGAGAGAATCACACCGTCCGCACGCATACACTCTGCCCATACGGCAGCTCTCGTTCCAACGAGCATCTTATCTTCGTTGCCGTCCGGCGAACCCACAAGCATAACTCCCATCAGGTCAAGATCCGTATCCTCTGCTACAGCCTCCAGAAGCGGATCTCTGAAATGATGCAATGACGTTTCTTTTGTTGAAGGACCAATTCCCATACCTTTACACCTCCTACTGCATAGAACGGATAATACCGTCACGGTACTCGTTCGGAGATACGATGATTGGCATATTACCCATATCAATTATTGATTTCCCACCTTCTACGCCAGAAGGTTCCTTCGCAAACAAATGCGTATCATACATCGCTCCCTGTCCGGCAACCTGTTTGATGATCAGCACCTTTTTCTTTCCCGGTCTCACGATGTCATGATACTCGTGACGTTCCGTACATCTCTCACCTTTGAACTTTTTAAGCTTCTCACGGTAGCTCTGAATAAACTTATCACATACCCGGTGCGCGGCCGTCGGCCCCGGGCGCTCCTGCCCCATGCCCGCCGCAAGAGTCACATCAAAGGAAATAATGTAATCGTCATCCCCCGGCGTCCCGGCCCGGTTCAGATATAACTGCTCCTTCAGATTCCCCTCCGAAGACCCGAACTCATGGCACTGCTTACCGTTCACGTCCACACCCGTAAGGATAACATAGACACCCGTAATCGTGTGGGTGATCCCATCCCCGATCTTACCAAGGACCTTTGTGGAAATAGGTATGATATCCATGATCGTATTCGTCCAGCGGTCATGATCACCCGGTCTGATGATCTGAATGTCGATCTTTTCGATATGCTCCTCCGCCGCAACAAGCTCATCAACCATCTCTTTACTGACTGTCATATGGCCGTCTGTCGTGATATCGTTATGGTCGCCCCACTCTACTTCATTCATGTGGAAAGCCTTGATCACAAGCTTTCTCAAGTCCCTTACTTCATCTGCCAAATTTAATCACCTCCGTATATTATCTCACATAAAAATCTCTCAGAAAGCCGCTTTCATGTGCTGATTTAACCTATTTATATTATACAATATGTCAAATCCCTTTCCAAGATATTGTTTTAAAAAAGGACAGATGCCTAAGCATCTGCCCTCTAGCACTCAAACACTATGCCGGTATATTATACCTTAGCAATATACTCGAATGGCAGCGGAACAATCTTACCAGGTGTCTGGATCTCAATTAACTGCTCCAGAGTTGCCTTTACAATCTGTGTCTGCTGTTCCGGATTGTTCGGAGCGCCCGCATTCGCACCCATAGGAACAAGCGGAGCTACCGCACGAGGAGTACCGGTCTGACGAACAACCGGCGGAAGAGCTGCAATGATAATTGTAGGAATTCCAGCTTCTTCAATCGCTCTCTGCACCAATACTGCAGAGCGGTGGCAGGTACCTCAGCCAGCGGTAAGGATTACTGCGTCAACTTCCTCTTCTTTAAACATCTGTGCAATTGCAGGACCGGTCTCACCTTTGAATTTCTCCTGGTTACCACCGCCGCCCATGAAACCTGCATGTACAGGCGCACAAGCTTTGATAAATCCTTCTTTTGCCAGTTCGTGGATTCTGTCAATCGGGAACATACAGTTAATGTCTTTATTAACATCACCGTTATCATATCCACCGTGTGATACCATCAGTTCATTTGACGGCATATCGTCTGTTACTTTTCTCCAGGTAAAGTCACCTGCAAGGTTGAATCTTTCCTGCTTTTTGTGGTGAACACCCGCTGCTGTTGCAAGAGCGATCGTCATATCCTTAAGCTCTTTTGTAACAGGTGTCCATACAGACGGTGGAGTAATAGGAACGAATATCTCTGATTGCATTCCTTTAACTAATGTCAAACTCATTGTTATACCTCCTTATTGTTCTGGTTCTTTTCGCGCATCTCTTTCTGACGCCTAGTATAAGTGTCAAGGTTACTTACATACTTTTCATTGATCTCCGGTCCAAGCTGCTCCACAAAACTCATGTTCCATGCAACCTCCTGTCCCACCTCGATAGGATAATCGCTGATGAACATCCGCATCGGGACTCTCAAATGTCCCAGACGGCCCTTCAGGTCGATAGCCACTGCACCGTCATGTACTTCTACGATGACGCCCTCCATTCGGATTATCTTATCCCCATACTGCAACTCTGTCATGCATTTTCACCTGGCTTTTAGTCATATTTTTCTTTACGTTTCTTGCTCATCGGCAGAGACTGCTCATTTTCTACCAGATTCAATCCTTTTCCTGTTACACTTTCAATTGCTTCAACGTTTGAAGACTTAACATTCGGATTCCACTTCTTCTCAGCAGCCTTTACATCCTCGCCGCCCATCGCATTCTTAAGCATCTGAACTGCACGTACTGCATCCTCCGGACAAAGTGTATTACAAGCAAGAACCTCATTTTCGATACCTGATTCGGATTTGTTATTGTCAACCATGTGAGTCATATACTTGTTACCAACAACAAGCGCGCCCTGAACCGCACAGAAGGACATACCCACTACCGGGATTCCTCTCATACCGATCTGCTCATGGTGGCTTGCAAAGTCGATGTGGTTGTTACCGAAACCTTCTGTTGTAACGAATGCTCCATCAACGTCTAACATCTCGCAAAGCTGTCCGACACGTTTGGATACATAGAACTTCTCTGCATTAATCTGCGGGCTTCCAACGAATACAACGCCGCAAAGGTCGATCTCTTCATCGTGAAGAGCCTCAAGAACCAATGGCTCTCTCCAGTAATGTCTGGACATCTCTTTGGATGCAGGTCCGATACAGGTAAGTGCATGGATACATCCGTCAAGAACCTCAAGCGGAGATACAGCGACCGGAACGTTACCAAGGTCAACGTTCGGCTTAGCTCCAAGAACGCCTACCGGCTCTACAGGAAGGATCAGGTTGTCGTGCATAGCGCCCTGTCCCATGATCTCTTTTACGATTACGACTTTCTTCTTGCCAGGTCTTCTGTACTGGTCAAACTGCTCTGTGCTGACTACAAGAGACTCATCCAGCTTCTTTAAGCACTCGCGGATCTCCTGTGTGATAATGTCCGTAGCCGAATGTGCTGCTAACGGGCCAGGTCTCTCCATGTTCGTGCCTTCTTTGACCGTAACCTGTGTCTTAATGAAGATCTCACCCTTTTCCGGTGCTCCCGGACGTCCCCACATAATGTTCTCATCAAGGTATCCCTCAGAAGAACCAAACTCACCGATCTGAACGCCGTTCGCATCTGTACCTGTTACCATCATAACAACGCCGTCAAGAACTCTTGTTACGCCGGAACCGATCTCGCTCTCGCCCTCTTTTGTAGCGATTGGCTGAACGTCCATGATCGTCTCGGAATATGTGTGGTAATCCTCAGGCTTGATGATCTCGATCTTAAGGTCATATACCAGTTTCTGTGAATCAATACACTCTTTCTCGATGCCTTCGCGGATATAAATCGTGGTTCCGTCGATCTTCGTCTCCGGTCCTCTCTTTACATCTGTGATATTGAAGTGTTTTCTTGTTAAGCTTCTGATCAGCTTTGGCTCCTGCTCTGCTGCCGGTGCTGCTGCGCCTGCCGCTGCAACTACTGCCGCCGGTGCCTCTGCTACTACTGCTTCGCCGCCGCCAAGTGCTCCCACCGGAATCTGAAGGTCAATATCCTTACCTTCTCCGATGTGAATCTTAAGCATACCTCCTGCTGCAGGCACTACCGCCGGTGCTGCCGGTGCTGCTGCTGTCAGAGCCGGTGCTGCCTCTGCAGCCTCCTCTGATGCTGCCGCCGGTGCGCTCGGAGCCTTCACTCCCTCAAGCACATCTGCTGTAAGCGGGGCAAGAGAATCGCAGGTTTTTGTAAGTTTTGCTCCTAATACTTCCTCAATGGTCAGACAACCGTCAAGGTTTAATAATCCTGAATCTACCAAATCGTCAAAAATTGCCGGATCTTCCAGATTCGCAGGCTCGATTGTAATGCCGGCCTCGGCTCTACAACATAAAACCGCAGGATCATGAGCATGTGCTTTAGCTGTTTCAGCTGTGATAGACATATTGTTTTCCCTCCTTGTTTGGATTTCTAATTATATATACAATTGCCTACGGCACACAAGAAACCTCTCGCCTTATGCTGCGGATGGAAGAATCGGGGGTCCTCCTCCTCTGCCGTAAGCAACAGTAATACCTGTTTATCTGTCTTAAAAATCAATATCCTGGCTTACCTGTTTGGAAACCTTAAGCGTCCTGTACAGCGCATGACCAACAGATCTCATCACGTGATCTGTCTGGTGGAATACCTTAAGTCCCATCTTCGGCCCGGATGCCATAACGGTATTGGAACAGTCAGAGCAGTTGCCGATAATGATGTACTCACACTTATCCTTCTTGAACTGCATATTGTTCTTAACCTGTCCCGGACAATTGCCCGGCCTTAAGCACTTAAGCGGCGCGCCCGGCTTATTCTCGATAGCCTGCTTACACCTTGCCACGGATACGACCTTGCCGTTCATCTTCTCGCAGATCTCGCGCATACGCTCCTCATTGCCGCCGCATGCACAGACAAGAAGCCCCACATTCGCCCCATGAAGATCCGGGAACTCAACCGTAACAAGAATTCCGCCTGTTGTCTTGGTGATCGGCGCATCGAAGTCTGTAGACTTTCCGGTAAATGCACCGCCCATAACGATCTCACCGTACTTCCCGTCGATTCCGCCGGCTCTTTCGATCAGCTCGCCAACACTTGTCCCCACCGGAACATCCATGAAAACGTGTGCGCCGTTTCCACCGTTGAGCTTGCCGCGTACCGTCAGGTTCTTCGTGATACATGGCTTCTTCTCGTCAACCGCCTCTGCAACCTTAGCTGCCGTCTCAAGATTGACAACAACTGACTTCGCCGCAGACGGAAGCTGCATCGTCGTAAGGTTCACGCCGAGACACTCTCTTACTACCGCACGCTCCTCTCCCATCGGATAAATGTCCGGAAGAAGGTGCATGGATATGGCAGGCTCATTCTCCAATGCTTTCTGCAGTGTCTTGATGGCCTTCTGGTTCTTCTTTTTGATCGCGAAGATCGCTTTATCCGCATTGGTAATCTCCATACAATATTTCACGCCGCGGATGACTTTATCGCACTGCTCTTCGATCTGTCTGATATTATGCTCTAAGCCTGGCTCACACTCAGCCGCATTGATCAGGATATAACCTCTCTCGCAGTCAAGCTTAAAGTCCGCCGGCAGCTCCGGATTGATCTCCGGATCAAGCTCGCCCATCGGAGTCTCTGCCAGATTGATATTAAGCTTAATCCCTGTCGGGAAGCCTGCGCCTCCAAGTCCGACAACGCCTGCTTCCTTCACCATATCAAGCTTGCTCGCTCCCTCCGGCACATCAATCGGCACGAATTCGTCCGGCTGTTCCGCTGAAGGCTCGATAATGATCCGGTCTTCCGTAACCTCCGTTACCTTTCCGTACACACTGGAAAATATGTTAGCCCCAAGTCCTGTAGGCTCTGCGATCTTAGTACCTTTTTTTACTTCGTCGCCTGCCTTAACAACTGCCGCGCATGGTGCCCCAACATGCTGACGCAATAACATCTGTACATTTCCCATGTCAAACATCTCCTTTTCATGATTTATTTAGTAAAAAACGAAACCCGTCCGTTTCATTACCTCTCATCCGCTTTCACCCTCAGACTGATTAAGCTTCAACTGCCAAACTTTCTCCTTCGGTCGCTTTTAATATTCCCCAAAATCCTGATTTCATTTATGAAACCGGACCGAAGGCTATCTATTGATGATATCTATATGTATGCTCTGCCAAATTCTTAACATGCAGAAATACGCTTTTTTGGCGAGGGCATGTGGGAATCGAACCCACCCAGGACGCTCTTAACGCCCCACACTGGTTTTGAAGACCAGGAGGCACACCAGTCACCCATCTACCCCCATATACTCTTGTCCATTCGTGTTAACCATAACACATTCCAAACCATATTTCAACAGTTTTTATTTATTTTTATAATATTAAAAAAGCGTTGACTTTTCAAGGTTTTTCCTACATAATAAGAACAAAGGATTGAACCGCGTACTAGAACGCAGTCTATTTGTTATTTTTGTGTCATATCCATATATATTATACGCTTTATTTTCAGGAAAAAGGCACTGCCGGAATTATAGTTTCTGCTGTGTTTTTATAGAACTTATAGTTTTTTTCTATGAGTATGTTAAAAGGAGGTAGTTAATTATGAAGTTAGAAGCAAAAGTCAACTTCGACCGGTTTGAGAGCGCGCTCCAGGTAGTAGACTCTCATACTGTCGGCGAGTTCTGCCGTATCGTTATCGGAGGATTCCCGGAGCCGGAAGGCAGCACGATGATCGAGAAAAAGAAATGGATGGAAGATAATTACGACCATGTCCGCACCGCCCTCATGTTCGAGCCAAGGGGACATCACGATATGTTCGGCGCTTTCCTCTGTGAGCCGGTGAATCCGGAAGCGCAGTTCGGCGTTATGTTCATGGATACAGGCGGATACCTGAATATGTGCGGCCACTGTACGATCGGCGCTGTTACCGTAGCGATCGAGGCTGGGCTTGTAGAGGCCAAAGACGGGGAAAATGAAGTTGTCTTAGAAGCTCCTGCCGGAATCATCCGCACAAAGGCTGTCGTAAAGGACGGCAAGGTTGAGGACGTAACACTGACTAACGTTCCGTCCTTCGTTTACAAAGAAAACCAGAAGGTTACTGTTGACGGAAAGGATATCGAATTTACGATCTCCTTCGGCGGAAGCTTCTTTGCACTTGTTGATACGACCAAGCTTGATATCGGCGAGATCAACGCGAAGTCCGTTCCGGCATACGCAGACCTCGGCATGAAGATGTTAGAGCTTATCAATAAAGAGATTCCGGTCCAGCATCCGGAGCTTGACATCACTAGCGTTGATCTGGTTGAATTTTACGGTCCGACACCGAACCCGGAAAAAGCGAATATGAGAAATGTAGTTATCTTCGGCGAGCACATGGCTGACCGCTCACCATGCGGAACCGGAACAAGCGCTAAGCTTGCTACACTTCATCACTGGGGAGAGATCGGTGTAGGCGAGGAGTTTATCTACGAAAGCTTTATGGGAAGCCTTTTCAAGGGCGTAATCAAAGAGACGACCAAAGTCGGCGACTTTGACGCTGTTATCCCGATGATCACAGGAAGCTGCTACCTGACAGGCGTTGCAACTTACCTGATCGACCCGACAGACCCATTGAAATATGGTTTCCAGGTAGGCTAATCTTAGCAGATGCCAGTTAGTCTAGAAAGAATTGCAGAAGCGGATTGAGGTCGATCCGCTTCTCTTTTTATAAAATTCAGAAAGGAATGGTGAAAAACCGATGCCGAGGAAACGCCAGCCAACGAAAACCCGCATCGTGAAAGCCGCATGGAATCTGTTTTATAAATATGGTTACGACCGAACGACTATTGAGGATATTATTGCAGCCTCTAAAACTTCTAAAGGAACTTTTTATCACTATTTTAAAGGCAAAGAAGCCCTTCTCAACAGTCTGTCCTACTTGTTTGACGAAAAATACGAGGAACTTTACAACACGATCGACCACGGTTTATCCAGCTACGACAAGCTGCTGCTCTTAAACCGCGAGCTGTTCAGCATGATTGAAGAAAGCGTTGACATCAGTCTGCTGGCTTCTCTTTATTCCTCGCAGCTAATAACCAAAGACAAAAAGTCATTGTCTGACAAAAAGCGTTTTTATTTCAAATGGATTACTGAGATCATATCTGATGGTTTAGAACGAGGCGAATTCAGGAACACGAGCACTGCCGAAGAACTCATGGATATCTATGCCATGTATGAACGGGCGCTTCTATACGACTGGGCACTGTTCAAAGGCAGGTTTTCTCTATCTGAATACAGTAACAAGCTGCTTCCGCACGTACTAGATACTTTTATCGAAGGAGTATAGTTATGAAGATTTCTGATGGACCCAGAAAGGGTACTTTCATCCGGCAGATCTTACCGCCGCATCAAAGTACCCTTTCTTGCTGCCCGGAATTAATGCTCTGTCCGGCTGGTTACTTATTATTCTAGAATCGGACTGCTGAAGCTCCAGGCAGCTTTTTTGTTCAATACGAAGCCGTCACACCATACACTCATGGATCTCTTCTTCTTCGATTCCGGCCCTTTTCATCATCGCCACGATCTGCTCTCTGTCCGAAAGCTCTGCGCACCAAGACAGGCCGCAGCCCGCGGAGATCGCCCGCGGGACCGGTATGATCCTCCCCGGGACATCCTGCTCTTTGCACGCCTTCTCCATCGCCATGGCGTCCGCCGTCGTGTGGAATGTCACCACAAGCCTAAGCTCTTTTTTCTTCATCTCTACTCGTCCTCCTGCGCAAGCTCCCTGACAGCGCAAACCGCCGTCTCCACTTCCTCATCTGTATTATAATGGCAGAAGCTGAACCTCACCGCACCCTGCTCCACCGTACCGAGCGCCTCATGCATAAGCGGCGCACAGTGCCCGCCCGGCCTTGTGGATATTCCGTAATCCGTAAGGAGCGCATCGCTCACCTCACCGGAATCATAATCACCGATGTTGAGCGTAACGATCGGGCATCTCTCTTTTCCGGAAAAGTCGCCGTACACGGTGACACCGGGGATATCCTTCACCCCATCGTAGAACTTTTGCATCAGCTCCTGCTCCCTGGCGCGAATCACATCAATCCCCGTCTCCAGAAGATACCCTAAAGCCGCATGCAGCCCTGCGAGCCCATGACCGTTGAGGGTTCCCGCCTCAAGGTGGGTCGGCATCTCCTCAGGCTGCGACTTATTGTAGGTCTGGACTCCTGTTCCGCCGCATTTTAACGGACGGATAAAAAGCCCTTCCCGCACATACAGGCCGCCTGTTCCCTGAGGCCCTAAGAGCCCTTTATGCCCGGTAAAGCAGAGCACGTCGATATTCATCCGCCCCACGTCGATCGGAAACACACCGGCCGTCTGGGATGCATCCACCACAAACAGCACGCCGTGTGCCTTCGCGATCCTTCCCACAGCTTCCACATCCACATAATTCCCCGTCAGATTCGAGCCGTTCGTACATATGATCATCCGCGTCTCACCGCAGATTTCCTCCTCGATCCGGGAGATGTCAAGCCTTCCTTGTCTGTCGCTCTCCACGATCGTAAGCCTTACGCCCTGTCTCTCCATATCGTACAGCGGGCGCAGGACAGAATTGTGCTCCAACATCGTCGTGATCACATGGTCGCCAGGCCTTAAAAGCCCCCTGATGGCTATATTCAGGCTCTCCGTCGAATTAGCTGTGAACACCACCTGCTTCGGGCTCGTCCCTCCAAACAGCCTGCATAATCTTTCCCGTGTATCATAAATGATCCTGGAAGCGCTTAATGACGCTTCATTCGCCCCTCTTCCGGCATTGCCCATGGAACCCATGGCGCCCGCAACCGCATCGATCACGCACTGCGGCTTGTGCATTGTCGTTGCCGCATTATCCAAATATATCATCTGCTTATCCCCTTCTCGCATTTTTCCTGATCAGGCCGCATCGCTCCGGATACGGCCCATAGCGGAAACACCGCCTCAAATGTTGTATATGTCTTTAATGATCTTAATAAATCTCTCCACATTCGCCGTCATCGGCGTATTTTTATTGTACACCAGATTGATATCCCGCCCTGCATCTGACTTGGGAATCGGAAATGCCAGCATATGCCCCTCCTGCACCTCCTCCTCCGTCGCCAGCCGGGACAGGATAGACACCCCCATCCCCTGACGCACAGAACGCTTGATCGTCTCCTGATTGTCAATGCTTGCGATAATATCCAGCTCGCCCATATCGATCCCCGCCTTCTTAAGCTGCTTCTGCGCCTCCTTGCGGGTACCGGAGCCCTCCTCGCGCAGGATGACATGCTCGCCCTTAAGCCAGAAGATCTCATCGCCCCCGTCTTCCTGCAAAGCTCGGTACTTTTCCGTATTCGGCGTGATGATCGACAGCTTATCCTTATAAAACGGTATATATCTGCAATACTTTTTCTCCAGCACAGTTCCGGTAAATCCCACGTCCGCCATGCCGTCCACGATATGAGACACCACCTGGCTGCTGTCCGTCTCAATCAGCTTAAACTGCTCCTTCGGATAGAGCTTTTTAAACATCATCAGCACATCCGGAAGAAGATACTGCGCCGGTATGGTAGACGCCGCGATCGTGATACTGTGATTCGAAGAATTTCTTCCTCGTATATTAAAATGCTCTGCGATCTGACATTCCAATTCAAACATCTGCTTTGCATATTTATACAGATCCTGTCCCGCATCCGACATCGTCACTTCCTTCGTATTGCGGATAAACAGCCTGACCTTAAGCTCCTTCTCAAGGGCAGAGATATGCGCGCTGACCGTCGGCTGCGTCAGATACAATTCCTTCGCGGCCTTTGAAAAGCTGCCTGTCTCCACAACCTTCACAAAAGCCTCCAATTGTTTCAAATTCATCTATATGCTACCCTTTCACTTTCTCCGCCCGTCTTTTTCGTCACCTTGATGCTGTCCATATATTCCAGGATCGGCTTCGCGCTCTTCCGGCTGGTGGAGAACAGATCCCGTACTTCCGCGATCGTAATGACCGGATACTCGGACAGCTTACGAAGGATCACCTCTTTCGCCTCGTCCATATACCGCTTAAGCGTATACATATCCTCCGCAACCTTCACTGCCTTTCCTTCCTGCAGCAATATGTTCAGTATATCGTCCTGTATCTCTCTGGTGGTGCCTTTACAGTTGATCTCTGTGTAACGCACAAAATCAAAGCGGCTCTTCTCAAAGGTATCAAGAAGGACTCCCGATACCCTGTTATATGTTCCATCTCTGCGTATTTCATAACCGGCTGTGCATAAAAATTCATCAGCCTTCTGAATCCGCCCGTTTTCTTCCATCATCCCGATCATACGGTCAAACACATTCGGCTTCATTTTTGAAAAGTACGCCGCCTGCACCTCCGCCTTCTTCATGCCGCAGCGGTACGGATATTTTTCCTCGTAGGCGGATAATGCGCTGCAAAGCACTCTCTCTGCCTCCGCTGCCGCCTCCGCATGCCAGACATAAGTATCTTTGCGCATGGCAAAGACAAGAACCTTGTTCTGACCCGCAAGCTCCTCAACATCTTCTTTTACCTCATCCGCGGAAAGCGCCGTAAGACGCGCAAGCTCTGACACCGTGACCATCGCCTCCCGGTGACTCTTCACGTGAAGCTCGATCACATCCGCACTGGAGCCGGACTCCTTCCTCTGCAGCTCTTCGATCACATCCTCCCGGAAACGCTTTTTTATGGCCGGATTCGGCTCTAAGACCACGCCGCCGCCGATCGTCTCCATGGGCGAATAAAACCGTACGATAAACTTATCGCCCCGGCGCACCGCGATGCTCTCCTCCAGCCTGAGCTGCGCAAGCCCGCTCTCCCCCGGCCCGATCTCATCCTGATCAAGAAGGACCGCCCGGCACAGAATCTCACTTGTCCCGGTAAAAAAATGCAGCCTTGTGTGGTTCGTCAGCACACGCATAGAGCTGTCCAGCACATTCAGGCGCACATCCAAAAGGTCCGCCGTCTTCATGCTCCCAGGCGAAGCAAGGACGCACCCCCGGCGTATCTCTCTTTTCTTTATGTTCGACAGGTTGATCGCCACACGCTGCCCGGCATAGCACTCGGACTTGTCCTCGCCATGCACCTGTATGCTGCGTATCTTGCTCTCCTTCCCCAGCGGGTAGATCTCCAGCGTATCCTCTTTGCGGATCGTGCCGGAGACAAGGGTTCCGGTGATCACCGTCCCAAAGCCTGACAGTGAAAAGGCCCGGTCTATGGGAAGCCTTGGTATGGTATGGATATCCTTTTGCACCAGCTCGTCACTGGTCATATGTCCAATCAGCTCCACAAGCGCCGAGAGCCCCTCGCCCGTAGCGGCAGAAACCTTTACCACCGGCGCTTTCTCAAGAAATGTCCCTTCAAGCTCCTCCTTGACCTCTTCTTCCACCAGTTCCATCCACTCATCGTCCACAAGGTCGCATTTATTCAGCACGATAATGCTCTTCTCGATCCCAAGAAGACTGAGGATGTCCACATGCTCTCTCGTCTGCGGCATAATCCCTTCATCCGCAGCGACCACAAGGAGCACCAAATCCATACCCACAACGCCCGCAACCATATTGTTGATAAATTTCTCATGTCCCGGAACATCGATGATTCCCGCCCGGTCGCCGCCCGGCAGGTCGAAATAAGTAAAACCAAGATCAATCGTGATCCCTCTTCTCTGCTCCTCCTCCCAGCGGTCGGTATTCCTTCCGGTCAGGGCTTTGATCAGCGTAGTCTTGCCATGGTCGATATGCCCCGCCGTTCCTATTATTACATTCTTCATCTTTTCTCCAGCACCTCATATTCCTTCAACTGATCCGCCGCCAGCCTGACATCTCCCTGCTTTAATGTCCTTGCATCCAGGATGACCGTGTCATTCGCCGTCCGCGGAATAATCGGAATCGGAAGACGGCGCATGCGCTCCTCCAATTCCGTCACACTGATCTTTTCCGGCCGGATCATCACCGCCATACTCGGAATCCGCTCAAGCGGAAGAGACCCTCCGCCGATCTGTGACTCGCAGGGCTTTACCTCTATGTTCGCAGGAAGGTGCGCTGCCCTCATCCTTCTGGCAAGCAGCCGCGCACGCTTCTCTACATCTTCCAGCGGCTCCGTGATCATCCGGAGCACCGGTATATTCTCTACTGCTTTTTCTTCTGACAGATATTCCTGCAGCACCAGCTCAAGGGTCGCCGCAGTGAACTTGTCGATCCTCAGCGCTCTGGTAAGCTGGTTTTTCTTCATCATATCAATATATTTCTTCTTCCCGATGATGATCCCTGCCTGCGGGCCTCCGAGAAGCTTGTCGCCGCTGAAGCACACGACATCCGCGCCCTTGACGACAGACTCCTGCACAGTCGGCTCATGTGTAAGCCCGTATTTGGCAAGGTCGATCAGCACGCCGCTTCCCAGATCCTCTACCACCGGCAGGCCATGCTCCTTAGCCAGCGGAATCAGCTCGTCCACCGCCACCGAATCCGTAAAGCCCACAATCCGGTAATTACTTGTGTGAACCTTAAGAAGTGCCCTCGTATCCTCCGTTATGGCAGCTTCATAGTCATCATAATGGGTCTTATTGGTCGTGCCGACCTCCACAAGCGACGCCCCGCTTTGCTCCATCACATCCGGGATCCTGAACTTCCCGCCGATCTCGATAAGCTCCCCACGAGATACGATGACCTCTCCGCCCTTCGCCAGAGAGCTTAAGATCAGCAGAACTGAAGAGGCGTTATTATTCACCGCCATAGCCGCCTCCGCCCCGGTGAGCTTACAGAGCAGCTTCTCAAAATGAGAATAACGCTCGCCTCTCTTTCCTGCCTCAAGATTGTATTCCAGATTAGCGTAGCCTGACACCAGCGCCATCACCCGCTTCATATGCTCTTCACTGATGGGCGCGCGGCCCAGATTCGTGTGGAGGATCGTCCCTGTGCCATTAATCACCTTACGCATATTCGGCGTATGCATAGCCGACACCTCACGTTCAATATGCGGCACCAGCAGCCCAATCTGCTCCCTTGCAGCCTCCTCATCACCGGCCTTCGCAATAAACTGGCGCAGACCATCCAGCTCTGTATGAATCGCCTCCATCACCGTCTCACGGCTGTACCGGCCGATCAGCTCCCGGACCGTTTCATCCTCCAGAAGCACATCCACCTTCGGGATGCTCCTGTATAAAAGATTCTTATTCATTTCATTCCCCTTTTTCTGATTACTGTCCACCCTGCGGACAATAACTTTGCCTGTACATTTTCTTTAAAAATGTTCTCCTTTGTACTGTCTTTCCGCAAATCCCCGCCGCCTTAAAACAGCCGGATCAGCTTATCGCTCTTTTCTGCCACTCTGCCGATGACCGATACCGTCGTATCCATATGCGCCGCCCCAAAATCAGCCATCATCTCATCCAGATTCTTTGGAGATACACTGATCAAAAGCCCTCCGGATGTCTGCGGGTCGTAGAGGAGATCTAAGAAATGCTCCTCCACCGCCCCGGTCTCCACATGCTTCATGGAGTATCCCCGGTTTTTGTAAGCGCCCGCCGGGACAAGCCCCATCTTCGCATAATCAGCCGCATCCTGCAGATACGCAATATCCTGTACCTTTATCTCGAATGTAACCTCGCTGGCAGAAGCCATCTCCACGCAATGCCCCAGAAGCCCAAAGCCGGTAATATCCGTACAGGCAGACACATCATACTTCTCCACCACCTGTTTCCCCAGCTTATTCAGAGACGCCATGACCGTCTGAGCCTCCCGGACTGCCGAAGGAGAGGCCATCTCCGCTTTTATGGCAGTATTGACGATCCCGCTTCCAATCTGTTTAGTCAGGACCAGGACATCGCCCGGCCTGCAGCCATAATTTTTAAATATCTTATCAGGGTGTACAAAACCGGACACACATAACCCGTACTTCGGCTCATCGTCCTGTACGGAATGTCCGCCTACTAATACCGCACCTGCTTCTTTCACCTTCGCCGCGCCACCCGCAAGGATGTCGCCCAAAATCGCCGGATCCAGACAATTCGGGAACCCGACTATGTTAAGTGCGACCGCCGGCTCGCCTCCCATCGCCCACACATCACTCAAGGAGTTGGCAGCCGCAATCTGTCCGAACATATAAGGATCATCAACGATCGGTGTAAAGAAATCAACGGTCTGGATCATAGCGATATCGTCCGTCACTTTATATATGGCCGCATCATCGGACGTCTCGATTCCGACGAGCAGATGATCATCCTGGAATTTTGGCAGCTTACCCAGAACCTGGGCAAGGGTCTCCGGACCGATCTTAGCCGCTCAGCCTCCGGTCTTACTTAAACTTGTTAATCTGACATCTGATTTCATACGTCAACAATCCTCCTACTGTTTTTCTGATATTACCGTCACAAAATATTTTGCCCCATAATATCATTTCTATATTAGAAAACGCGGAAAACCGCATATTTCCCATGGTAATTTTTGCTTATTGAAAATAAGAGCCATGCCTCTGCTTTTGAAGTATGGCTCTTTTCGTATACATATTTTGTTTCCAGCGGAATCTTTTAAAGCACTTATGGCTTGATGATCCTTCCGGCATTCGCCATCGTCTCAACAATGCTGTACATATTCGTCACTGTGCCTACCTTAAGCTTCTCTTTCAGCCCATAGTAATCAAGGCATGTCCCACAGGTCATGATCTCTACGCCCTGGGCTTCCAGAGACTTAAGATCCTCAAGAGAGTCTGAACCTTCTGCGGTCAATGTCGCTCCTCCGTTATAGAAAAGCATCGTCTTGGGCAATGTGTCAAGCTGCGTTACCGCAAAGATGAATCCTTTGACCAGCACCTTGCCAAGCTCGTCATTCCCCTCGCCCATGCGGTCTGAAGACACGACTACTACTGTATTATCTCTTGCATCCGGCACACAGCTCACCTCTTCGTCGTCTGCTGCCGAAGGAGCTCCCTCCATCTGAACGGTAATCTTGAATTCCCCATCCGAAATCTTCTCGGAGGATACCTGCCCTCCGGAAGCTGATGCCATCTTCGTCACATTCTGGACAGCGATCTCATTGTCCACAAGCACCTCGATAGTCTCCGGACCAGTAAGCGCCTGCATTGCCTTTTTGGTCTTAATGACCGGGATCGGGCAATTATCTCCCATTGCGTTGACTGTAATCATAATGCTACCACCTTTCCACCCATTTCCCAGTCCCCGTGATACAGGCAGACCGCTCCGCTTTTTGTATCTCATATATAGAGATATTCTATCACTGAATATGCAAAAGGTAAATGGGAATTTAAAAATTTATACCTAAAAGACATCCGCCGGGGTGCTGCCCGTTCCGCGGCCAGCAAATCCCTGACAGGATACCCTCTGGTTTTAGCGTAATATCTTATATTCCCCGTCCTCGTAATAGGCCGGCTTCATCTCACCTTTGCGGAACGCGGCGAGGAAATCTTCGAACGTTCTGATCTCCTCTGGGAAATAGGTAACGCATACCCCCACCTTCTCCGGCACATGGCAGTCACTGGCGCCGAGCGTAAACAACCCTAATTTTTCCGCATACTCCGCCGCCTTCCGGCATGCCGCTTTTGAAGTGCTCCCGTTTAAGACCTCCAGGCCGTCAAGCCCCCTGACCTCCAGCAGATGCTCCTCCAGCCCCCGCCGGTTATTGCGGAACGGATGCGCCGCAAAGCATACGCCGCCCTGGGCTTTCACCATATCAATAAAATCCTGCGCCGGAACCCGCTCCTTCGGATAATCGTCTATTCCGAAAGCAACGATATCTCCCTGCAGCGAATAGAACTCAATCCCCACAAATACGGGGAAGCCTGTTTTCCTTGTGTATTCCTTCGCGTGCGCTTTAAATCCCATGCTGTCATGATCTGTAATGCATACAGCACCAAGACCTTTCTCCTTCGCAATTCTTACGATCTCATCCAGCTTTAAAAAGCTGTCCTTTGAATATGTCATCTCATGCATATGTACATCTATAAACATCTATAATTCCCCGCTTTGACAATAACTATTACATTTATTATATAATCAGCAGACGAACTCTTCAAATAGGGAATTATTATATATAGCATTATATATTGATATTTTCTATAATCATGCTTCCAAAAACAATTTAACGCCCCCGGTTAAATCTATACCGATAAAAATTTTATCCATTCCACAAATCTCCGGAACGTGGTATACTATTGTTAAATAAATATGTCAAGATAAAACTGATGTTTAAGAAGGGGGTAGTTTACATGACAAAGGAATTAATCAAAGAAGTCAAGCACATCCAACAGTGCCTGATCGACAAGGAGATGGCCGGTGAAGAATGGGAAGAAAAGATGGAGATCGTACGTAAGCTTGAGGACGTATCCTCCTATCTTAAAGATGCCCTCGGACGGGGGATTGAGTTTTGATCAAAGGACTTGTATTCGATATGGACGGGCTTTTGCTGGATTCTGAGCGGATCGTGCAGCGCTCATGGAATGAAGCCGGGGAAGTGATGGGGATCCCCGGCATCGGCGGGCACATCTACAACACGCTCGGCCTGAACCGGAAAGCCCGGAATGCATATTTTCAAAATGCTTTCGGACCGGATTTTTTACTGGAAGAATTCAACCAGAGAACCAGCGATATCTTTTTCCGGATCGTGAAAGAGACAGGGATACCGCTGAAAGCGGGTGCAAAGGAACTCCTAAGATACGCCAGGGACCATGGCTATAAGATCGCCGTTGCCACCTCTTCAAGCAGACAGTATGCAGTGAAGGAGCTTGAGGATGCCGGGATCTGGCAATATTTTGACGGCGGGATCTTCGGGGATATGATCGAAAACACTAAGCCCGACCCGGAGATCTACCAAAAAGCCTGCGATATCATCCGGTTAAGCCCCGTCGAATGTCTTGCCTTAGAAGACGCTCCGGCAGGCATCCGCTCCGCACATGCGGCCGGCCTCAGGGTGGTCGCCATACCGGACCTTGTACAGCCTGATGAAAAATTGCTGGCCCTTACGTACAAAAAACTGGACACCTTACATGAGGTGATCTCATTACTAAAAGAAGAATAGGCTTTCGCCTATTCTTCTGCAAATACGTCTTTACCCATTCCGCAGATGGGGCATACCCAGTCGTCCGGAATATCTTCAAATGCAGTCCCCGGAGCGATCCCTCCGTCCGGATCTCCAACCTCCGGGTCGTATACATATCCACATGGTTCACATACATATTTTTTCATCATCACATTCCTCCGTTTCGTCTTATTACCGTTACTGTCCGCTCCGCGAACAGCAGCGGTTATTCCTGTACTATCTGCCGAATGCTTCGCAGATGTACCATAGTATTTCTTCATACGCTTTAAATTATAGAATATTCTGCAGAAAAATGAAAGAAAAATTCTATAAACTTTTTCTTGATTTTCTAAAGCATCATTACTGTTCACGGATCAGGAATGCAAACTGGCTGCGCATTCCGTAAAAACATGCTACAGGATCCTCTCTACCTTGTCTCCCAGCGCCCGGACGCTCCGCAGGGCAGGATAAGCCCTGACCGGGTAACCGGTATCCCAATCTCTTGAGAATTCACACGGCCGTCCCATCTGCCCATCTCAACGGAAAGCATATAGGTCAGCACAGCAGGG
>Ga0137306_101487_pt1 | contig 23549 bp, 23 predicted proteins | sample Inofroosms_March_FD_97187 | JGI IMG/M metagenome (GOLD analysis project Ga0137306, IMG submission 97187) | Mouse cecal microbial communities from Vienna, Austria - N-Acetylneuraminic and N-Acetylglucosamine D2O microcosms_March | ecosystem: Host-associated > Mammals > Digestive system > Large...
GAATCCTTTGTATTCCCCCCTTAAATCGTGATCTTTGTTCTTAATATCCAAAGGTTCCGGTTTCATCAATTTCTCAAGAACAAATTCGAAAAGCTGGAAATCATATCCTCTCTTTTGGCATAGCTTTATATCTTTCTTTATTTTCCCGGAATATTTCAAGATATACATCCTTATCCCTCCAGCATAGCGGAAATAAAATCGTGCGCAGTGCCTTCAAAGACTGTACCGCCTCCATTTTCCAATTCCTGCATAGCCTCTATTGTTTCGTCATTTGGTATCTTTTCAGAAATCTCATTCCCAGCGGTCACTCCTTGCAGATACGCAATTACATATTCTATCTTATAATCTGGAACAGCTTCTAATAGCCGCATTGCTCTTTCTCTATTACTCACGGGTTTATTCCTCTCTTTCTTTTTCTTTATTTTGACAATATCTACCTATACTTTTTTCGATGTTACTCATTATAGTTCCTTTTCATCCATTATACCCTGAATCACCATCTGGCACAATCACTTGCCTTACCTGATTTTTTTAGCTTTCGAATGGTTTTTTATCTCACTGCAAGTCTATGAATTATACAATACCTGGATTTTTCATTTATCACAGCAAATCACTGATTTGGATAGACAGGCCGGTAAATATGTGGGCCGATATTTCATCTTCAAATAAAAAAGCATTTGAGTCTTCTTCCCCATCAAAGAAATAAGTCTGCACAATTTTCTTCAAAGGATTCACGATCCAGTATTCACGTACACCGGCAGTACGATATTTGAATAATTTGACAGAATAATCCATCCGAGCGGTGCTTGGTGAAATAACTTCTATAATCCAATCCGGAGCACCATTGTATCCACGGTCGTCCAACTTGCTTTTATCACATATGATACTGATATCCGGTTCAACATAGTTTGCATCGTCTGCATTCAAAAAAACCGCAAAGGGAGCAGGAAACACTTCGCAGCTGCCTTTGTGTTTTTTTATATATTCCCTGATTTCACCTGCCAGGTTCATCAGGATACGTTGGTGCACGGTGCTTGGCGGTGCCATATCGTAAATCTGGCCGTTAATCAGTTCGGCACGCTGGCCTTCCGGCAGAGCAAAGATATCCTCGATGGTATAAGCTTTTTCCTGTGGCAGTGCCATAATATCACTCCTTTTCTTTATAAATATTATACCCACAGTCGCCCTCTAAAACAATCCTAAATTCCTCTCTTTCCAAAAAGTCCGAATCGGATACTTCTGATATTTTCAATATTTCCAAACCGTCGCCACAGAACCGCCTCCCACCTGCCGCCCTTTCCCTCTGCAAGTATTTAGATGTACTTCATTGCTCCCAACGCTTTCTTCCTCGCTTTTCCCATCAAAACCAATGAAAAACGGCTTGGTTCCGCTGTTTTCAGAACCAAGCCTTGGTGATGGAAACAATGGGGCTCGAACCCATGACCTCTCGCGTGTGAGGCGAACGCTCATCCCAGCTGAGCTATGTTTCCATACAGTATTGTGATTTTTAATTAACGTCCTGACGTAATTCTGAACGTCTGCTTTGTGGTAAGAATCCCTCTCCTTTTATGGGCTCCTCTATACCACAAATGATGGACCTGGCGGGAATCGAACCCGCGTCCAAAAACCCATCCCATGTACTTCTACTATCATAGTCCGTTCTTTTTCATTCCCTCTGCCGTACGAAAACGAACATCCTTACGGTTTCAGTAGCTTCATGATACGCCTGCTGGCTCAAAGCTTTGCCGGCATCGTTTCCCGCATAGTCGGTGCCAGATTCCCGGAGTGCGGGTGCCCCGGGGCTGACATGCAGCAATTAGGCTGCAGCTAATTCGAAATTATCGTTAGCGTTTAATTTTAAATGTGCGATTTGACGCATCTGCCTGCGGATAGCTTCTCCATCTTCAAGATCCCTGTCGAAACCAGTACAAGCCCTTAGATGAATGACAATTACTCATGTCATAACTATTTTAAAAAAGAACAGCATATTAGTCAAGTAAAACACACAAATTCATAAAACTTTTACAAAACCATTTAAATCGCCCCTTCATTTTTAAAATGTTCTTTTAAGAAATGTTTTATATTCTCTTCGGTTTGTGTTAAGATAGTAAATAGAAAATTCTATTTTTTTCAGATACAAACTGTTAACCGGAAAGGAGTGTATATTATGCCGACAACATATGCACACTATAAATTTGGAAAGGACGTGATCGACACCCTCCCGAAGCATTTCCAGAAAACCATAGAAAGCAAACGGGAATTATTTGATATCGGACTGCATGGGCCTGATATTTTATTCTATTACAGAGTGTTCATGACAAACCATGTAAATACCACCGGATATGAACTCCATGACCAACCTGCGGATGCTTTCTTTTTTCAGGCTGCCCAGGTCATTAAGCGTTCTCTGAATCAGGAGGCGGCGCGTGCGTATATCTACGGATTCATCTGTCATTTCGCGTTGGACAGCGAGTGCCACAAATACGTTGAAAAAATGATACAGGTCAGCGGAATCAGCCACTCCGAGATTGAAATGGAGTTTGATCGTCTGCTCCTGACGGAAGATCATATAGATCCTGTTTCCTATCTGGGAACCAATCATATCCATCCTACGATGAAAAACGCAGAGGTGATCGCTCCGTTCTTTGAAGAGGTCTCGGCAAAGGAAGTAAAAAAGTCTCTGTCCTCCATGATCCAGGTCCATAAGCTGCTGCTTGCGCCGAATCCCGGAAAACGCCGCTTTTTATTCGGCGCCATGAAACTTGCCGGACAATATGACTCCAAGCACGGCATGGTCATGAGCGAGGTGCCCAACCCGTCATGCGAGGATTACTGCCGGCTGCTGAAAAAGCTGTATAAAGGCGCCGTACCTCTGGCGGTCGGACTGATCATAAAATACCAGAAACTGCTTACCGACGGAACAGAACTTCCGTCCAGATTTCATGAAACCTTTGGTCCTGGGGAACGCTGGCAGGATCTGCCTCTATGAATTTCAAAAACAGTAAAGGATGAATAATATGAATTTTAAAATGACCCCGCTGGAAAAAAAATGGGTATTGTATGACGTGGGTAACTCCGCATTTTCAATGCTTGTAGCCACGATTTTTCCGATATACTTTAATTACCTAGCAGAAAATGCCGGTATCTCTGATGTAAATTATCTCGCCTACTGGGGATACGCTTCCTCCATCTGTACCCTCCTGGTCGCGCTGATGGGGCCGACCCTGGGAGCCGTAGCCGATACAAAGGATTTTAAAAAGCGAATCTTCAAAGTCGTTCTCTTCATCGGTGTGACCGGCTGTATCATCCTGGGATTTTTGTCTTCCTGGATCTGGTTCCTGGGTGTGTTCATCCTTGCAAAGACCGGCTACTCCGCCAGCCTTGTTTTCTATGATGCCATGCTTACAGATGTAACCGAGCCGGAACGGATGGATACGGTATCCTCACAGGGTTTCGCATGGGGATATATCGGAAGCTGCGTCCCCTTTGTTGCAAGCCTTGGTGTCGTATTAGGCGGAGGTTCCCTGGGACTTAGCATGCAGTCCTCCATGGCCATTGCTTTTTTCATCACGGCGGCCTGGTGGCTGGCTTCTGCAGTTCCTCTGCTCATTTCCTATAAGCAGAAATACTATATCGAAACTACAGAGCATGTGATCCGCAACAGCTTCCGCAGGCTGGGTAAAACCTTCACAGACATCAAGAAAGAAAAGCACATCTTCCTTTTCCTGCTTGCGTTTTTCTTCTATATTGATGGAGTCTATACGATCATTGATATGGCGACTGCTTATGGGCAGGCCCTGGGGTTTGACAGTACAGGACTGCTTCTGGCGCTTTTGCTGACACAGGTTGTCGCGTTTCCTTCGGTCCTGCTTTTAAACCGACTTGCGAAAAAAATCGGTTCCACGAAGATTTTAACCCTCTGTATTCTGGCATACCTGTTTATTGCTTTGTATGCATACGGCCTGAACTCCCAGCGGGATTTCTGGATCCTCGCGGTCATGGTCGGTCTGTTCCAGGGTACGGTGCAGGCCCTGTCACGATCCTATTTCGGCAAGATTATCCCGGTAGAAAAATCGGGAGAATATTTTGGACTTTATGATATCTGCGGAAAAGGTGCCGCGATCCTGGGCACGACTCTTGTTTCTGTCATGAGCCAGCTTACCGGAAAGATGAACGTCGGGGTGGCTACGATATCTGTACTTTTTGTGATCGGACTGCTGCTGTTCCGAAAAGCAGTGAAGTTAAATGAAGAACATCTGTAATCCTTTCAGTCTGCCGCATCATGCGCATGCGGCAGACTGATCTTTGATGGATTCAGCTTTTTTATACATATCTTGTATATCTCAATGCATAAAAGATCCCTGCAAGAAGTACGGCTGCCGAAGATGCGGCCAAAATCAAGGAATTTCTTTCCGGAATCTCTTCTGCTGTTTTCATTCCTTCTGGAATCTCTTCCTGCATTTTCATTTCCCCTGGAAATCCTTCCTGCATTTTCGTTCCGTCTGGAAATCCTTCCTGCATTTTCGTTCCGTCTGGAATCCCTTCCTGCGCTTTCGTTCCGTCTGGAAATTCCTCTGTTCTAAAATCATTTCCTCTGCCGCTGACTTCTGCTGCTGGTTTGTCTTCACCTGTAAAGTCTGCTGTCTCCCGCATAAATTCTCCTGGACCATTTCCCGCGCCAAATGTATTTCCCATAGTTCCCATTGCTTCAATGGATAAACTTACTGCTTCCTCCGCCTCAGAATCTCCTGTCTGCTGTTCTTCCAAGACCGTTTGTCTCGCAGTTTCTGTGGAAGAAATCGTCCCGTCCAGCTGTCCTTTGATACTTTCCGCGCGCAGCATACAAAAACTTTTCAGCGTGGAAACGCCCGTCTGAAATTCCTCATAGGTACAGAATTTTGTCGGATCCTTTTCTACATACGGCGCAATCATTTCAGAAACCGCATCTATCATCCGTTCAAATTCCCCGTTCGTAAAATACTGCTCTATAAATTCCGCAAAATACTGGTGATACTGTTCTGTGTATTCCTCATCCGCAAAAATCCAGGCAAGCATGGGCCTTGATTCCACAGTACCGCCGGATACCGGGGAATCAATGGGATAATTCACCAGTCCTTCGGCGTCTGTTCCAGATTCGAACCCTCCGAAAGCCAGGTTATAGTCCCAGGGGATCATGGAAAGCTGTCCGTCCTTTTCATACAAATAATAATTGTGGATCATAGAGCCCGTATAGCTGTCAAAATTGCATACAAAATTATGCACTGTAAAATAACGGATCACTTCCTCTATATCGACCACCGTCTCCAGAGTTTCCGCTTCATTCAATTTCTTTAAAGACGCGATCAGGCGGTCTTTGTCACTGTCCGTGATCTCCGTTTTCGCATGATCAAAAATATTGCTGTAGCTGTCGTATTCATCATCCGTGTAGATCAGAGATACATCATCGCTGCCCATGACCATTTTGTCCGGTCCGCCCGGGCTTTTTCCCGCCTCCACTCCGGGTATGCCCCGATTGCTTTTGCCGTCATATCCATTTAGGTTCTCCTGCTGGTTTCCTGCTTCTCCAAGAATCCCCGGATCGAATCCTGCTCCATTTCCTCTGCCCCCGCCCATGCTCATACTGTCCGGCTTATACAGTTCTCCGTAATCATTTCCATAATTCCGCTCCAGGAAGCTCTCTTCCACCCCTTCCACAGCAAGATAGAGTCCAAAGTCCTCTCCATTTACCGTAAGATACACATAGCTGCAAAGAGGTGAATCCACACCGAATCCGGACATCATCTGATAAGACACATAGTCCTTCATATAAGTGTTGTCCTGAATTATATTGTTCAGGCACAGCTTATCCAATCCATAGTAGGTATTTGACGGATCATAATGGTCAAATTCGACCTTAAAGCTGTAACGGTTATTTCCATAAGCTTCCACAGATGTAAGCGACGTATTTCCTTTTGCTCGGATCGCCACATTCTTACATGCCTCCTGATCGATCGCGAGAGAACAGGATACATATTCTTCATCCGTGCATCCTTCCAAAAATGCATCCCAGTCTTCCATCTCAATATCAATGGTATGAACCGTAGTCGTGTCAAACAGCCTCGTTTCATATCCCATAGTACGGGATATGGCCTGTACGCCGAATTTTCCGGCATTCATAAAGACAATGGTTAAAAGCAGGACCAGCAGAAGTACGCCGCAGCAAATCCTGTCAATCTGTTTATGTGTTGACATGCGCTTTCCTCCCTGTTCGTTTCAGTATACTAAAGAACTGTCCCAACATAACTCCGATAGCCAGCATGATTTTCTTCGGAGTTTTACCGGATATCATGTGGTCAGTTCATCCGTAAAGTCACCCCATATAGTCCCCATTGTAGCTGACCAGGACAGCGCTCTTCACACCGTCCATTGCGGAGATTGCATTGATGAACTCCGTATCCTCATTTTTCATGCGGATCTCCACGGTCACTTCCACCATACTCCGCTGAACCGTCTTGCTTTTTACGATGCAGCGGCTTACCTGTTTTTTCAGAAAATCCAGCGCTTTTCGTTCACTCTCCTGTCCCGTGCAGCTGAACACGACAATATACGGAATTATGTGAGATTTTTTGTTGACAAACACGAGCAAAATCAGCCCGATAAACACACCCCCGAATACCGCCAGCGGTATCATACCCGCAGCCAGTACGATTCCTTCCGCAATCGCCCAGAACAATAATGCAATATCCAAAGGTTCCTTTATGGCAGTCCGGAAACGGACGATAGACAGTGCTCCGACCATGCCAAGAGACAGCACAATGTTAGACGTCACCGCAAGGATCACAAGTGTCGTGATCATCGTCAGTGCGACCAGCGTCACGCCGAAGGTGGAGGAATACATCACCCCTGAAAAAGTTTTCTTATAAATCAAAAAGATAAAAAGGCCGATTCCAAAAGCCAGAATCATTGCCAGCATCATGTCCAAAATGCTGACGCTGTCCACGTTCTCCAGAAAACTGGATTTAAAAATGTCTTGAAATGTCATATTCTATACCAATCCTTCCTATTTTAAATTTATCTTCTGTTCAAATATTTGCAGACGTACAGGCGGGATATTTATAGCTTCCTCATTTTACCCGTATCTTCTGCATGCCGCATATTTTGAAAATGCAGATGTATGTCTGCCTTCCAGCTGAACAATCTCCCTGATCACAGACGGCAGAAAGGCATCCCATTTTACTTCCAGGATTGCAGGCGCATCCCCTGCCGGAATCAGAATACAGTCCGGATTCAGGAAATCAGTCCCGTTCAGCCCAGTCCGTATATTGTAATCCAGCGTCACGCGTACATTGCCCGGAGCACAGGTAAACGGCTCCCGGATATATTCCACAATTGTTTTCGGGCGCAGACCCTGAAACCGCATTTTGCAGTATAGTTCCTCCACCAGCGGCCTCCCGCTCTTCATCATCCACCTGTATTGATTTTCCAGAATGGCACGCACTTCGTCCTCAGTCATGGGCTCGCTCTGTTTCTCTCCAAGCCCATTGCGTCTGCACTTCTTTTCCAGCCGGATCCTGGAAGTATCTCCATTATAGTACCGCAGCCGGAACTTTTCTCTTCGGTCCACTCCATCGATCTTCTCCCGAAGCGCCTTGTCGCCGTGAGTATCCAAATACAGACTGCGTATTTCATATTTTCCATCCACTGCATGGGAATCTGTCTGCATGACTGCCCGCAGACGCTGCCGGAGCTGCAGCAGATCTGATACGTTGATCTCATGCTTCCATTCATGACGCCATGTCAAAATTCACTGCCCCCTTTCTAAAACTTTACCAACTGTACGGCTCCAGTCCGAAATCCCGCTTTCGGCTTTGCAAAGCGGCCGGATGGCCATAACGTTGTTTCATAAAATTCTATACAGGAAACCTTAAATGAAACTTAGACAGATGTGAAAAAAATGTGATCTCAAAGCCGAAAGCCTGCCGCCAAAGGGTGATTTTCTATGAGTAAAATTCAAAAAAGCTACCTGCAAAACAAAAAAGCCCCCTGATACCACAGTACCAAGGGACATCCCACTTTTATCATTCTTCAGATTTCGATGAACTCCATAGACCATTTCAAATCCTGACCGTAAATACAATTCTGCCGTCTTCCCGATATTCCGCGCAGATCTCACCCTTACAATTCTCCACGATCGCCTGCGCCGCCGAGAGCCCGATCCCGTATCCGCCGCTTTTCTGCGTCCGTGCGCTGTCTCCCCGGTAAAAACGGTCAAATAATTTCCCCGGTTCATCCGCTGGCAGCCTGACACAGTCATTTTCTACCTGCAGCAGTATCCCTCTGCTCTGCTTCCTTAATGTAACAGCGATCTTCCCGCCCTTCGGCACATATTTTACCGCGTTGTCCAGCAGGATAGATACCAGCCGCAGCAGATTTTCCCGGTTTCCATAAATCTCCGCATCCTGGCTGATCTCCGTTTCGATCATCACATTCTTCAAGGCCGCCGACTCACAAAACGGCGGAAGCGTCTCCTCCAGAAGGCGGCTCATGGAAAAATCAGATGCCGGAAGTTCTCCGACGCCCTCATCCAGCCGGGCAAGCACCAGCAGATTCTGCATCAGGCCGCTGAGCCGGACAGTCTGAGCCTTGATGTTCCGGCTCCATTTTGATTCCCCGCCGTGCAGTTCCATCGCCTCAACATTTGCCATGATGATCGCCAGCGGGGTTTTGATCTCATGCCCAGCATCGGTGACAAACTGCTTCTGTTTTTCCAGATTCCGTGCGATTGGAAGAATCGCCCTCTTTGACAGAAGTATCACCAGCAGCAGCATTGCAAACCAGCACAATACTCCGATTCCGGCTGAAAGAACCAGCACCAGCGCCAGGGCATACCGCTGTGCAGATATATCCAGGAACAGCAGGATTTCTCCCCTTCCGCCGCTGGCAGGCACTCTCCTGTATTTAAAGTGGTTCAGCTTTCCCAACGTATTTCCCTGTTCATAAATCTTCTCTGCATACTCCTCTGCTTCCTCCCCGGATACAGAGGAAATCCGTCCGGTATCGGTATGGGTAATGGTCCCTTCCCGATCAAACCATACGCAAAAATACCTGGCCGCCATGGCATGGTCTTCCGTAACCGGAGGGCTGAAAAAATCTCTTGGTCCTCTTTTTCCCTGCATATCCGGGAACGGAAGCATTCCCGGTTCTGACGGGGGCGCCCCGGCGGTCTGCTGACACAGCATATCCATCAGCCGGTCAGACTGCCGCTCATTCTGCCAGAAATTCAATCCATTGATCGTACCAAGCAGTATTAGAAGCAGTACCGATATCGCTGCCATTGCCGTCATCACAAACTTTTTCTGAAGTGTTTTCTGCATCGCTCGCCTCAATCCTTCATCTTACAAAGCCTTCTGGAAATACATGCTTTTTTCCTGTTTTCTTACTCCTCAGCTTCCAGGGTATACCCGATATTCCGTTTCACTTTGATCTTCACTTGATCACTCAGCACCTCCAGCCGTTTACGAAGATAGGATATGTACACCCACACGGTTCCCACCTCTGCTTCGGTATCGTAGCCCCACACCTTTACAAGCAGGTCTTCCGATGAAAGATATCGTCTCTGGTTCTGCATCAGCACTTCCATCATGCGGTATTCCAGCTTTGGCAGCACGAAAGATTTTTCGTTTCCGCTCAGTTCATAGCTTTGTAGGTTCAGAGACACATCCCCGCATGTCAGGATATCCGGCACAAATGTCTCTCTTCGCCGGAGCATGGCACGCACCCGCGCCAAAAGCTCATCCATGGCAAACGGCTTAGGCAGATAATCATCGGCCCCAAGATCCAGGCCCCGGATTCGATCCTCCACTTCTCCCTTCGCCGTCAGGAGCAGGATCGGAGTCCGGCAGCCTTCCCTTCTAAGCTCCTCCAGCACCTGAAAACCATTCTTCTTCGGCATCATGATATCCAGAATGATGCCGTCATATGCTTCCTCCCTGGCATAATCCAAGGCTTCTTCCCCGTCATATACCGCATCTACCATATAATGATGATAGGTGAGAATGTCCGTAACAGCCTCGGACATGCCCACCTCATCTTCCGCAAACAGTAATTTCATAATGCTCCTTGCTTTTTTCGATATAAATCCTTCCTCCGGATCAGCCCATCAGGATCTCTTCCGCAATGTTCCTGGAGTGGTCAGAGATACGTTCCAGGCAGACAAGTGCATCCAGATATACGATACCCGCGTCTGTATTGCACTGGTTATTCGCCAGCCGCTTCATATGCGCTGAGCGGAGCTGGATCTCCAGGTCGTCCGCCTGGCTCTCTTTCTCGATCACCTTCAGCGCCTTTTCCTTATTATTTTCCGCAAATGCCTCTGCGGCATACCGATAGCTGTCCAGGCAGACGCGGATCATCTCCCTCAGCTCCGCAGTGCCCTTATCGGAAAATTCTGCTTTTCGGTCAGACAAAGTCTCTGCAAATTCAGAAATATTTTCACAGTAGTCACTGATCCGCTCCATGTCTGATAAGGTCTGCAGCAGGCTTGCCACATGCTGATGCTCCTTTTCATTCAGAGACAGAGAGCTTAATCGGACTACATACCCTGTGATTCCGCTGCACAGGCTGTCCACTGTTTTTTCCTCTTCCCGGATCTTACGGATCTGCCGGTCATCCTTTGAAAACATGACCTCTTCCGCCCGGTCCGCGGTCCTTACAACAATATTTCCCATTCTGGCGATCTCGCTGACTACAGACTGCAGGGCAATCCCCGGAGTCTCCAGCATACGCTCGTCCAGAAGCACTTTGCTCTCATCGTTGTCCTTATCATCCTCCCGTTCCAGCTTTTTCGCCATCTTAATGATCAGGTCGGATACCGGGAACAAGAGTACTGTCGTACCGATATTGAAGATCGTATGCACCGTACTGATCTCCGTCTGCGTGATCATACCGTTCCCCGCTGTCGGGAATACTACCTTGAACAACACAATGGCCAGGGCGCTGAACAGCACCGTACCGATGATGTTGAATAAAAGATGCATCACAGCGGCAGTCTTTGCGGTCTTCTTTGCACCAATACTGGACATGATCGCCGTCACACAGGTACCGATATTCTGGCCCATGATGATATACACTGCCGCGTTAAAGGGAACCAGTCCTGCGGCAGAGAGGCTCTGCAGGATACCTACAGACGCGGAAGAACTCTGGATCACTGCCGTCACCACTGCACCGGCTATAATCCCCAGGAATGGGTTATGTCCCAGAGTAATGAACAGATTGCGGAAGCCTTCCGAATCCTGCAGGGGAGCAACAGAAGCCGACATAGTCGTGATGCCCACAAAAAGAAGTCCGAAACCGATGATAATACTGGAAATATCCTTAGTAGAACGCCTCGTTCCCGTCAGCATCACGATCACGCCCAGCATGATCGCCACCGGAGCCAGATTGCCCGGGCTCAAAAACTTGGCCCACTCCACACTGGATACCAGCCATCCGGTTACTGTTGTACCGATATTGGCGCCCATGATGACGCCCATCGCCTGATTCAGGCTCATAATCCCTGCGTTGACAAAACCCACGACCATAACCGTAGTCGCAGAAGAACTCTGGATCACTGCCGTGATCAATGCACCCAGGAGCACTCCAAAGAATTTATTTCTTGTCAGCGCCTCCAGCATGGTTTTCATTTTATTGCCGGCGGCATTCTCCAGCCCCTGCGCCATGATCTGCATGCCGTAAATGAACATGCCCAGTCCCCCTATAAAAGGGATGATAATGTTTACATAATCCATATGCTTTTCCTCCCTGGTAAAAAACGCTACACGAACAACATAACATTATCCCCGGTAAAAAGCAACAGGAACTTCCATTTTCTCCTATAATAAACGAGCAAACGTAAAGTTCCGTTTTATTTTTTCATCCTGGGTTCAAAGGTTACGGATGCCAGATAGCCAAACACAAGTGCCGCGGATATTCCTACCGCACTTGCCTTGAAGCCTCCCTGGAAGATTCCCAGGAACCCGCTTTTATCCACGGCTTCTTTCACCCCCTGCCACAGCACGTTGCCGAAACCCAGCAGCGGAACGCTTGCCCCGGCCCCGGCAAAATCCTGAAACGGCTTATAGATGTTGCAGAAGCCAAGAACAGCTCCGCCGCATACCAGCAGCACCATGATCCTTCCCGGCATCAGCTTGGTGCGGTCCAGTAAGATCTGCACCAGCGCGCAGATCAGCCCTCCGATTAAAAATGCTTTTACATAATCCACTTTCTTTTCCTCCTTCGATGTAACAGATCAGTTCACATGCTCCAGCACGATTCCATGAGCGATTCCCGGGACACTGGCCCCTTCATTAAAGCTTACTGTTGACAGCAGTGCTCCCGTAGGCACGAAAAGCACACGTTTCCATTCGCCCTTCCTGAGCTTCGGCAGAATATAGGAAGCCAGCGTCACAGCCGCGCAGCCGCAGCCGCTTCCTCCGGCATGGGTATCCTGTGTTTTCTGGTCAAAGATCACCATTCCGCAGTCCATATGTTTGACCCGGATATCATAACCCTTTTCCTGTACAAGGTCAAACAAGATATCCTGTCCTACATATCCCAGATCTCCTGTGATGATCCTGTCATAGTCCTCCACAGACCTTCCAAAATCCTGCAGGTTTTGGATAATCGTGTCCATAGCGGCCGGAGCCATGCAGGCTCCCATGTTCTGGGAATCTTTCAAGCCATAATCCACAATCTTTCCCACAGTCACACCGGAGATACGCACATGGCTCTTCGTTGTCCCAACCAGGAATGCGCCGCTTCCCGTCACTGTCCAATGGGCCGACAGGGGACGCTGGTTTGCGTACCCCAGCGGGAAGCGGAACTCTTTCTCCGCACTTCCGAAATGACTGGAGGTGACGGCAAGCATACAGTCCCCGTATCCCGCAGCCACGCTCATGGCGCTCAGCGCCAGCGCCTCCCCGGAAGTAGAGCAGGCCCCGTAGAGCCCGAACAAAGGAATCTGGAAAGACTCTACCCCCATAGATGTGGCGATTCCCTGCCGGAGCAGGTCCCCGCCGAATAAAAACCGGATCGACTCCGGCTTTACATGTGCCTTCCCAAGAGCAAGTACACATGCTTCCTTCTGCATATTGCTTTCTGCTTCTTCCCAGGTCTTTGCCCCAAACAGGTCGTCCTGGTTCGACATGTCAAATAATTTTCCAAGAGGTCCTTCCGACTCCTTGCTTCCAACAACGGAACCGCTGCTGATTATATAAGGAGAAACCTCAAAGCTGATACTCTGAGCTCCTACTATCTGATTCATTTTTATTTCCAATTCCTGTCCCACGCCAATTCCCCATTTCCAATCCAATTTTTCCTGTCTATATCGCCGGATTTTCTATCAGTATAAGAAAATCAGCAGGATTTTATTCACAGTTCTGAATAAGATCTTATATTTTCCAGATACTATTCATGAGGTGAGAATATGGATAAAACACAAAAAATAAAACAGGAAAAGCAATATGAAAATTATGTAAAGCAAAAAACACCGGTCCATAATATCTGGCTGAATATGGGAAAGGCATTTGTCACAGGCGGAATTATCTGCACCGTAGGACAGCTGATCTATAATTACTGCCAATTACGGGATTTCTCCAAGGATGCCTGCAGCGGATGGACTTCCCTCCTTCTGATCCTTCTCAGCATCATCCTGACCGGAATGAATGTCTATCCAAAGATTGCAAAATGGGGAGGTGCCGGCGCGTTGGTGCCGATTACCGGATTTGCCAATTCCGTTGCTGCCCCGGCCATCGAATACAAAAAGGAAGGACAGGTATTCGGGATTGGCTGCAAGATCTTTACCATCTCAGGCCCCGTTATACTATACGGGATCTTTACTACCTGGGTGCTGGGCTTTTTGTACTGGCTGTGGGGAATCATGTAAATACGGACGTATTCTATATAGGATCATATTCAAAGGGCAGGTAACCAGCCGGATGCCTGCCCTTCTTTCAGTCTTTACTTCACTGTTCCCAACTAATAGCTACCATCGTTTCAGTAAATATACAAATGCCCCCAGTCCGCGCCCGAGAGCCATGCTGAGGATAAAAGCCACACTGTAACGCACAATCTTCAGCCTTCGGATAAAAATTGGAAATACATTCAGCACCTCTGCAAGGGCCATTGCCCAGCAGCCTACAAATATTCCGGCCAGGAGCCCGAACACCGGAAGCAGAAATCCCAGATATCCCATCTGAGGACGGAAAATTGATATCAGGTTTCCCGCAACGCCGCCCAACGCGGCGCAGTCCTCATAAAGAAGGATCTTATCCGCCGTGTGGGTCCGGTCTGCAAAGTCTGCGATCACGCCCAGTTCGACGATCAGAGCAAACAAGCCCCCCGCAATGACTACCCCGGAACTAAGACCGATGATTCCCAGAAGGATATGCCGTACCCACATCCAACTCCGCCCCCTTTCTTGAGGCATTTTCAATCAGAGTGGTCTGAATTTCATTTTCATAGACCCGCATCTGCACTTCCAAAGGCGTAGGATCCACCGTAAATTTCTTCTTGCCGAAATGATTAAAAAATACCAGGATTCCAATCGTGATGCCTACGGAATAGCTGACCTCCATGATCGAAAAGCCCTCTGATTTAGATCCCATAATAAACTCATACATCTGGGAAAACAGATCAGAAACCGATGCGTCATTGTTAAATGCCATGATCGCGAAGGCAGAGCCCGCAAAGGTCAGCATCGCCACAAACACCGTCTTAATAAGATGCACTGCCATACCCGGCGTTTTCTGGTCCTCGTAGGTCACAATAATGTCTGTCTCTCCCATATTCTGGATGTCCACACCCGGATATTTTTCATGGATACAGGCAATGATCTTTAATATGGAGATCACATACCTGTGCTTCCCCTGATCTGGAATTTTCAGGATCTTAAGCACTTTCAGCTTCGGAATCATAGCCTTGTTGCTGCATTCCAGAGTCAGGATATCTCCCAGCGTGACATCCGTTTTCGTGATCTCCACATCCCGCTCGCCTTTGATATAGACAGTTTCCTGATTAGCAGACATGATATTGTGTACCCGGCCTTCTGATCAGCGTTCCCGTGCTGTTGGAAACCGCCTCCGCGTCATGATAGTAATAATAAAAAATTCCGATCACCACTGCCGCCAGGACAACGCTCATCAGACATATCCTTATCTTTCTTCTTCCCTCTTCCATTACAGCCACCTGTCCTTTCTCTTGATATATAGACCGCGGGAACTGGTGCACATCCATAGGTGATACACGTATCCTGTGAAAATGTCAAATCCTTTGCCGCCTATATATTGTAGTATCTGAGAAACCCTCAAAAATATACACCTGAATAGTCTCTTTTATCAACAGGTTCCCTCCCGCCGCAGCGCCTCCATGATCTTTTTTTCCATCCGGGATACCTGCACCTGCGAAATTCCCAGCTTCTTTCCCACCGCCGACTGTGTCTGGTTCTGAAAATACCTCAGGTAGATCAGGCGCCGTTCTTCTTTGTCCAGAGTAGCCAATAGCTGCTGCAGGAGCATGTTGTCCAGTATCTTCTCCTCCTGTCTCTCCTTCTCCTCCAGCTTGTCCATCAGCCGAATCTCACTCCCCTCCTTCTGATGGATAGGTTTGTAGATTGATTCCACCTCCCCTCCAGCTTCCATCGCCTGGACAATTTCCTCCTTTTCTACCTGCAGGTCCTGGGAAAGCTCTTCCAGGGTCGGCTCCCTGCCAAGCTTCGCAGTCATTTCCTCCCTGGCCTGAAATAGCTTATAGGACAGTTCTTTCAGGGAACGGCTCACCTTGATCATGCCGTCATCCCGCAGAAATCTTTTGATCTCGCCGGATATCATGGGCACCGCATAGGTCGAAAACCGGACGTCATAGGAGAGATCAAATTTGTCAATCGCCTTAAGAAGCCCGATACTGCCGATTTGAAACAGATCCTCCGCATCCGTGCCCCGGCCGTAGAACCGCTTTACCACGCTCCAGACCAGCCCCACATTGTCCTTCACAAGCTGCTCTCTTGCTTCCTTGTCTCCTTCGTGAGCCTTTTGAATTAAAGCGATTGTGTGGTCCATAGATTCCTTCCTTTTCCGATTGTTTTCTCCATCCGGACCGTAGTCCCTTCGCCCGGCGCTGATTCCACCTCCACCTTATCCATAAACGCCTCCATAAATGAAAATCCCATTCCAGAACGGTCCAGTTCCGGCCGGGTCGTATACATGGGCATCATCGCCTGGGCAACATCCTCAATCCCCTTCCCCGTATCCTTCACGGTCACTGCAAACCGGTTCTGCTCAATACGGCATCTGACCGTAATCTTATGTATCTCCTGGTCATAGCCATGGATGATGGAATTGGTGACCGCCTCGGAGACCGCCGTTTTTACATCAGATACCTCCTCTACCGTGGGATTGAGCTGGGTCAAAAAGGATGCCACGGCGACACGCGCAAACCTTTCATTCGAAGAACAGCTGTCAAATATGACTTCCATTTCATTTGTGTCTCTCATCTCTGATCCTCCTCATATATCTGCATAATTTTTGTAACTCCTGACATCATCAGAATCTTCTTGATCCTGGCATTTGCATGGACGCCCCACACTTCGCCGCCGATCAGATGGACCAGGCGGTATCTTCCCATGACTGCACCAATCCCCGAACTATCCATAAATTCCGTCTCCCCAAAGTCAAAAATCACATATTTAATATGGTTGCGTTCAATCATCGCATCCGCATCCTTCCGTATCTCCTCCGCCTGGTGGTGATCCACCTCCTTCGGAAGAAAAATCGTAAGGCAATTCTCTTCTACCTGATACTTCATTGATTCATACTCCTCCTCGCAACATTTTCACCCGGCCAGGCATGCGCCGCTTCCGGTTCTCTTTCGCGTCCGGGAAACAAGGGAGTTTCGCTTGCGAAACCCGTGCCTGCGGCGGCCGCAGTGCACATCCCCCCGGAGTTTTTTTGTTCTATAGGAAAATTCGGAGAAGTTTCCTATAGAACAAGAAAAAAGGACATGTATCCTCTACATATCCTTTTCTTTCGTATGGCGGCTGACCGTGCAGCAAGTACACATTCAGTCCGTGAGCAGCAACAGCTGCAATCCTTTTATTGTTCCGTATCCTGGCTGGCCGCTGCCGCGATCTCCTCCAGCTTAGTCTTTGCCTCTTGTGCATTGTCCGTGTCCGGAAACAGTTCGTTGACCCGTTTCAGATAGGTTGTGGCTGACTCGGGATCCCCGTTTTCCAGGCAGGCAAGTCCCAACGTCAGGAGCGCCCCTCCGTCCTCATAGCTTTCGTCCATTGTCACAACCTTGGAAAGTACCTCGATTGCTGTATCGTAATTGGCAACATTATAGGAAGCGCTTCCTGACTCATAGTAGATACTGCAGGCCGTCGGGTAGATACTCGATGTCAGGTCGTCATACCGTTCCTGTCCGCTCTCTCCAAGTGCGTTCCGGTTAACGGCCAGGAGCACATCCGCAATCGTGTCCTCCGAGTAGCTTCCCGAATTGTACTGTTCCGATGCCGTCATCAGATTCTCATAGCTCTCCGCCGTGGCGGCTGCCGTCTGCACCGCTTCCTCTGAATCCGCACTGTCCGCGCGGTAGGAATCCAGTGTCCTGGTCACCGCGCTAAGCTGAGCTTCCAGTGCATTGATCCGTTCACTATACTCCAGAACCTCCTTGTTCCGCTTGTCGGACTTAGTCTCATCCACAGCAGGCACGATCAGAAACCACACGATCGCCGCGCCGATGGCCGCGCCCAATACGATGTTCATCAGGGTAAATCTTCCTGCCAGTTCTTTCACCATCCGATGAGCCGGCTGAATGATGGTCTCATTTCCCAGATTATATTCTACTGTTTCCTTCTTTCTTTTTTTCTTCTTTTTTGTCCCCTTATTCTCCGGTTTTTTCGCTTTTTTCCCCCGGATCTGCGTCAGCTCCTGCATATAGCGAAGCGTGATCTCATTGGTCGTATCCAGCTTCCTCGCCTTGGTCAGGACCTGCTGTGCCTGAGCATACTGCCTGGTATGCAGATAGAGCAGCGCCAGGAGTTGATATGCCTTCAAATAGGTTGGATGCGATACAGTGATCTTCTTCAGCTGTATGATCGCCATATCCTCTCCATTCTGCTGGCAGTAGACGAGGCACTGGTTAAACCTTTTAATAGACTGGTTGATCGTCTCCAGTCCTCTGGCCGAATGCTGGATATTCTGCAGGTAGGAATTGGCCAGGTTGTTCTTTGGCCGCAGGTTCTTGCTGATGATCCATTCTACCAACGCCTCCACAACCTCTCCACGTCCATAGTAGACCAACCCCAGGAGGTTCCGCGCCGTAATGTTTCCTTTATTATATTGTAAACTCCGCCGAAGTGAGACGATCGCGCCAGACATATCCCGTATCCGTGCCTTTTTCAGGCCGTCATTATACCAGTAATTCGACTGGCGGATGATTTTCTTCGTATAGTCCATCAAACCTCACCATATTCTTTCTACTTTTTCTGATCCATGACCTGTTTGAGCAGATCAGACATGTCCGTAAGATCCTCCTGATATACGGCATCCTCTATATCTTCTACTTCCAGGCTTGGTTTGAATTTTTTCAGTTCTTCTTCGTAATTTAACATATGCTTTCCTCCTCGGCCAGTTCTTTGAGTATACCGGCCAGATAAAGGGATCCGAGACAGTACACTACCCGGCCTTCCTGGTGTTTCCTCACATAATGCAGCGCATCCCGGGGGGATTCGATCACCACCACCGGCCGGTCCGTGTATCGCGCGAATGCCTCCGAAAGCTGCTCTGCGTCTGCGGCCCGGCTGTCCGCGATCCGGGTCACGACGTAATAATCTGCCTCCAGATTCCGGCAGAGGTATGCCGTCATCTCTTCATACGCCTTCTCCTGCACCGCCGAAAACAACACCGCGATCCTGTGAGGCCCGCGTGCCCTCACACTCTGAACGAACCTGACTACAGCATTTAGATTATGTGCTCCGTCAATATAGATCCCCGGCAGGATTTCCTCCATACGCCCTTCCCAGGTAACCTCTGCAAGTGCTTTTTGCCATAGCCTGGGACATGCGGATTCTCCGAGCAGGCTTCGCATCACCTCCAGAGCAAGCACCGCATTCTCTGCCTGATACAGTCCTGTATTGCGGAGTTTCCATGCCGTAGTTCCATAATACGCATTTGTACAGAAAAATGCAATATTTTTATGTTCGATTCTCAGATTTTCGAACGCATTTTTCCCGATTTTCTTACAGGAAATCCCAAGCCAGGCTGCCCTGCTTTCTATCACCTGATCGGACGTTTCCTCTCCTTCGGAGTAAAACACCGGCACTCCTTTTTTCAGGATTCCCGCCTTTTCTGCCGCAATCTGTTCCAATGTATCCCCCAGGATCTCCCGGTGATCCATTCCGATGGATGTGATCGCTGTCACCGCCGGATGCTCTACGGCGTTGGTGGCGTCCAGCCGCCCTCCCAGGCCTGTCTCCAGCACCGCAAATTCCACTCCTGCTTCTGCAAAAGCGGTCATTGCCATGCCAAACAACATTTCAAAAAAAGTGGGATGAGGAAAGCCAAGACGTTCCATTTCCCTGACTTTCTCCATCACCTGCTCAAACACTCTCACAAATTCTGCATCTGAAATCTGCTCTCCCCGGATCCTGATCCGTTCATTCATCCGGATCAGATGTGGGGATACGAAGAGGCCCGCAGACCTCCCCTCAGACCTCAGCATGGCGTCGATATACACACAGACAGAACCTTTTCCATTGGTTCCCGCCACATGGATGACCTTCATCCCCTGTTCTGGATTTCCCAAAAAATGAAGGAATGCCTTCGTATGCTCCAAAGGATTTTTCTTCGTAAATTTCGGAATCTTTAAAATATATTCCACTGCCTCATCATACGTCAAAATGCCTACTCTCCCTCGTCATGTCCGATAAACGCGTTCCTCCCTGCCTTCACCGTACTGGTATTCCTGGGCAGGGGCACGAAACGCCCGTCCCGGTATTTATATTCTTTGGAGGTGCGGAAAATGGTATTACTGGAACCCACCTGAGCCACCATGACAACATCCTCTTCTCTCAGAACCGATTCTTTCAGATCAATCCTTGTATTATTCAAAAACGTACTGCTCTGCTTCTCGCCGTTAATATAAATCTTGCTCTGTTTGGTAAAGTTCTCTCCGTATACGCTGTAGGTGCCGTCTAACTGCTCCACCAGAGACGTGATCGAGGTGTCTTTGACCCCCATCGCCATATGGCCGGATGTGATTGGTTTTCCGCTTTCCTGATATACATACTGCTTCCCATACAGGATATCATACTGAAGCAGTTCCAGATCGGCCAGATAGTTCTTCGTCTGGCGGCGCTCCTGATGGTAATTGAACACGGTCCCCGAGTGGATATCCAGACGGTCCAGCACCTCGGCCATGATCTGATATGCCGCATAGTTTCCGTCTTTCTTTTTCAGGCCGATATTGTCCCAGATCACATAATTGGTATTGTACAGATACCGGCTTTTCAGATCCTTTGCCTGCAGGTCCATGGTAGGCAGATGATCTCCATAGAAAACGATCACGGAAGGTTCTTCTCGTTCCTCTACTGCCTTCACCAGGTCTCCGGCAAATTTGTCCATCTCGTATACTTCATTCACATAGTATTCCCAGGCGTTTCGTCTGCCCTCGTCCTCCACACCACTGACCTGGATGACGGGGTTCTCGATCATTTTCTCCACAGGGTAATCCCCATGCCCCTGGACACTGATGGCGAATACAAAATCCTGCCCTTCCGTCGTATCCATGGAATCCTTGATATTCGGGATCAGGATATCATCCGTGGCCCAGCCTTTTGGGGTCGTCTGCAGGATATTCATAAATTCCTTGCTAGTATAATGGTCAAATCCCATGTGATTGAATACCTGCGCCCTGCTGTAAAAGTTTCCTCCGTTATTATGCAGCGCCTCGGCTCCGTAACCCAGACTGGTCAGCGCCGTAGCAGCGCTTTCCAAAAGCTTCGTCTTTGCGTAGGTCTTATAGGGATATTCCCCTGGTCCGAAGAACCGCATACTCATACCGGTCAGCACTTCAAATTCCGTGTTGGCCGTACCCGCGCCTACGGACGGCACTTTAAAGTACCCGCTGGAATACTCCTCATACATCTTTCGCAGATTCGGAATCGGATCCTCCGAGAACTGCAGCCACTCCACCTCTGTGGGATCAAAGTATGACTCCAGCTGCACAAAGATGATATTGGGCAGTTCTTCTTCCTTCCGTCCCGTTGTACTCTGTGTGATCTTCCCGCCGCTGATGACATCCATGGTTTCCTCACCATATCCCGCCGGCTCGGAGATCCCTGTCTTAAAAATACTGGATGTAAAGCAGTAGGGGAACCCATAGTCTTCATAAGCAAACGCAATGTTTCCAAAATAATTGGAGATCACCCTGTGGTCGATGGCAATGTCCGTCAGCGCCACATAGGACATGATCCAGAAGCCCGCGCCGAACAGCGCAATGATCCGATGCATTTTCCCGGTAAACTGGCCGCCCCGCCTCCACATGGAGACGACCCACAGGATGACTGCGCCGATTCCCACGATCAGCATGATCAGTTCAAAGGTCGAAAAGTAATTTCCCGTCAGCGACAGGGCATCTGAAAGCACTTTTAAGTCCTGAGCGTTGAAGGGCGTCACCCGCTTTGTCAGCAGATACCCGTTGCAGGCGCCTAAAAACAGCCAGAATACACTGAGCAGGATTCTTGCAAAAACACGCCGCCTGACCAGATATACAATGGAAAAGGTGGCGAAGATCAAAAAGGAGTTGAATAAAAACACCTTCGGCGTTTCCGTCATATACTCCCATGCCTGAAACAGGGAAAGCCTGGAGATCGCCTCTATAAAAAAATTCAATATACATGCCAGCAAATAATGGAACACAAGGGAAAGCCGGTTCATAAAACGGTAGACCGGCGCCATCCTTCTTGCAAATTTACTGTTGCGGCGCTCCTCGAGAATCCTTGCCCGGCGCTCCCGTCTTGCAATCCAATATGCCTTGATGTCTTCTATCTTCAAATTTTTCATCCTGTGAAAGAAGCCCCTGAAATCCGGCTTCTTAATCTGAACCTTCTTCATCCTAACTTCTCTCCCTGCTTGGGATAGATGGCCGTTTGCACAGCCATCCATCCCAAAATTTCACCTGAAAACCCTTATAGTATCCTGTCTTTCTGTCCTGCTTTTCCCATGCTGTACTAGGGTACACGGCACGTCTAAGCTTTCTTTAGCCCAGCCATACGTTCCTTTACCTGTTCCAGCATCTGGGTATACTTCTCCAGTTTTTCCTTTTCCTCCTGCACCTTCTTCTCCGGCGCCTTGCTCAAAAACTTCTCGTTGGAGAGCATTCCCTTCGCTCGTGCAATCTCCTTTGTCAGCTTTTCTTCCTCTTTGGTCAGACGTTCCAACTCCTGCTCAAAGTCTACCAGATCTTCTAGCGGCAGATACACCGCTGCCCCCGGCACTACAATCGACACCGCGTCCTCTGCGGCCTCTTTCTTTTCACATTGAAGGATGATATCGTTTGCCAGCATCAGCGGTTTTACCGATTCCTTCAATACTTCCATCCCATTCAGCAGCTCCTGGTCCCCGCTGACGATAAACACTTTCGTCCTGCGGTTATTGGGCACGTTCATCTCCGCACGCATATTCCGGATGCCCCGGGTGATGTCTTTCACATGGCTCATCAGTTCTTCCGCAGCCGGAAATTCCCATTCCGTCCGGTATTTCGGCCAGGACGAGATCATCAGGGATTCTTCCTCCGGCACCAGCGCGCCATAGATTTCCTCCGTAATGAACGGCATGAACGGATGCAGAAGTTTGAGCGCCTGCCCTAATACGGTTTTCAGTATCCACAGGACACATTTCGCGGAGCGCGGGTCCTCCTCTGCATGGTAGATCCGGAATTTTGCCAGCTCCACATACCAGTCGCAGAACTCATCCCAGATAAAGTCATACACTTTCTGAACCGCGATCCCAAGCTCAAACTTGTCCATGTTTTCCGTCACATCTTTTGCAAGGCTGTTGGCCTTTGACAGAATCCACCTGTCCGCAGGTCCCAGCAGAGAATCCTCGGGTTCCTCCACGATGTTTTCTTTCATATTCATCAGTATGAAACGTGAGGCGTTCCACACCTTGTTCGCAAAATTTCGGCTTGCCTCCACCCTTTCATTGGAGAAACGCATATCGTTGCCGGGGGCATTTCCGGTTACCAGCGTCAGACGCAGCGCATCCGCGCCGTACTGGTCGATGATCTCCAGCGGATCAATTCCATTTCCCAGGGACTTGCTCATCTTGCGCCCCAGAGAATCCCGCACCAGCCCGTGAATGAGCACGGTATGGAAGGGGGATTTTCCGGTATGCTCCAGCCCGGAGAACACCATACGGATTACCCAGAAGAATATGATGTCATATCCGGTCACTAGCACATCCGTGGGATAGAAGTAATCCAGATCCTCCGTCTTTTCCGGCCAGCCAAGAGTGGAAAACGGCCACAGCGCGGAGCTG
>Ga0137306_101488_pt1 | contig 23527 bp, 18 predicted proteins | sample Inofroosms_March_FD_97187 | JGI IMG/M metagenome (GOLD analysis project Ga0137306, IMG submission 97187) | Mouse cecal microbial communities from Vienna, Austria - N-Acetylneuraminic and N-Acetylglucosamine D2O microcosms_March | ecosystem: Host-associated > Mammals > Digestive system > Large...
ACATGCCCATTTTCGAAAGGAGGTAGATCGTATGACAAAGCCAATCATTGAATTACCTAGCGTTCTCCAAAAACGTTTGTATGAAGAAAACGATGAACTAATAGCGAGGAATAAAGCCTTAATGGCAGACAACGATGCCTTAATGGCAGATAATGATGCCTTAATGGCAGATAACAATGCCCTCTTGGCAGACAACGATGCCTTAATGGCAGATAACAATGCCCTCTTGGCTGATCTTGCCGACAAGGATGCCTTACTTGCCGATAAAGATGCCCTTCTGGCTGATCTTGCCGATAAGGATGCGCAGCTTGCCAAAATGAGAGAATTGTTGGAGCAGCATCATATTTTTGAGAGCGTTTAACCACTCATATTGATCATGCTGCTCACTATGGCTCCAATTACTTGAATCGACACTGCTTTGTCAGCATCATGTTCTATACGCCGTTCCCGTCCCCAAACGCTGTTTAAACATGGAAATATGCAGGCTATAACAGAAGTAAACCAAAGGAGGTATTATGAAGATTCGTTGTGTGGTTGAGCGGATTACATATCAGAATACGGAAAACGGATATTCTGTCCTCAAAGTGCGTATCAAGAATTATACAGAGCTTGTTCCTTTAATCGGCAATCTGTTTGATGTGAATGTAGGGTCTGTTTTATTGGTGGAAGGGAACTGGAAGGTAGACGCAAAGTATGGCCGGGAATTTATAGCGGATTCCTGGGAGGAGACGATGCCTGCGACGGTCTATGGCATAGAAAAGTATCTTGGCTCCGGTCTGATTAAGGGCGTGGGCCCGAAGTTTGCGAAGCGTATTGTGCAGAAGTTTGGCACGGATACCCTGGAGATTATTGAGGCAGATATCAGCCGTCTTCTGGAGGTGGAGGGTATTGGGAAAAAGCGGGTGGAGCAGATTGCGGAGAGCTGGGAGCGGCAGAAGGAGATTAAGAATGTCATGCTGTTTCTGCAAGATCATGGCGTGAATACTTCTTATGCGGCAAGGATATTTAAAGAGTATGGAAATGAGAGCATAAAGATCGTGAAGGAGAACCCGTTCCGCCTGGCGGATGATATCTGGGGTATCGGGTTTCGCACTGCGGACCAGATTGCACAGAAGATGGGGATATCAAAGGAGGCATTTATCCGGCTCCGGAGTGGTATTATGTACGCACTTGGCAGTCTTGCGGAGGAAGGGCATGTTTATGGAGAAAAGGAGCAGCTTGTGAGCCATGCGGCAGAGCTTCTGGAGGCGGAGGAGACTACAGTGATTATGACTCTGGATCAGATGATTAAGGACCGTGATCTCATCCGGGATATGAAGGTGGGCTGTGAGGAAGAGACGGGGGAGGAGATACAGACGGAAGCCATCTATCTGCCGCCTTTTTTCTATGCAGAGATCGGGACGGCGGGGAAGCTTCGGAAGCTGTTGTCTGCCCCTGCTTCTGACCGGCTGTTCCGGCGCCTGATGGAGGCAAGGCTTCAGACGGGAAATGAGAATTTATCTGTAGACGTATCCAGAATTGAGCAGATGGTACATATGAAATACGATGAGGTGCAGGTGGACGCCATCCGCAGGGCAGCGGTTTCCAAGGTCATGATCCTGACCGGGGGACCGGGAACGGGGAAAACAACCACAACCCAGGGAATCATTGCCGCTTTTCGTGCCAGCGGGCTTAAGATCCTGCTGGCAGCGCCTACAGGCCGTGCTGCCCAGAGAATGACCGAGGCGACGGGGCTTCCGGCAAAGACCATTCACCGGCTGTTAGAATTTAAGCCGCCAAATGGCTATCAGAAAAATGATGAGAATCCCCTGGAGGGTGATGTGTTAGTAGTGGACGAGTGCTCCATGATTGATATTATCCTGATGAATGCCTTGCTTAAGGCTGTCCCTGAGGGAATGCGCCTGATTCTGGTAGGAGATATCGACCAGCTTCCGGCTGTGGGAGCCGGAAATGTACTGCGGGATATGATTGATTCCGGCCGCTTCCCGGTTATCCGGCTGACACGTATTTTCCGTCAGGCGCAGGCTAGCAGGATTATTACAAATGCACACCGGATCAACGAGGGAAAGCTTCCGGATATTTCAGGCGGAAGAGATACAGATTTCTTCTTTATAGAGAGGGAAGAGCAGGAGCAGGCGCTTAGGGAGATCGTCAGCCTGGTGAAGAGGAAGCTGCCCAGGTATTACAGGACCCCGTCCTCACAGATTCAGGTACTGACGCCCATGCAGAGAGGGGTGGTGGGAGCCGCGAATCTGAACCTGGCACTGCAGGAGGCGCTGAATCCGTCAGGAGAAGGACTTCGCCGCAGCGGATCCGTTTTCCGTCCCGGGGATAAAGTAATGCAGATTAAGAATAACTATGATAAAGAAATTTTCAACGGTGACATCGGAGTGATTGAAACCGTAGATCTGGAGGGGAGAACCCTTGCGGTTCAGTTCGATGGGCGCACCGTGGAGTATGAGGTGACGGATCTGGATGAGCTGGTGCATGCGTATGCGACCACGATCCATAAGGCCCAGGGAAGCGAATACCCGATTGTGGTGATGCCGCTATTGATGAACCATTATGTAATGCTGCAGCGGAATCTGCTCTATACAGGCATTACCCGGGCGAAGAAGATACTGGTTATCGTGGGAACCCGGAAGGCACTTGCCTATGCAGTGAAAAACCTTACCGTTACGAAGAGAAATACCATGCTCAGAGAGAGGCTTGACAGTAAAGGTACGCAGCAGTTACAGTCTGATGAATCATAAAAATACGAGCAGCCGTATATTACACAGGCTGCCCGCAAGAAAGTAATAAACCAGAATCCGTGCCAACTGACGGCCTCCGATATGTGAGGGGTGGAAACCGCCGTGAGGGGGTATAAATGGGGATTTATTTTCGCCTTTGTTGACATCAGATCCATATTTATAATATGATATATTATGGAAAAAATCAATAGGTTTTATGTAATTGTTACTATTCACGGGGCAATGTCATTTAGTTAAGCCGGACGCGTCTGACATGATGTAGTTCTCTTTTAGACACGCTTTCGCTCGGTTCCAAACGCAGCGGTACTAAGCTCGTGAAAAACCTCGCTAAGTGCCGGCGTTTTCCAACGGTCTTCCGTGAATAGTAACATATAATTATTTAGGAGATGGAAGAATATGGGAGAGCAGTTAACCAGAAGCGATGTAAAAAAGATAAAGGAAGAGATTGAATACCGGAAGCTGGTGGTGCGCAAAAAGGAACTGGAGGCCGTTAAGGAGGCGAGAGCCCAGGGTGACTTGAGTGAAAATTTTGAGTACAAAGCAGCAAAGCAGGACAAGAACCGGAACGAAAGCCGCATCCGTTATTTGGAGAGGATGCTGAAAAATGCCAGGATCGTATCAGACGAATCCCGGGAGGACGAAGTAGGAATTAATAATACAGTGACCGTATATTTTGAGGAGGACGACGAGATAGAAAGCTACCGCCTCGTAACCAGTGTGCGGGGAAATTCCATGCAGGGGCTGATCAGCATAGAATCACCTATGGGAAAGGCTCTCCTGGGGCATAAGACCGGAGACAGGATCCTGGTCAGGACAGGCGGTGATGAAGGGTATTATGTAGTGATTCGGGAGATTGATAAGACTACGGACGATTCAGAAGATAAACTCAGGAAGTTTTAGCCAGGATGCTTTTTCGAGAGTGCATGTGTAAAAACGCAGGCGCAGCGGGCTGCGCTGAGGCTTTTACACATGCGCTATCAGGAAAGCAGACCAGTGAAACGTAAGGCTATTTAAACTGGGTTATACTAGGGCGAAAATTCCCTGCCTCCACCAGAAACCCTTTTTCTGTGAGCATCTGTTCGATCATATCCAGAGTTTTTTTACTATCTGCACTGATTGTGTGATAATGGTAGTTGGATGTAATATTTTTGAGCGGACTGGATTTCCCGTTCTGTATATCCTCAAGAAATTCTGAGACCATTCTTCGGGAGCTGATTCCAAGCCTGGCTTCTATATGGCCATATACCCGGTGATTCACCATAACATTTTCTATGCATCCTCCCAGATCTACGATGGCATTCAATTCCTCCTCCAGCTGCGCGTCAGTATGATGAACCTTGAAAATCATTTCCTCCTTTACCGGTGTATTTAAAATATATCCTCTGTTTGTAGAAATGATGTCGTAGCCGGCTGCCCTTATAAGTGCAATATCCTGCACAATCACCTGGCGGCTTACATCATATGATGCCGCAAGCGATTTGCCTGACACAGGAATATGTGTCTTCTGTATTGTGCGTATAATTGCATCTCTTCTTTCAGAACCTGTCATAAAAAACTCCCTTCTGACATTTTCAGTAACTGCCGCAAAATAATATGTCGTGACAGTTCCATGGCTTTACACTGCATGAAGATTTTTCAGGGATATATCCAGTATTGGCGCAGAATGCGTGAGAGCCCCGCTGGAAATATAATCCACGCCGACGGATACCAGACGTTCAATATTTTCCTTTGTCACATTTCCAGAACACTCTGTTTCTGCCCGGCCGTCAATGTAGGAAACTGCCGCCTTCATATCCTCTGGAGACATGTTATCCAGCATAATAATATCCGCTCCGGCTTCTACTGCTTCCTTCACCATCTCAAGATTTTCGACCTCTACCTCAATCTTGCGTACAAAAGGCGCGTATTCCTTTGCCATACGGACCGCTTTCCCGACGCTGCCTGCCGCGCCGATATGATTATCCTTTAAGAGCACTCCATCCGACAAGTTGTAACGGTGATTATACCCGCCTCCGATACGGACTGCATATTTTTCGAAGATCCGCATATTCGGAGTCGTTTTGCGAGTATCCAGAAGCTTTGTTTTCGTCCCTTCAAGCAGCCTTGCGATACTGTGTGTATAGGTGGCGATCCCGCTCATGCGCTGCAGATAATTAAGAGCAACCCTCTCCCCTGACAGCAGTACGCGGATATCCCCGGTGACAACTCCCATTACTTGTCCATTTTGTACCGTGTCTCCGTCCTTACAGTAGAATTCTGTTTCAATCTGCCTGTCAAGAAGCTTAAAGACTCTTTCAAATACATCTAATCCTGCAATAATTCCGTCCTGCTTGCACAAAAGTGTTACTTCACCCTTTACAGCCTCCTTCATTACAGCATTTGTCGTAACGTCCTCACTGGAAATATCTTCTTTTAATGCTTCAAGAATCAGATGATCTGCCTGAAGCGTCTGTGTAATTTTATTCATGTTCCACCTCTTCTTTCTTTAATCGAATTGTAACGGTTCAGTACCTTTACAGCCGTCCGTTATCTTCTTATTATATCATCTGCCGCCTGTCTGGAAAAGACCAGACTTTCCAGCAATGAATTGCTTGCAAGCCGGTTGGCGCCATGTACACCGTTACAGCTTGTCTCTCCTACGGCATAAAGATGCGGCATTGAGGTACGGCTGTCCTGATCCACCCGGATCCCGCCCATAAAATAATGCTGCGCCGGAACTACGGGAATGCATTCCTTCAGCATGTCATATCCCTCCTCCAGGCAGCGTTGGTATATATTGGGGAAATGATTCAGAATCGTCTCTTCCGGTATTTTCTCCAGGGAAAGCCATACATGTTCAGTCCCGTCTATTTCCATTTGCTTAAAGATTGCATTCGCAACAACATCTCTTGGCTGGAGTTCATCAACAAAACGTTCTTTATTCTTGTTATATAACAGCGCCCCTTCCCCTCTCACTGATTCCGATATCAGAAACCGCCTCCCAGGTTTCGGGGAATAAAGTGTTGTGGGATGAATCTGGATATAGTCCAGATGTTCAAGTTCTATGCCATACTTCTTTGCAAGGGTTATGGAATCCCCTGTCAGATGCGGGTAATTGGTAGAATGCTGGTATCTGCCGCCAATTCCGCCAGTTGCAAGGATGGTATCCTTTGCATGGATCTCCATGATCCCGTTTTCATTTTCTGCAAGAATCCCCACGCATACGCCATTTTTTACAAGAAGATCGGTCATGGCTGTATACTCGTAAAGCTGCACATTGGGAAGCTCCTTCACGCGCATGATAAGTTTTTCTGTAATCTCCCTGCCCGTGACATCCGCATGAAAAAGGATGCGCGGCCTTGAATGGGCGCCTTCTCTCGTGTAAAGGAATTCACCGCTCTCTTCATTTCTTTTAAACTCCACGCCGTACCCTGTCAGTTCATTAATAATACTTCTGGAGTTTCTGATCATAAGATCAACCGACTCCTTCCGGTTTTCATAATGACCGGCTTTCATGGTATCCTCAAAGTAGCTGTCATAATCATTCTCGTCCCTCAGCACGCTGATGCCTCCCTGGGCGAGAAAAGAATCACTGCTTTCTATATCAGACTTTGTAATTAGGACGATTTTTTTCTCCGCAGGCAGCTTAAGCGCAGAAAACAGCCCGCTTACGCCAGTGCCGGCAATTACCACATCTGTATCTATCTTCATATGACCTTCCCTCTCATCGCGACTCTATTCGGAAAGCTTCAGCATATTCTGAAGCGGTTTTATGGATTCCATCCGAAGCTCCTCGGATACATGAACTTCATTCTCTCCTGTTTCCAGCACATGTGCAATCTTTTCCAGGGTAATCAGCTTCATGCCCTGACAGACCGGCTCTGTCTCTGTAAAATAAAAATGCTTTCCAGGATTCTGCTTTTCCAGTTCATACCGGACCCCGTTCTCGGTACAGATAATGAATTCCTGCCCTGCACTTTTTGCAGCATATGCAATAATGCCGGAAGTACTTCCTATGTAATCAGACATATTTCTGACTGTATCCGGACATTCCGGATGGGTCAGTACCTCTGCCTGGGGGTGCTCCTCCTTCGCCCTTTTTATTTCGGCAAGCTGCATCCTTTCATGAACAGGACAATAGCCTTCATTAAAGATAAAGTTCTTTTCCGGAATCTGATCCGCTGCAAAATGTGCAAGATTCTTATCCGGAATAAAATAGATATTTTTATTTGGCAGCGCTTTCACGATTTTTACTGCATTGGCAGATGTCACACATACGTCCGAACAACGTTTGAGTTCTGCTGTCGAATTGATATAGCACACGACCGCCAGATCCTCATAGGAGTCTCTTAGCTTTTTGACTGTCTGTGCGTCCGCCATATGCGCCATGGGACAATCCGCTGCCAGATCCGGCATCAGCACGGTTTTCTCCGGGTTCAGAATCTTAGCGCTCTCTCCCATAAAGGAAACCCCGCAAAATACAATGGTCTGTGCCTTTAATCCTACGGCAGCCTTGCTCAGAAAAAAAGAATCTCCGATATAGTCAGCAATCTCCTGCACTTCTGGACGCACATAATAATGGGCCAGAATGACTGCGTTCTTTTCCTTCTTTAATCTTTGAATTTTTTCTATAATGGTCATAGCTTTATCCTTTCCTTTGTAAAATTCAACTTATTATAGCATCATTTATTACATATGACAAGACACATGTTTTGACTGTTTGTGGAATATCGTTACTATTCACGGCCCGTAATGACGCTCATAGTAACAATTCGGGGCGGCATTCCAAGTTTTGCTACGCAAAAACCGCCCCTCACACCCCATCATGTTCTTACGGAATGCGCAGTTCAGCGCATTCCTGGGCCGTGAATAGTAACACTATATCAACTACTCTTATTGCATTTTATTTACTGATACTTTATACTAAAAACAACGATATATCGAAAAATTATGATTCAGTCTGGCAGCAGATAAACAGGAGAAGGAAAATGAAATCAATATTTATATCCAGTACTTTTAAAGATATGCAGGCAGAACGTGATTATCTGCACGAAAAAGTGTTTCCGGGGATTCGGAGGCTGGTGGGAAAGTATGGAGAGGATGTACAGGAGCTGGATCTCCGGTGGGGTGTAGATACCTACCAGATGAGTGAGGAGGAGAGCGGCTATCAGGTCTTGCGTGTATGCATTGACGCCATTGACCGGTGTAAGCCATATATTATTGTTCTGCTAGGAGAGCGGTACGGATGGATTCCAGATAAACAGCTGGTGGAAAATCTGCGGGATGAACGTTTAAAACAGCATTACGAAGCTGCTATGAGCATCACCAGTCTGGAAATCAGGTATGGCGCCCTGAGCGAGGAAGAGACACTGGAAAGATGCATTTTCTGTTTCCGGGATCCGGATTTTATAAGTCAGATTCCAGAAGAGCAGCGTTCCGTTTATCTTGGGGAGAGTCCGGTACATAAAGAAAAGCTTAAGAAGTTAAAAGAGCAGATCCGTTCAAGGGAAAATGCAAAGATCATTGATTACAAAGTGCAGTGGGATCGTGACAGACAGGCTGTAGCAGGCCTTGAACGCTGGGGTGAGGAGATCGGCAGGCTTCTTAAAGAGCTGCTGCAGGAGGAACTTGCCGGAAGACAGGCTCTTCATCCGACAGAACAGTACATCCTGGATGCAAAGTACATAAGGGAACGGTATCTGGCATCCTATACTCCAAGGCTATATGAAGAAAAAGAGGCTATAAATGGTCTGTGGTCTATGGCAGGCGATAAAGAAAGACTATATTTTAGAAAGGCCAGTGACGAAGAGATAAAGTATGTCTACGGTAAAGAACAGTGTATGCATTTTTACGGGGAGGCTGGATGCGGTAAAAGCGCGCTTCTGGCGAAGTTATCCTGGGAAGCAGAACTTCTTGGAGCGCCGGTGATTCTGTATTTCAGTGGGAATCCGGGCTGTCAGAATCCGGATGTATTAAAGTCTGTTCTGATCTACAGGCTAGAGGAGATCCTGGGCGTCTCCCATGTATGGAATCCGGAGGATCCCACTCAATATCTGCACAAACTGGATGAAGAAGCGAAAAGGAAACCGGTCTATTGTTTTATTGATGCACTGGATCAGATGTATCTAGAGTCTGAGGAAGCATATCTGGATATCCTGGATTTATGTCCCAATCTATTTGTGATTACTTCTGCCTTAAGTGGGTTTCCTTATGATAAGGCTCTTCTTCGCGCGAGAAAAATCCGGCTTATAAAGGTGCAGAGCTTCAGCAATGTGGATAAAAAAATACTGATACAAAAGACAAGCGCCTGTCGCGGGAAGAAAATAGATGCCTTTTTAGAGGATCAGATTTGTCAGAAAAGAGGCTCGGGAAATCCTTTGTTTTTATCTTTACTCCTTCAGCGTTTGTTCGCCATGCGCAAAGAGGAATTTGAGCAGGCGGAGCGGCTGGCTCCGGGTATGGAGGGACTTCACCAGTATATGATGGAGATTATCAGGCAGTCACCCGGCGAGGTGGAGGAACAGGCCGTCCAGCTGTTTGAGTGGGTAGGGGAAATGTTTGACAGTTCCTTTTTCAAAAAGGTTACTTATCTGATTGCGATGTCAGAGACAGGGCTTACGGAGCGTGAGATTGCAGCAATGATGGGGAGTCTTGACGAGAGGTTTTCCCAGATCAGATTCCAGGAGATTTTATATTATCTATATGATGTATTTACAGAAAAGGAAGACGGATGTTGGATTTATTCCCACCGGATTTTTTATGAAGCAGTAAAAAAGAACATGGGATCAGAAAAAGACAGGATCACCTGCTGTTTTGTAGACTACAGCAGAACGAACCCCGGATTCATGGAGCGGGAAGGTTATCTTCATATCCTGAAGAGCAGAGACAGACAGGGAAAGACGGTCCTAATGAACTGCAGGGAATGGAGTTCCTTTGGGAAAGTAAGAAAACTTGCTGTAAAGCTAGTCTCAGAGGATGCGGATGCAGAAAAATATTTTCGCGATATGATAAGAGATGAGGGAGAGGTAGAAAAGCTCTTCAAGTTTTGGGGAGATGCTGATAAAACCAAAGGCACGAATAAAACGAAAAAATTCTTTGACAGTATCTGCGTAAGTGTTGCTGGTAACAGGAAGCTTAAGGCCGGGCTCAGGGCAGATGCCGTTATGGAGCTCTGGAACATGAACAGAGACAAAGAAATGCAGGCAGAGTATACCCGGGAGTTGCGTCTGCTAATACCCCAGATGGAAGAACCGGACCAGAGGGCTCACTGGAAGATTAAGGGAACCTTTATGGAGGTATGGAATCTGCTGGATGATGAAAAATATGAATCTGCTGTCGCATTGCTTAAGAGTCTTCTTAAGGAGGTAGAAGGTCTTTTTACACATCCGGTTATTGGAAAAGAGATGGTTTTCAGCTTTACGCATTATAGCTATCTGTTATTAGCAAAGAGCCGTATCCATCTTGGGGAGTTGCTTCCATCATATACGGAGGCGGCTTTGGAGATTTATAAGAAGTTTCCAGAATATACCAGAGAAAAGAGATTTCGGCTTCAGGAAATACAACTGTATGAAGTGGGAAGCCTGCACTGCAGAAGGGAAAACCCGGATAAAGGAAGGCAGTATGTGAAGACAGCGTTAGAGCTTGCCAGAAAGCTTTGTGAGGAATATCCAGAAGTTGCGACTCTAAAGGTTCTCTATGGAATTCTGAATTTCTATGGAGCTAATGTAGAACCGGAAATCTGTTACCAGTACCGGTATGAAGCACTAGACGTATGCAAACGCGCATACCAGCTGAAGCATAATGCTTACTGGCAGCATATGGTGGCAGACCAGGCGGTTTATTTTGCGGGAAATATCAGCGCCAGGTTTCAGCGCCTGCAGTTCGATTCCAGGGATGACTGGGTCAAAAAAGAAAAGCAGGCATGGGATTTGGGGTTTGCTTATTTTGAAGAATTGTCAGACCGGCAGTATCCTTATCTGGACAGAGAATATTATGAAGAGAGCCTTTTAAAGAAGGCAGAAGAGGAAGCCTTTCTATTCCAGACCAATATGTCATTAAAATATGCAAAAAAAGCGTATGACTGCCTGAAAGAGGATGAAAGAAAAGGCTGGAAGCCGGGGAAGGATGCAGACTGGATCCGGTATATACAGGCCTGTGCACTGATGGCAGAAAACCTGGATGATAAACTGTGTGCCAGAGAGGCGCTTCCATATATTTATGATCTTCAGAAGCTGTCAGAGGAGTGGTATGAAAAGAACCCTTCGGGAGAGTCAGAGAGTACTTTTCTGTCAGCTCTTCAGATTGCGGGCAGAGGGCTTTATCACAGTGGAAAGGATGAGGAGGCGCTTGCTGTTGTCCAAAAAGGAATGCAGCTTTTAGAAAGACGCGAAGAGGAAACAGACGTAGATGCCTTCGGCACGAAATCAGAATTTCTATATATACTGGCACGGATTTTCCTGAAAAAGGGAGAGCATGAGCGGGCGCGCACATATATGGAGATTCTCATGGAACTGGGAAAAGGAAGAGAACAGGATCCATGGATCAGTGGACAGCTGCTTCTTCTGGAGGGTGATCTGCAATTCGGCGAAAAGTCTTATGAGAGAGCTAAAACACTATACCTCCGGGCGATTTACTACTGGGCGTACCAGAAAGCAGATGTAAAGAGAACATTAAAAGAAATCCGGCTTACTGAAATAAAGGACGGAAAACTGGTTCGGAGAATTAATGAACGGAAAATGGATGTAAAAACCTATTTTTATGCTCTGTATGCATCCTGGAAGAATGCAGAACTTTTGGAAGAAGGTATGGGGGACTATAGATGTTATGAAGAATATAAAGCTATATTTAAGCGGTGTATGGAGAAGGTATCTGACGAAGATTATCTTCCGTTCGCACAGACTTATATGTTTCAGGCTCTTGAAAAGGTGCTGTGTCTGGCTGAACAAAAAGGGTGGAAGGACAGAGAGGTTTTTGAGATACTGTGTCAGGCAGTTTCCCTTTGCAGGAAGAAGGACATTAAGATGGAGCGAAGCATAGAGAATTTTTTACGTGCTCTGTCGTATTACGATCTATGTGATTCCATGGTGCAGATTAGCTCTTTCTGGAATATGTGGCCTTACATTTATTCCTGCCTGAAGGAGTATCCGGATTATGAAAATACGATCCTGCCCTTCAACAGACTGGGAATTGGTCAGATGTGGATTAGGCTAGGCTGCTTTGAAGAAGCGTGTCTGTGGCTGGCCAGGATCGAGGAGCATGAACCTTGTTATAAAGAGGCTCACAGACTCTGCCTGCTTGCCAGAGCCATGTGCCTGCTTTACTGGGAGGATGAAGAACAGTTGGAGAAGACGATCGAAGAGATCAGATGCATTTATACGGGAAGTACAGAAGCGGAACAGGATCCGTATTCTGATAATCTGTATGAGGAAATAACCGGAAACCCGGTGCCTTTCCTGGAGAATTACGAGAAAACCGGCAGAGGTATAGCTGAACAGGAAGAGGCGTACCGGAGCCTCCATATCTTGAAAATGATTGCAGACCAGGAACTCTATTTTTCTATGAATGAACAGTTAAGAAAATATTATTTTGTAAGACTTGCAGAAGTATGGGATGCCTGTGTGAATGGGAATAAGAAGGATGCAAAAGCGGACCAGTGCCGGTTTACCTGGGAGGAACAGGCGGCAGAGCTGAAGCGTCTGACAAAAGGAGGCATTATCTGGAAGATAGACAGAGCTGACCTGGAAGAAAACATCTTCAATTTATGCCGGTGCATCTGGGAACAGGCGTCCGGGAAAGAGGAGAAAGGGGATGCGGAAAGAGAAATATGGAATTTCTGGAGGAAGAATTACAGAGAAATCCATATGGGAGGGCTATCTGCGAAAAACTTCTGCATGCTTCAGGATATAAAAAACACAAGGGTGTTCAGTTATATTCCGGTTCCATCCTTAGAAGCAGAGATTTACAGACGGACTGGTGATAAGAGTCTTTTCCTTAAAGAAATAAGCCGGCAAAGGGAGAAGAGCGAAGACCCGGAGATCAGAGACTTTTTTGAGGAACTTCTGAAGGAAAACGCAGCAGAATGGGCAGAGGGCTTCAAGAATTGGATTCTAAAGGAAAAACGCATCTGGATGGCCGGGGAAATGGATATCTTTGGAAATATTGAAGAGATCGGGAATGATCCAAAGCAATCCTCTTTATATGAGGTCTACCGTCAGTATCAGATGACATTTTGGAGAGTATGGCACAAAGAATGGAGAGTCTCTCTCGGCTATTGCGGAGTGGTCTGTCCGGATTAGTACTGTGAATCATTGTGTCTGCAGCATTAAAATAATAGATTGGAAACTATTTATACTGAGCGCCAGTACAACATTGTATTCATTTTGAAGTAATAGCGCCTGATATATTATACTGAGCGCCGATGAAATCTGCCGCTCAGTATAAATGGATGCGCACAGCCGCATGCGGAATTATGTCGCTTTGCGGCTGCGGCTGGCGCGATACTCATGGCAGATTTCATCGGCTGTGAGTATAATAAGACGGAGGGTATCAGATGTATAGTGAGATTATAAAAAGGATAATAAAGGCTGTTATTTTTTTCGTTCCCTTCATTTTGGGGACAATCGGGTATCTTGCGATTGGAGAAGAAGCGCTTCATGATGCGTTGTTTCATGCCATCGGCTTCTACACTCTCAATAATATAGAGCCGGCAGAAAATATATTGATTGAGCTTGCAAGATGGACGGCGCCGCTTATGACAGCCAGCGGGCTGGTTATGGCGGTGTCATCGCTAAAGCGGAGATTCAAAAACCGCTTCATTTATTTAAAGGGCGGAAGTGTTGCAATTTTTGGTCCGCAGGAAGAGACGTCTATTTTGCTCGGACAGCTTAGAGGGCACGGAATCCAGGTGGGTGATGAGAGCCGGTTTCCAAAGGCGGAGCGATATATTCTAATGGGCCAGGAGGATGAAAACTTTCTGTTCTATCAGAAATATTATGATCAGCTTGCAGGAAAGCTGGTCTATTTAAAATGCAGTTCCATGATGGAACGGGCAACCGGTGCGAATCTGAATCTGTTTTTTGAGGAGGAGATTGCGGCAAGGCTTTTCTGGAAGCGCCAGAACTTGTACAGAGAGGCAAAACAGAAGAATTTCTGCCTTAAGATTATTTTCACCAGGTTTGGGCTCCTGGAGGAACAGTTGCTTTTATGGGGGCTGCAAAATAATATTTTTCATCCGGAACAGGAGATTACATACCACGTTTTTGGAAGGGCTGAAAGATTCCGGGCTGTATATCATGAACTTTCCAGGATAGATGATCCGGTTGTTTTTCATGAAGAGCCCTGGTATGATGCCCTTGACCTGTTTGCGGAAGCAGACCGCATTATTGTAAGCGATACGTCAGAGCTTCTGGGTCATATTCTGTTTGCCATACCAGAAAAGCGGATAGATGTACTTGCCGTAAACCAGAAGGAGGTACTCCATTATGAAAGCCAGGAGCGTCTTCGTATCTTTTTCTGGCGCAGGGAGGCAGAACATCTCCCAAATATCCTGGAAGAAAAACTGCTTGAAAGAGCAAAAGCGATCAACCTCCGCTATGCGCATTTGTATTCTGGTGCAGCGGAAATAAAAGAGAATATGGAATATGAGTGGGGGAAATTGAATACCTTTACCAGATATTCAAATATCAGTTCCGCAGATTACCACGAGGTGCGCCTCCAGATGATAGAGGACTGGAAACAGGAAACCGGAAAAGCTGAACCGGATGCATCTTTTATGATGGAGCTTGCAGAACTTGAACATATCCGGTGGAATCGTTATCATTACATAAATAACTGGAGATATGGAATTCCGCAGAACGGAAAAAATAAGGATTCCATAAAGAAAATCCACAAAGATCTGGTGCCATTTTCAGAGCTTACAGAAGCAGAGAAGGAAAAGGATGTTGAAAATATCCGGGTACTGCTCTCGATTTAGGAAGACTTTACCCACATAATCATGCGTTTATTCTGGAGATTTGATGCTTTGATGAAAAGTCATTTACATTCTTTCCCTTGTCTGCTATACTTGTTGTGTGAAATCTTATCGGACATTGTCCTTCTGGAAGTTCGGCAATTCTGGCATTTCGCCACATTTCACAGTATCTGTAACCTATTAACGAACGTCTGCAACTGTTTTGTATCTTTACAGTCACAGATGTTTTACAAAAGCAGAAAGGAATTATAATTTATGACAGAAAAAACCATACCTAACGGTACCAGGCTGTGGGATGAGATCCTAAAAGCGATTGTGGATGCCATGCCGGAGCAGTTGTTTCCTCTTTTCAAGGAAGTTTTCGGAAAAGAGTATCCAAAGGGAACCCCGATTATTCTGCTTGCAACGGAATCCTCTACCTATCAGGAAAATCCAGATGCACCGCCCAGTTCCCGTTTGTCCGATATTGCACTTTTGGTAAACGGGACAGATTACTACCATCTCGAATGCCAGATGCATAATGACCAGGACATGGTTATACGCATGGTTGCCTATGATCTGCATTTTGCCATGCAGCATACGACTGAGACGGGGCCGGAGAACAAAGAGGTTGTCATGCGGTTTCCACATTCCGCTGTTATTTACCCGGAAAAGAACAGGAAGATTCCAGAATCCCTTCGTTGCCGTATTATTTTTCAGGATGGAAGCGAACACATTTATCAGATTCCTACGGTCAGAATCCAGTCGTATTCTCTGGAAGAAATTCATGAAAAGCATCTCAATCTGTTTATCCCTTATGTGCTGCTCCGTCTGCGCCCAAGGCTGAGAAAGAAAATAAAAAATCCACTGACAAGAAAGGAATTGACAGATTTTATTGGCGAAGTTATGATAATATTAGGAAGCGAACTGGAGCAGGGATATCTGACAAGAAAGGAATACGATGATTACGTGAATCTCTTCCGGCGTGCTGCAGAAAAAGTATTTGAAAGACATGACCATTTTCGAAAGGAGGTAGATCGTATGACAAAGCCAGTCATTGAATTACCCAGTGTTCTCCAAGAACGTCTGTATGAAGAAAACGATGAACTAATAGCCAGGAATAAGGCCTTAATGGCAGACAACGATGCCTTACTTGCAGATAAAAATGCCCTCTTGGCTGATCTTGCCGATAAGGATGCCTTACTTGCCGATAAGGATGCACAGCTTGCCAAAATGAGAAAGTTGTTGGAGCAGTATCATATTTTAGTGTGAGCTGGCTGGGGACGGGGCATTTTTAAAAATGCCCCGTCCCCTTACTGGTGTGCCTGGCAGTGGAAAGGATCTGCTGACAGTAGGGTTTAGAATTAAAAATTAGAGGTAGATTAAAAGGAAAGATGTATCTTGAAGGTGACAAACCAAAGTCGGCGGCATATTATGTACTGAAAACATTTTAGGAGACGAATTAAAAATGGAAAGAAATCGATATCCGTTAGTCAATGAATGCAGCCTGCAGGGAATCAGGCCAATCATGGCAGACCTGCCCTATCCTCCGATTCAGGTAAGAGAGAGAAATCCTAAATATGCAGAGCTATTAATGGTTGATTACTGCGGTTCAGTGTCGGAGCTGTCCGCAATTTTACAGTACATTAATAATGAAAACAGAATGTCCGGCGAGCACTGTTCCCTAATCCGGACAATCCTGGGGATTGCAATGGCAGAGATGATGCATCTGCAGAAGCTTGGGGAGCTGATCCATTTACTTGGAGGAAATGTATGCTATGAGACGAATCAGCCGGGCGGCCTGTGGTCTCCGTCCTGCCTGGTGCTTCCAGGCTGTATTCCGAAGATGCTGAAGGCAGACCTGCAGGCAGAAAAAGATGCGATTCGGCAATACCGGATGCATATCAGTGCCATCCGGGATGACTGTGTCAATGCTGTCCTAAAGAGGATTATTCAGGATGAAGAGTACCACATCATGATTTTACAGTCGCTTTTGGAGAATGGATTCTAAAAAATTCACCCTGTTGACAAAACGAAGCTTTATCTTTATAATTTAAATCATATGAGACAAGGGCGTTTTCATCCTGGCATGAGAACGCCCTTTTTTGCCATAGCAATAAGGAGGTAACAGAAAATGAATCAATATACACGCGAGGACATCATCCGCCTTGTGGAAGAGGAGGATGTCGGTTTCATCCGCCTGCAGTTTACCGATATTTTCGGAACCTTTAAAAACATAGCCATTACGCCTGCCCAGCTGGAAAAGGCTCTGGACAACCAGTGCATGTTTGACGGCTCTGCCATTGAGGGATTTGCGAGGATTGAGGATGCGGACATGTACCTGTGCCCGGACCTTTGCACCTTCGAGATTTTTCCCTGGAGGCCCCAGCAGGGGAAGGTTGCGCGTCTGATCTGTGATGTCTATAAGGCTGACGGGACGCCCTTTGAGAGCGACCCGCGCTACGTGCTGAAAAAGGTCATCAGGGAGGCGGCAGAGATGGGATATACCTTTGATGTGGGTCCGGAATGCGAATTTTTCCTGTTCCACACAGATGATGCAGGACTTCCTACGACAATTACCCATGAGCAGGCGGGATATTTTGATCTGGGGCCACTGGATCTGGGAGAGAATGCCCGCCGGGATATGGTGCTGACACTGGAAGAGATGGGATTTGTCATCGAAGCCTCCCATCATGAGATGGCGCCTGCACAGCATGAGATTGATTTCCGCTACGATGAGGCCCTTACAACAGCAGATAATATTATGACATTCAGAATGGTAGTCAAGACCATTGCCAAGCGGCACGGACTTCATGCCACCTTTATGCCCAAGCCCAGGTACGGAGTCAATGGCTCCGGCATGCACACCAACATGTCCCTGAGCCGGGACGGGGTGAATGCGTTTATTGACAGGTCAGATGCAGGAAAGCTGAGTAAAGAGGCGTATTACTTTATTGGCGGCATCATGAAACATATCAAGGCGGTTACATTTATTACGAACCCTCTTGTAAATTCCTACAAAAGACTGGTGACTGGCTATGAAGCGCCGGTCTATATCGCATGGTCGGCCAGGAACCGGACGCCGCTGATCCGTGTTCCGTCCCCCAGGGGGAATTCAGCGAGAATCGAGCTTCGAAGCCCGGATCCGTCTGCCAATCCCTACCTTGCCCTGGCGGTCTGCCTTGCGGCGGGGCTTGACGGAATCAGGAATCAGATCATGCCCCGGGAGAGCATTGACTGCAATATATTTGAGATGACGAAGGAGGAGCGGGAGCGTGCCGGGATTGAGGCACTGCCCGGAAGTCTTCTTGAAGCGGCAAGGGAATTTGCGAAGGATGAGTATATTCAGAAGGTGCTGGGAGAGGATCTGGCGAAGAAATATATCGAAGCAAAGACCAGGGAATATGCAGACTACCGCGGACAGGTTACAGACTGGGAAATCGGCAGATATCTTCATGTAATCTAAGCTTTTAGGAACTGTAGGAAAATCTGCATAAGTTATTTTCTACAATTGCTTACCAGATAGCTTGTAAGTGAGACATGAAAGAGGAGGAGGTAAGGGTGGCAGGAATTATCGTTGTATTTCCGAACCGGGACAATGCGGTTTCCATTCGGAATCTCCTTGTGCGCGGCGGTATGACCGTCACCGGCGTATGCACATCAGGAGCGCAGGCAATGAATTACGCAGATGCCCTGGACGAGGGAATTATCGTATGCGGCTATAAGCTTAGGGACATGATGTATACAGAACTTAGGGAGTACCTGCCGGACAGCTTCGAGATGCTTCTTGTGGCATCCAGGGTCAAGTGGGAACATGGCCTTATGGAGGGGGTTGCCGGCATTCCCATGCCGCTGAAGGCCTATGAGCTGATGGATGCACTTCAGGGTATGCTGGAGCGGATGGATCTGCAGCGAAGGAGGCGCCGGAAAGAGAGAAGCAGGACGAGAAACCCGAAACAGCAGGAGGCTGTCAGAAGGGCGAAGGAGCTCTTGATGGAAAAGAACCGTATGTCCGAGGAGGAGGCCCACAGGTATCTGCAGAAGCACAGCATGGACAGCGGGACGAACATGGCTGAGACGGCAGAGATGATATTAAGTATGATAGAGCGAGGAGCGTTATAGATGAAGTTTACAAAGATGCATGGACTAGGAAATGATTATGTTTATGTGAACTGTCTGAAAGAAAGTGTAGACAATCCGTCTGCAGTGGCGAGATATGTAAGTGACAGGCATTTTGGGATCGGCTCTGACGGGCTGATTCTGATCAATCCGTCCGAAAAGGCGGACTTTGAGATGGAGATGTACAATGCGGACGGATCCAGGGGCGAGATGTGCGGAAATGGCATCCGCTGTGTGGCAAAGTATGTTTATGACTACGGTCTTACAGATAAGACCTGTATCTCCGTGGAGACGCTGGGAGGAATCAAATATCTGGACCTGACGGTGAAAGACGGCAGGGTGGAACTGGTGAAGGTGGATATGGGAAGTCCGGAGCTTGTGGCAGGGAAGATCCCCATTGTAATGGAGGATTGTTCGGCTCATGTGGTGGATGCACCCATTGCCGTGGACAAAACAGAATACCGCATGACAGGTGTTTCCATGGGAAATCCCCATGCAGTTATCTATGTAGATGATGTGGAGGAATTAGAGCTTGAAAAGATCGGGCCGAAGTTTGAGAATCACGAGAGATTTCCCAGAAGGATCAACACGGAGTTTGTCCAGGTTCTTGACAGGAGAACGGTTAAGATGCGTGTGTGGGAGCGGGGCTCAGGAGAGACCTTTGCCTGCGGCACCGGGGCGTGTGCCGTGGCCGTGGCCTGTATACTGAATGGCCTTACGGATGACCAGGTTACAGTAAAGCTTTTAGGCGGCGACCTGCAGATTGAGTGGGACAGGAAGGCGGACCGGGTCTATATGACAGGCCCCGCTGCCGTAGTGTTTGACGGTGAGATTGACCTGCAGAATGTCAGATAGATAGCAGTGGACCGCAAAGACGGGTCTGCGTGGATTTGCAGAGTAACGGAATACTTATATACTCACGGCCCATGAAATCTGCCGCGCAGTATAAATCAATAAAGAAAACAGGAGAGGACGAATATGTTTAAAGTAAATGAGGATTATCTAAAATTGCCGGGAAGTTATTTATTTTCTACGATCGGAAAGAAGGTGGCAGCCTTTCAGGAGGCCAACCCGGACAAAAGCATTATCCGGCTTGGGATCGGCGATGTGACACAGCCACTGGCGCCTGCGATTATTGAAAGCCTGCACAGTGCGGTGGATGAGATGGCACATGCAGAGACCTTCCGCGGCTATGCGCCGGATCTTGGCTATGAATTCTTGAGAAGTGCCATGGCGAAAAATGATTATCAGGACAGGGGCTGTGAGATTCATGCCGACGAGATCTTCATTTCCGACGGGGCGAAATGCGACTCTGGAAATATTCAGGAGATTTTCGCAAAGGATAATAAAATTGCAGTCTGCGACCCGGTCTATCCAGTTTATGTGGACACAAATGTTATGGCAGGGCGTACCGGAACCTATGATACGAAGACAGAGACATGGAGTAATGTTATCTACATGCCCTGTACAAAGGAAACCAATTTTGCGCCGGAGCTTCCAAAGGAGACGCCGGATATTATCTACCTCTGTTTCCCGAATAATCCTACCGGCTCCACGATCACGAAAGCACAGCTTCAGGAATGGGTGGATTATGCCAATAAAAATGGGGCTGTTATCATTTATGATGCGGCTTATGAGGCATATATTTCCGAGGAAGACGTTCCCCACAGCATCTATGAGTGCGAAGGGGCAAGAACTTGTGCCATTGAGCTTCGGAGCTTTTCCAAAAATGCAGGCTTTACAGGAGTGCGCCTTGGCGCGACTGTAATTCCAAAGGATGTAAAAGCGGGAGATGTGATGCTCCATTCACTGTGGGCAAGACGCCATGGGACAAAATATAACGGTGCGCCCTATATTGTGCAGAAGGCGGGCGAGGCCGTTTATTCCGAGGCAGGAAAGGCGCAGCTTAAGGAGCAGGTTGCCTGTTACATGAAAAATGCAAAAGTGATCTATGAGGGACTGAAAAGTGCAGGCTATCACGTATCCGGCGGCGTCAACGCGCCTTATATCTGGCTTCAGACGCCGGATGGAATGACTTCCTGGGAGTTCTTCGATTATCTGCTCGAAAAGGCAAACGTAGTCGGAACGCCCGGCTCCGGGTTCGGCCCCAGCGGGGAAGGGTATTTCCGGCTTACCGCGTTCGGGTCATATGAGAATACGGTGGCCGCCATCGGAAGAATCAAGAACCTTTAAAAATTTCCAACCGCACAGTTGGAAAAATTTTAGAATATAAGGCAGGAGCCTGCCTCCTGCCATTCATGTTCCAGGATTGCCATTAGGATATTATCAGCGTAAGAATCGCCGTCTTTTACTGCATCCTTCAAGATACCTTCTCGTCTGAATCCGGCTTTCAGATATGTTTTTTCTGCTCTGGGGTTGAAGGAAAATACATTCAGTTCCAGACGGTGAAGATGAAGCTGCCCAAAGGCAAAGCCGCATGTCATACGGGTTGCCCAGGAGCCGATGCCTTTCCCGCAGGAGTCACTGTGGAAAAGGCAGATACGGAAATTTGCGCTTCGCAGATTCCAGTCAATTTCATTAATAACGCTCTCGCCGATAATGTTTCCGGCAGGGTTGATAATCAGGAAATCCTGGCGATTTTCATCGTCAATACAGGAAAGGAAGAAGTCCACCACCTCGTCATGCGTATAATATGGCTTACTGCCGGTAAGACGTGCAATCTCCGGGTCAAGAGGGTTGTAGTTTTGCTGGTAATAGTTTTCAGCATCTTTTCTTTGTGCAGGTCTGAGGATATAACCATCCTTTTCCCAGGTCTTTTTGATTTTTTCCATAATAGAAAGTCTCCTTTATCCCTATTTCATAAAAAACTGTCCCATTCGCGGAGTGAATTTTAGAGAGATTGATTTGCTTACTGGTCATAGGGTGAGCAGTAATATTTATTGTAAAGTATTTATAGTGTTGTGTCAAATATGATGAGAAGGTACTTGGTAATATTCGCGATAGAGATTAAAATATGTATTGATAACCGGGAGGCCGAAAGCGGAAGGCTTTTGGCAGGCAATATTGATTACCCATGCCTTTGCATCACCGGTAATTTCAATCCTGCGGCCACAGCCGTTACTGTCTTATATTAGTATAAGAGATATAGTTTCCGACAGGGCCTGATGGAAAAATCATCTATTGTATGATATAATGGACAAACAGCAGAAAGAAACTGAATTTAAAGGAGGAAAGGGAAAATGAGTTTGATATTATATAAAGGCAGGCCGGGTGATACGGCAGGAAGACTTCCGAAAGAAATGAGAGTCTACGATCTGCTCGACAGTCTGGGACTTGAATATGTGAGGATTGACCATGCCCCGGCTATGACAATGGAGGTATGCAAAAGCATTGATGAGGCCCTTGGCGCAGAAATCTGCAAGAACCTGTTTTTATGTAACCGGCAGAAGACGAAGTTTTATCTGCTGATGATTCCAGGTGATAAGACCTTTCATACAAAGGAGCTGTCTGCCCAGATCGGCAGCGCAAGACTTTCCTTCGCAGACGGAGCATTTATGGAACAATTTCTTGATATTACTCCCGGTGCAGTCAGTGTAATGGGGCTTATGAATGATGTGGAGAACCGTGTGCGTCTTCTGGTGGACGAGGATGTGCTGAAGGAGGAGTTTTTAGGATGCCATCCCTGTGTCAATACATCCAGCCTGAAATTAAGGACACAGGATGTATTCGGCACCTATCTGAAGGCAGTGCACCATGACATGACGGTCGTCCGGTTGACAGCAGATGATTAAAGATGTTACAATTGCGATATTAATTCTGAGAAAAATTTGGAGGTGAAATAAATGACTTTGCGACAGGAAGCATACGCTATGATTGATTCTTTACCGGATGATGATAGTGTTAAGTTCTTTATAGATATGATTAGGCGATTTAATGTAGTAGTTGGGAAAAAAGAGAAAATATTCGAGGCGCAAGATTCGCTTTCTGAAAAAAGACAGGCGTTTTTACACATGGAAGAGTTGAAAAAAAAGTATCCATTCCCAAAAGACTATGACTATAAGCAAATCAGAAAGGAAGCTATGGAAGAGAAATATGGTTGCGTTAATTGACACGAATGTTATATTAAACTATATTACTGATCGTGAGGATAGGTTTCGGGATTCTTCAAAGATCGTTATGGATTTATGTTCTCAAGGAAGAGTTGATGGATATATTGCTTTTCATTCATTATCTATAATATGGTATTCGCTTCGGATTCCAGATGAAGGAAAGAGAATGTGGTTAAGGGATATTTGTAAGATCTTGACGGTTACAGGTGCCTCACATGAACAGATTTTAGAGGCGATAGATAATATACAGTTTAAAGATTTTGAAGACTGCCTGCAGGATGAATGTGCAAGAATGGTAAATGCAGACTGTCTGGTAACGTGTAATTTGAAAGATTTTAAGGTAGCTAAAACAAAAGTTTATAGTCCGGATGAGTTTGTGAAATTACTGTCACTCGGTGACCAGTAAAGGTTAATATGCGTTACTATGAGCGGACGGTTAGTCCGTGAACATAGTAACTAATACCCTTGCATTTTTGCACATGCAGATGTATAATAATACACATAAAAAGAGAAAATCTTCAGGGCAGGGTGTAATTCCCTACCGGCGGTAAAGCCCGCGAGCCGTAAGGCATGATCCGGTGAGATTCCGGGGCCGACAGTATAGTCTGGATGAAAGAAGATGATGACATCATGACCATAACATGATAGTTGCTGATATG
>Ga0137306_101489_pt1 | contig 23507 bp, 22 predicted proteins | sample Inofroosms_March_FD_97187 | JGI IMG/M metagenome (GOLD analysis project Ga0137306, IMG submission 97187) | Mouse cecal microbial communities from Vienna, Austria - N-Acetylneuraminic and N-Acetylglucosamine D2O microcosms_March | ecosystem: Host-associated > Mammals > Digestive system > Large...
CCGTTAAAATCACATTGGTGTAGCCGGTAAATTCTCCCGTAAGAATAATGGCTTTGGCATCTTTGCTTCTTTCCTTTAACTCGGTATGAGGAATATAGTCTACCGGAAGTCCCTCCGGCAAAAGCGCCAGGGCCTTCTTATGAAAATCCGGGGTAACCTTTAAGGCTTCATCCGCAAAAGTTGCCTTCTCCACAACAATATACTTAAGAACCTCCTCAAGCACATCCAGATAAGCCGGATCGCCCGGACGCCATCCCAGATCCACCCTTTCCACTCCCTTAGGAATCGGAAGCCCCGCATCCCCAATCACTAAGGTATCCATATGGCGCAGCTCTGCCAGTACGCGGGCAAGCTGCGGATGAAAAATTCCAGTCTTTAACATGGTATAACCCTCCCTTGGTTGATCAATGATTTATTGCAGGAATTTCTTCCTGTAATGGTTACTGTTCACATACTCACGGTGAACAGTAACCTGTAGCTTACATTTTGCAAAACCTACTTATGGGTTTCTAAGAATGCATCAATCTCTTCCCGAAGCGGCATCGCCGGTGTGGTTCCCATCTTCTGTACCGAAAGGGCAGCCAGGGCATTAGCAAACTTCGCGGCCTCCCAGAGATCCTTTCCCTCAGCAAGTGCAGCTAAAAGCCCTCCGTTAAAGGCATCGCCTGCCCCTGTGGTATCCACGGCTTCCACCTTATAGGCCGGAAGAATCCCCTTCTTATCCCCCGTGTTTAAGTAAACCCCTCTTCCGCCAAGGGTGATCAGCACACGCTTCACCCCGCGGGCAAAGAACCAATCTGCGGCTTTATCCGCGGCTTCTTCGCTGTCCACCTTAATTCCGGTAAGAATCTCGGCCTCAACCTCATTCGGCGTAATCAGGTCAACCTTAGCCAGAAGTTCATCTTCAATCGGCTGTACCGGAGCCGTATTTAAGATAACCTTGACCCCTTTTTTATAGGCAATATCCACAATCCGCTCCACGGAAGAAACATTCGTTTCCAGCTGTGTCAGCAGATACGCAGAACCTTCGATCACATCCGTTAAAGAATCCACTTCTTCATCGGTTATGGTATTGCACGCACCCAGAATAACAACGATCTCATTCTGGCTGGTCTTTTCATCCACCATAATCAATGCGGCACCGGTTTCCACATCCTCGGAAAACAACACCCGGCTGCTGTCCATCTTCAGCTCTTTCATGGTATCTAAGGCAACACCGCCAAAGGTATCCCGGCAAATCTTGGTAACCATCGTTACATCGGCTCCCGCCTTATGTGCGGCAACCCCCTGGTTAAACCCCTTTCCTCCAGGCCCAAGCTTAAACATGCTTCCCTTTACGGTTTCGCCCGGTGCCGGAAGATGCGGGGTTCTTCCCATTAAGTCAACAACAAAACTTCCAAATACTAAAACCTTCTTCCCCATAACGATCTTCTCCTGCTCTTCTTTCCATCCTTGATGATTTTCTTTGTTCTGGTTTTCTCTGTTTTTGTTCTCCATCGGCTTTCTGCACCAGTCCCCGGCACTATTCCTGAATTAACGGAATACCGTTTCCTGCACCGATTCGGTCTGCCCCTGCCTCAATCAGTGCTTTTGCATCCTCTGGTGTGCGGATACCTCCGCTTGCCTTAACCAGGGCCTTCCCGTCCACCGTCTTTTTCATCAGAGCAACATCGGCAGCCGTCGCCCCTCCTGTGCTGAATCCGGTGGAAGTCTTTACAAATGCCGCTCCTGCCTTCACCGATAATTCACAGGCTTTCACCTTTTCCTCATCCGTCAGCAGGCAGGTTTCAATAATCACCTTAACCAAGGCATCGCCGGAAGCCTCTGCCACGGCGCGGATATCCTCTTCCACAAACGAATAATCTTTATCCTTTAATGCACTGATATTAATTACCATATCAATTTCCTGCGCTCCGGCCTTTACCGCCTCTGCTGCTTCAAAAGCCTTTGCTGTGGTCAGCATCGCTCCTAAAGGAAATCCGACAACGCAGCAGGTTTTTACTCCGCTTCCCTCCAGTTCCTTCGCTACCAGAGGAACAAATGCAGAATTTACACATACCGAGGCAAACTTATGCTCCCTTGCTTCCTTGCAGTAGCGGACAATCGTTTCCCTGCTCGCATCTGCCTTTAACATCGTGTGATCAATCATCTGTGCAATTCCCATAACTTTTTCTCCTTTTCTTTATAAAAAAATGAACTTACAGTGACTCTATTATCGTAGATTCTCTTTACCATTTTGTCCAGACTTCATTTTCCCATCAATGCTTTTTAGGATTGCTTGCCTGCTTATTATGTAACCGGTTACATATTTTTGAAAAAAAGCCTTCTGTAATCGGTTACATATTATTCAAAAACAAACTGACTTACGTCAGATTGTTTTCTGTAACTGTTTTCAACTGCTCCGATCCCCGCAAAATAACCTGATAAGGCACCGTAACCCGCTTCCCCCGCTGACGGTTCTGTCCGCCGCTCTCAAAGCATTCCTCAAGAAGCTTCATCGCTTCCATTCCCTGCTGCTTTGCATCACGGTCAACCACCGAAATGCGGTAATCGATCATCTTTAAGGTTTCGATATCGTCAAATCCCATCAGAGAAACATCTCTTCCCAGTTTAAGCTTCTTCTCCGTCAGATACTTCAGACATCCCAAGGTCGAAAGGTTGTTCGAAGTAAAGATCGCTGTGGGCGGTTCGGGAAGTTCCATCAGCCGTTTCGTACATGCATAAGCTTTTGCAATCTTAAAATCACCGCAGGCTACATATTCCGACCGAATCGCAAGGCCGTTTTCTTCCATCGCCTGCACATAGCCCTGATACCTGTCCTTTCCCGGTTTTGAAGTGTCCGGCCCGGTAATCACGGCAATTCGCTGATGACCTGCACGGATAAGTTCCGTCACACCGTCACAGGCTCCCTGCTGGTTGTCCACAAATACACCGTCAAAACGTGCACCCTTTACATCACGGTCAATCAGCACCACCGGAACCCCCGACTTCTCCAACGCCAGAAGCTGTTCCCTTGTAACATCGTCGGAATCCGATATCGGAGTAATCAGCACTCCCTTCACCCAGCGCCGCTTCACCAGATCCAGACAGCGGTGCTCCTTGGCAAGTGTTTCGTTCGTCCCCCAGAAAATCAGGTTGTAATGGTACTTTTCAGCAACTTCATTCACCCCGTTGATAACTTTGGAAAAAAATTCATTCTCAATATCCGGGATAATCACGCCTATGCTGAAGCTGTCCTGGATGCTCAGACTCCGTGCGATTTCATTCGGAACGTAGTCATATTCCTTGACGACCTCCATCACCTTCTGCCTGGTTTCACTCTTGACATAACCCGAATTATTCAGCACCCGGGAAACGGTAGCGGACGACACGCCTGCTCGCCGAGCAATCTCCCTTATATTCATGGCGTTTTTGTCCTCCTCTGCTCTGTAATCGGTATGTTACCGGTTACATGTATAACAATACCATACTCTTTCCGATTTGTAAATAGTTTTTATGCATTTTATCCAAAAATATTTTTCCATCTATTTCCTGGGGTTTTTTGCTATGCAAAATTGTTACACTTGAGCACAATAATCCATGATTGAACTTTCTGTTACTGTTCACGTAAGTCTGCGCACTTGCTGTGCTGACCGTAGGTAAACTGGGCTAGTGAGCAAAAATCCCATCGACGAAGGCGATTTTCATGGATTTTTGCCCGTTACTGTGAACGTGTGAACAGTAACAACTTTCTGCCCTGATCCATCACATTATATCCAAAAGAAAAAAGGGGCCTGCCTGGTTTACCCTGCCCCTTTTGCCGTATTTCTCAATCAGGATAACCACAACTATGTGGAACCGGATATTTCTGTTATCTGTGACCCGTCAAAGCTTAACGAACGCGGATGTAATGGTGCACCGGACTGGATCATCGAAATCATTTCCCTGATTTAAGCATACAGGCTGAACAACTGCTTAAATAAAACGTACCTGCGCCTTACTCTGCATCCCAGTCCAGAAGCAGCTTCTCTACCCAGGCACAAAGCTTGCTGCTGCTCTCATTGGCAATGCGCACAACTTCTTCATGAGTATGCTTTTCCTTGGCTATACCCGTAGCCATGTTGGTGATGCAGGCAATCCCCAGTACTTTCATTCCCAGATAATTTGCCACGATAGTTTCCGGTACGGTGGACATGCCGATAGCATCTGCACCCAGCCGCTCATAGGCCCGGATTTCCGCCGCGGTTTCATAGCAGGGACCGGAGAAGATGGCATAGACACCCTTTTGATAAGCAATTCCCAGCGCCTTTGCTGTTTTCTCGGCCTTAGCCAGCAGTTCTAAGGAATAGGCTTCGGACATATCCGGGAAGCGCACACCCAGACGCTCGTCATTCTCCCCAATCAGCGGGTTATTCCCCAGCATATTGATATAATCGGTTAATAACATCAAATCCCCCGGCACAAATGCCCGGTTAATCCCGCCGCAGGCATTGGTCACAATCAGGTTCTTCACCCCTAAAAGCTTCATCACGTAAATCGGATAGGTCACTTCCTTCATGGTAAAGCCTTCATAGAAATGAAATCTTCCCTGCATGGCAATAATGATTTCCTTCCCCATCCGTCCAATCACCAGATTCCCTGCATGTCCCGCCACGCTCGACTGTGGGAAATTGGGAATCTCCGGATAGGGAATCACGGTCTTTTCCTCCATTATATCCACCAGGCTTCCCAGACCGCTGCCCAAAATCACGCCAAGAGAGGGCATCTTATCTGTCCTCTCCCGAATAAAATCTGCTGATTCCTTCACTTTTTCGTAAAACATCATGTTCTCTTCCTTTCCTTTTCTTCCTTTTTTTCATTACTATCATTATAATCAATTCCCTTTCGCTTTACAAGGCAAAGAGGCTCATATAATCAAACAAAGCCACCGCACAGAAACCTCTTCAGGCTTCCATACAATGGCTCTGTTTCCATTATCTTTTCTTACTTCTCGCCCAGTCCATCTGCGATTGCCTGTGCAAGGGTTTCTAATGCTTCCGCTTCATCCTCACCATCACAGATAACATTAATCTCGGTTCCGCACTTGATTCCGGCAGCCATAACGTTAAGTACGCTCTTTGCCACGATTCTCTTCTCGCCGCACTCGATAATCACATCGCTCTTAAATTTCATCGCTGTCTGGGATAAAACCCCTGCTGGTCTTAAGTGCAGTCCGGACGGATTCGTTACTGTTAATGTTCTACTTACCATAATAATCTCTCCTTATCTTATTATTTATTATCCCCAGGATTTCCCCTTAGAAATCTCCTAGTGATAATTTTATTACAAACGACCAATGATGTCAAGAAAAACACAGATAAGTCCGCATTATTTTACAAAGTTTTTTCACTCTGGTGCGCCGAATAAACACATCCGCAGTAATTCTGCCGATAAAGCCCATATTCTTTTGACAGTTCCACCGATCGGCGGTAGCCGTCCTTCTTCTTAAAATCCGAGGGCAGATAGCTTACACCGCAGATTTTCCCTAACTCTTCGCCGATTTCATTTAACTTCGCCGCGTTTTTTAGCGGGCTGATGGATAAAGTGGTGGTAAAATAATCAAAACCGCCCTTCTTGGCCTCCCTCGCTGCCTCCGCAAGCCGCAGGCGGTAGCAGAGAAAGCATCTCTCTTTGCCCTCCGGGTCATGCTCGTGCCCCTTCACCGCTTCATAAAACTGCTCCGGCTGATAACTCCCTTCCACATAGGTTATCGTGTACTTTGCAGGCATCGCGGCAATCAGCCTTTCCTGTTCGTCCGCCCGCAGCCGGACTTCTTCAGGCGGATAAATATTCGGATTATAATAGAGCACGGTAATCCAAAAATACTGCGAAAGATACTCCAGACAGTAGCTGCTGCAGGGTGCACAGCAGCTATGGAGCAAAAGCCTGGGCACCTCATTTCTTTCCTGGTGTCCGGCGATAATCTTTTCCAGTTCCTTCTGATAATTTCTCCGGTTCATTGTTAAAACCTGAACTTATCCTCAAAATACGCCTTCAGTTCTGCAATCGGAACTCTTACCTGTGCCATGCTGTCCCGATCTCTTACCGTAACTGCATGATCCTCTTCCGAATCAAAGTCGTAAGTAATGCAGAACGGCGTTCCAATCTCATCCTGCCTTCTGTACCGCTTTCCAATCGCCCCGCGGTCGTCAAATTCGCAGTTATAGTACTTGCACAGTTCCGTATAAATCTTTTCTGCGCCTTCATTTAATTTCTTTGACAGCGGCAGTACCCCAATCTTTACCGGGGCAATCGCCGGATGGAAATGCAGTACGGTTCTTACATCCCCCTCACCAAGTTCCTCTTCATCATAGGCGGCACATAAGAAAGCCAGCGTTACGCGGTCGGCCCCCAAAGAAGGCTCGATAACATAGGGAATATATCTCTCTTTTAGTTCATCGTCAAAATACGTCAGATCCTGGCTGGATGTGTTCTGATGCTGGGTCAGGTCATAGTCGGTACGATCAGCAATCCCCCACAGTTCACCCCAGCCAAACGGGAATAAGAACTCCAGATCCGTCGTTGCCTTGCTGTAAAAGCTCAGCTCTTCCGGCTCATGGTCACGGGCACGCATCTCCTCATCCTTAATCCCCAGGCTCTTTAACCAGTTAATACAGAATTCCTTCCAGTAAGCAAACCATTCCAGATCCGTATCCGGCTTGCAGAAAAACTCCAGTTCCATCTGTTCAAACTCACGGGTGCGGAAGGTAAAGTTTCCGGGCGTAATTTCGTTTCGGAAAGATTTTCCAATCTGTGCAATACCAAACGGAACTTTTTTCCGGGATGTTCTCTGCACGTTCTTAAAGTTGACAAAGATGCCCTGTGCCGTTTCCGGGCGGAGATACACGGTATTCTTTGCATCCTCGGTAACGCCCTGGAAGGTCTTAAACATCAGGTTAAACTGACGGATATCGGTAAAATCATGCTTTCCGCAGCTTGGGCAGCAGATATTATTATCGTCAATATACTGCTTCATCTCCTCCTGCGACCAGCCGTCCACGCCCTTTTCCGGCACAATGTTATGTTCCTTCATATAATCCTCAATCAGATTATCGGCACGAAACCGCTCCTTACAGGACTTACAGTCCATCAGCGGGTCAGAAAACCCGCCCAGATGCCCGGAAGCCACCCAGGTCTGCGGATTCATTAAAATCGCACAGTCCACGCCGACATTAAAGGGGCTTTCCTGCACGAACTTCTGCCACCAGGCTTTTTTCACATTATTTTTCAGTTCCACGCCAAGATTTCCATAATCCCAGGTATTGGCCAGGCCGCCGTAAATCTCGGAGCCCGGATAGATAAAGCCTCTGTTCTTTGCCAATGCTGAAATTTTGTCCATCGTCTTTTCCATTGTGTTTACCTCACCTTTCCACTTTACCCTCCGTCTTCCTCCTGCGGCTTAGAAGCGGGGGATTTCCTGTTGCTGTCCACGTAGATCCGCGGTTAAGTCAAATCTACCAGAAAATCAAATAATGTACGCCAGCCGGAACCTGCACGGTATGTTTATCCACCGTTTCTATGCCTTTGGTCATATAGCGGATTCTTCCTTCGACCTGGATTTCCACGGGATAGTCGCTTTCCACCAGAACCATCTGTCCTTTTCCCAGTCTTTCCAGTTCCTGTGTTTCCGGAGGTTTTACCTCGCCGTCCTTTAAGGGCTTTACAAACTCTGCTGCCGTAAGCCATCCTTTCAGGCGTGCGTCCTCTACCGAACAGACTTCAAAGTTTTTCAGACGGCTGTTCATGCCGAAATAGCTCTGCCCAAACGCCAGAAGGCTCTGGCTGTCCCTGTACTGATAAACAGCAGTAACCTGGTTTTCCCTTAATTTACAGGATCGCACGGCAACCGGAAGAGGTTCTTTCCCCTCTTCGTTTTGGGAAGCTTTCTGTGCGCCCAGGCTTTCATTAAACAGGGCAACTTCCTCGAATACAAAGTTTTCCAGGCTTTCCTGCTGGTAATGTTCACTCTTCCCTTTATCGAACGTTTCCACCATCCCACTGGCGATTTCTCCGTCTTTGGTGATATAAATGCTGTTGGTTTCCGGTGCAAATCCGCCGATTCCCGCATTTGACCTCTGGCAGCCGTAAACCAAAAGCACAGCCAGCGCTGTAAGCAGTACTGCCTTTTTTTGCTTCATAAACTCCTTGCATCCTCCATGCTGACGAATATTTACCTTATCATAACTGGTTTTCTTCCATTTGTAAAGGAGGAACGTAAAATCGTTTTATTACAATATCGTTTCCAGAATATCCAGGGAACGAAAATGCTTATCCACGTTTTTCTTTACTTCATCCTCCACGCAGGCAGAAAACTCTCCAAACACCTCTTCGGTTAAAGTAAATTGATATAATTTTTCTATGGAAGAATACAGCACATACTCCCAGGCATAGTTTGCCGATTCGCTGACCCTGCGGCCGGGATGAATGCTGTACTCTCCGCTCTGCACCATGGCCTTCAGTTCAAATATCCGCCGTACCAGCCGGTTGGGAAGAGCCGGTTTTAGGAGGGCGCGAAGCGACTGGTACAAAAGCTTTAAAAGTTCTGTCCCGTCCATATTTTCACGGCTGTAATAATCGGCCATTTCCAGAAAATAAGATCCGTAACAGGCGGCTTCCATATCGGCTGCAATGGTTTCAAAGTAGTTTTTGACCTCTGCCCTCTGTAGATTGTAGGCGTCCCGTCCCTCCACCAGGAAAAACGTACCAAAAACAAAGGGACGGCTGGCTGCCATCAGCACATTTCCCGGACGTTTACAGCCCCGGGAAAAAACCGTGATCTTTCCTCTTTCCCGGGTAAGGAGCACCAGCCGTTTGTCGGATTCACCAAAGGCCGATGCCCGAATCACCATTCCTGTCACCGAAATAATTTCACGCATCTATCCCTTCACATCCCCCGGATGATATCCGTAATTCTTCATATACAGTTCGCTGTCCCGCCATTCTTTGCGCACCTTCACCCAGAGCCTTAAGTTTACCTGGCCTTCCAGCATCTCTTCAATCTCTTTGCGGGCAGCCGTGCCGATTTTTTTCAGCATACTGCCGCCTTTTCCGATAATTATTCCCTTGTGGGAATCCCTCTCACAGATAATCGTTGCCTCAATATCGGTAATCCCGTTCTTTCTCTGCGTCATCTTCTCAATGGTCACGGCAATCCCATGGGGGATTTCATCATCTAAAAGCCGCAGAGCCTTCTCCCGAATCAATTCAGCAGCAATCTGGCGCATGGGCTGGTCCGTTACCGTATCCTCGTCATAAAACTGCGGCCCGTAGGGCAGGTACTTAAACAGCAATTCCGTGAGCAGATCCGTATTCTTCCCCGTCATCGCCGACAGGGGGACAATCTCTGCAAAATCACAGATATCCTTATAGGCGGCAATAAAGGTCAGGATTTCTTCCTGCTTTTTTACCGTGTCAATCTTATTAATCACCAGAATCACCGGCGATTTTACCTTATTTAACTGTTCGGCAATGTGTTTTTCCCCTGCGCCGATAAAGGTGGTCGGCTCTACCAGCCACAGCACCACATCCACCTCGTTTAAGCTGTGTTCGGCCACATTGACCATGTATTCCCCAAGTTTATTTTTTGCCTTGTGGATTCCCGGCGTATCCAGGAAGATAATCTGCCCGCGCTCGTCCGTATAGACGGTCTGAATCCGGTTCCTGGTCGTCTGGGGCTTACTGGACGTAATGGCTATCTTCTGCCCGATAAGCTGGTTCATCAGGGTGGACTTGCCTACATTGGGCCTGCCGATTAGGGCTGCAAAGCCGGACTTCTTCTGTTTATTTTCCATAATTTCCTCCACTCCGTGCACGCTTTGGCGCATTTCCTCCTGACCTTTCCCTATCCGTGGAACAGGTTTTCCACACGCCCAAACATCCCGGCCTGTGCTTTAACCTGCTCTTCATTGCCGATAACGCAGAGGGCATTGCTTGCGAGAAGTTCCTGAATCAGCGGTGCCAGGCGGCGGATATCTTCGGGATCTGCCGAGAGAATCTCTTCCCTTTCTTTTTGCAGCATTTCCCTGGTTACGCCCGAAATCCAGGCCGAAAGTCCGCGTGCACCCTTAATCGACGGCGTAAGGGGCGTGTCCAGTTCACTGATGGTTCCGATAATATATTTTGTCATATCCCGCTCACTGACATCGAAGTTTTTCAGATATTCAGGAATATGATTATAGGTTTCATTCGTTTCTTTTACATTCGGATCGCGGTAGGATACCAGATAGCCCTCCCCGCTCCGTCCAAATCCGCTCATGCACCCATAGGCACCGCCCTGAACCCGGAGATTAAGCCACAGGTAATCGTAGTTTAAGATCATCTTTAAGATCCGCAGGGTGCACGTGTAGGCAAAGCCTCCCTTTCGGAAGTTTCCGCACCGCGCCACATAGTTTACCTGGGATGATGTTTTAAAGCCTTCATTCTGGTTCTGTGCAGAAAAAACAAAGGGATAGCGCTTACCGTCACTGTTTTTCAAGGCATCCGTAAGTTTCTTCATCGCCCCGGCAAGAAGGGCAAAGCCTTCCTCGTCCGCGGTATAGCTTACCAGCATATGGTCCAGGGTAAAGAGCCTGCTGCAGACGTCTTTTAACTTCTGCATCAGCGGCCCGCGGTTTTTGGGGTTCTCATAATCCCTGCAAATTTTTTCCAGAAAATGGAAGTATCCGATACCGCCGGTCAAATCATTATAGCTGGATGTCGGCGAAAAATAGGACGTTGCCCTGGCTACCGCTGCCGAGTGGGAGGCATTTTCCAGGCGCATCCTTGCCCTGGATTTATTCTCTGCCAGGATTTCACCCAGGCGCTTCTCATCGTCCAGCTTAGAAGACGTAAAAATTTCCTTAAATATCGAAAAAGCAAAATCAATCCTTGGATAAAGCACCTTGGCCTTTGCCGCAAATGCCCCGACAAATTTCTCCGGTTCTTTTAAATTCACATAAGAAGTCACGGAAAAGTCAATGCCGCCGCTGTTTAAATAAATCTCGCTTGCCAGCTCATTATAGCTGAAATGCTCGGTATCCACATAGCCCAGTACGGATTTTAAAAGACCCACATAGGGCAGATCTTCCTGGGCAATCCCATCGGTGGTAAACAAGAGGGTCAGATAGCCGATGCCGGAGGTAAAGAGGTTGGAGTGAATCACCTTTATCCTGTCAATCTCCTTCTCCTCGCCGTATAAGCCCTCGCCCTCGGTATCGATATCCTCCCGTTTCAGCATGGGAATCTTTAACAGATCCTCCTGCGGCGACGGGGTTTCCTGATATTCTTTTAACGCTTTTGTTTCCTTCTGCAAAAAGAGAAGTTCTTCTTCACTTAAAGAAGCCCGGTAGTCTTCGAGTTTCTTTGCCAGCTTCTGGTCTTCCTTTGCGGTAAGATTTTTCTGAGGAAGAAGAGTAATTACGGCTTCAAAGGGATTATCCAGCAGATATTCGCGGATCAGCCCTTCAAAATAGCCCTCGCCCACCGCCTTCTTTAAAAAGTCAAAGGTTTCCTGGTATTCCAGATGAAGCATCGGATCACCGTCATAGAGCCAGCTGTCCATCGACCAAAGCCCGTACATCAGGCCCTTGGGTGCCGAACCGTAATCTGCCTCGCGATAGCGGAATTCATAGTAATTTAACCCCGCCAGCAGACTTTTCGCATCTATGCCCTGGTCGGCCAGCTTTCTGAGCGTCCCCTTGACGACGGCAAGAAACTCTGCTTTCTGTTCTTTTGCCGCATTCTTTGCCACCACGGAAAAATAGGGCTGTAAAATCCCGCTCTCATAACCGCCGAAGATATCATCGCCAATCCCCGCATCCAAAAGTGCCTGCTTTAACGGTGCTCCAGGCGCATCCAAAAGGGTGTATTCCAGAATCTGGAAGGCCACATAAAGTTTCGGATCCAGATCCGTTCCCACCACCGTATTGACGGAAAAATACGCCTGGTTTTCCTCCTCTTCATCTTCAGTAATGGAATAATAAGCTTCTTTTTCTCTCGGATGGGCAAAAGGCTTCTGGAACTGAATGGCAGAATCCACCGTCCTTTTCTCAAACCGGCCAAGATACTCCTTATCCAGCCATTCCAGCTTCTGCACAATATCCATATTTCCGTAGAGATAGATAAAGCTGTTGCTGGGATGATAATAGCTCTGGTGGAAACCTACAAAGTCCTCATAGGTCAGGTTGGGAATCTCTGCGGGATCTCCGCCGGACTCAAAGCCGTAGCAGGTATCCGGGAAGAGTTCATGCGTAATTAACCGATCCAGCAGGCTTTCCGGCGAAGAAAACGCCCCCTTCATCTCATTGTAGACCACACCGTTAATCGTCAGCGGCCCTTTTGTGTCTTCCAGTTCATAGTGCCAGCCTTCCTGCTGAAAGATTTTCGGTTCATGGTAAATATTCGGATAAAATACGGCGTCCAGATACACATTCATTAAATTCTGGAAATCTTTTTCATTACAGCTTGCCACAGGATAAACGGTCTTATCCGGATAGGTCATGGCATTTAAAAACGTGTTTAGCGAACCCTTCACCAACTCCACAAACGGGTCTTTCACCGGAAACTTTTCCGAACCGCATAACACACTGTGCTCTAAGATATGGGCAACCCCTGTGCTCGTGTCCGGCGGTGTGCGAAAGCCGATGGAAAAGACCTTATTTTCATCGTCATTAAGCATTAAAAATAACCTGGCCCCGGTCTTTTTATGCGAAAGAACAACGCCAAGGGAATTCATCTCCTTAATCTCTTTTTCCTTAACCAGCGTATACGCCGGCAGATTTTCCAATCCTGATTTTTTCATTCTTATGCCTTTCTTTATTGTTGCCTTTATTTATGATAGTGCACTCACTTGCGGGCGCATAAAGCTTGTTACGGTTCACACGTTCACAGTAACAAAAGTTTTACATGTTTCCCAAAAATTTATCCTTCAATATCGCCATGCCCTCCCTTACGCAAAGGTGCACGAATAATATCGGGTCGGAACTGGAGGCGACGCCGTAGAGATGCTCAAAGCCGCATTTTTCGCCAATCTTCATCGCCCGAAAAAGATGAAAGTTGCTGGTCAGCACGCCAATCTGCAGAGGTTTATCCGGCAAAAGTTCCTTTACCCCCGGATAGACCTGCATCAGGGCCTCTAAGTTTTGCCCCTGCCCGACGGCACCCTCCACGATCGCATAGCCGGGATCATAGCTGCGCTGACGGTTTAGCCCTCCCTGTGCTAAAAATTCACGGCTTTTTTCGGTGAGCTCACTGCGTCTGGTCTTTGGCGGACGGTAATCTTTTTCAATCATCGCCTGCTCTCTTTCTCCCTGACCGCCTGCAAATCCGCTAAACGGCAGATCATTATCCGCAGCTTTTTCTTTTTCTGCCGCTTCTTTTTCTAATTGCAGCAAAAACATGGAAAGTTCCATCCTTCTTCGGTTTTCATCCACCTGTTTTCGGCGCACGCTTTCCTTTTCTTCCTGCCGCTGTTCTTCGATAAGCGCCTTGCTAAACGCCATATTTTCTCTTGTGCTTGTGGACTGCCCTTCCAAAAGAATCTGTTCCGGGGCAATTCCATTATACTGTAAATATTCTGCCATCGCCTGGGCCTCCGTGGTGGGCTCATCCTTGCCCTGGCCGCCGGAGAGAATCAGCTTGGTTTCCGGATGCTCCTGGGCAAAACGAATGGCCTTGTCCAGACGGTGCTTTAAGGAAGCGCTGATATCGTCTTCCCGCACCTTGGCTCCCAGGACAATCAGATAATCCAGATGCTCCGGCGCGGTGCCAATCATCCCCCCGAAAATCAATATCTGGAGAATTACAAAAATCACCGCCCCCGCCGTACACAGGGTAACGACGGAAACCGGAACCCACAGCGGAACCTTATTTTTATGCTGGTGGTAATAATGGCTTCCCCGAAAAAGCAGGAAAAAGACAATAGCCAGCACCAGCCAAACCCACGCTGCCGAAGTTTTCACTCCGGAATATACCGAAATAATCCCAAAGTAAACCAGGCAGACCACCGACATCACTCCAAATATCACTGCCATCAATGATCACTTTCTTCCTTCCTGCGCAGCAAGTCGTAAGGCTCTGGTTCAGCCTCCAGTTCCACCCAGAGAATCTGGCGGGCATGAGGTGCACTTTCCTGGCTCTTCCCCTCTTCATCCCAGATTCCCTTGACCTTCACTTCCAGATTTCTGCCGTCCGGCTTCATCACCTCGATGGTTTCCCCCACCGTAAATTTATTCTTTTGTTCAATTCGGCAGCGCCCCTGTTCATCGACGGCTTCCACCGTCCCGAGATAGGTATAATTCTTAATATAGGTGCTGCTCTGGTAAATCTGCCCGTTTTCGCTTGGCTTTCCAAAGTAAAATCCGGTAGAGAATTCCCGGCAGGTGCATTTTCCGATTTCTTCCTTATACCAAGGGAGGTTTTTCTGATAGAGCGCTTCACTTTCCAGATAATCGTCTATGGCCTTCCGGTAGGTTCTTGCCACCGCTGCCACATAGAGCGCCGTCTTCATCCGCCCTTCGATTTTAAAGCTGTCAATCCCCGATTCCATCAGCTCGGGAATATGTTCAATCATACATAAATCGCGTGAGCTGAAGATAAATGTCCCCCGCGCATTCTCCTCCACCGGCATATATTCTCCCGGACGGCTCTCCTCCATCACCGCATACTTCCAGCGGCAGGGATGCGTACAGGAACCCTGGTTGGCGTCCCGCCCGACAAAATAGTTGCTTAAAAGGCAGCGCCCGGAATACGAGATACACATTGCACCGTGAATAAAGCTTTCAATCTCCATCTCTTCAGGAATATGACGACGGATTTCCCGGATTTCCTCTAGGGTCAGTTCCCTGGCCGACACCACGCGCTTGGCCCCAAGATTCCACCAGAACTGATAGGTTCCATAGTTTGTATTATTCGCCTGGGTGCTGATATGGATATCCATTTCAGGGAGTATGCGCCGGGCAAGGGCAAACACTCCGGGATCGGATATAATCAGAGCGTCCGGAGGAAATGCCTTTAATTCGTGAAAATAAGCCTCCACACCCTCCAGATCCTCATTGTGCGCTAAAATATTTGCCGTAATATAGACCCTTACTCCCCGTTCATGGGCAAAGGCTATTCCCTCACGGATCTCTTCCATCGAAAAATTTTTTGCTTTCGCCCGCAGACCGAAGGCTTCGCCGCCAAGATAAACCGCATCGGCACCGTAAAGTACAGCTGTCTTTAAAACCTCCAGGCTCCCGGCCGGAATTAAAAGTTCAGGTTTTCTCATGTCGTTTTCCTTCTTAAATTATTCTCCTTAATCTAAACATCCGATTGCTTTGCACTCCGCGGATTTATCATGTTACTCTTCACCTATTTAAAGTAACTTCATCACTTCACCGCTTCACACTCACCGTAACCCCGTCACCTACGCTTAAAACTGCCGTTTCCAGCCCCTGGGTGTGCTTTAGGGTAAATAGATATCCCCGCATCCGGCGATGAATCGTCCTGTCCCGCCGCTCCACGGCAAACCTTGATTCCAGGATATTCCCGTCCTGAAGGACATTATCCGAAACCAGCATACCTCCCGGCGCAAGCAGTTTTAAAACCCCGGGCAGCCAGTGGATGTACTGCCCTTTTGCCGCATCCATAAAGATAAATTCATAGCTTTCTTCGGGCAATGTCGGAATAATCTCCCCTGCATCCCCCTCAATAAGATGAATCTGTGTTTCCCGCCCTGCCTCGGAAAAGTTTTTCCTTGCCTGGGGTATGCGCTTTTCATACTTTTCAATGGTAGTAATCTGCCCTCCCGCCGGCATAACCTCGGCCATCAAAAGGGCAGAATAGCCCACGGCGGTTCCCACCTCCAGGATTTTTTCTGGCTTAACGGCTGCAATTAACGTTCTTAACAATGCCCCGGTTTCTTTGCGGATGATGGGAATCCTTTCCTCCCCTGCCCTTTTTTCAATCCGGGAAAGCAGAGGGCTTTTTTCCGGTTCAAGGGAAGCAATAAAATCAGCCAGCCTTTCTTTTTCTGTCACGAAGCGGTTTCTCCTTCTTCTGGTTTTACACTCAGTTCATCTAAGATCTCCCGGGAGGTCATCGCCGTATTTAACGTATAGCTTCCGGGATAAATCGTATAGTCATAGAAAATCGACTGCACCCAAAACGCATATTCATTGTGGATCAGCCCCTTTTCCTTCAGCATCTTTCCTACCTGGCGACCGGTTGCATCTTCTTTCACTTCAATCGTTATCTCTGCCCCCGGTGCGGATGACACCGCTGTATCGGCAAAGATTTCGTAGCCGAAATTAAAACCGGCGTGCATCCCCTCATAGAGCACCAAAATCAGAAGTGCAGTGATAATTAATTTCAGGGAAACTTTGATAATTACACCGGTTACCCGGTTAATATCCTTTGCGGTATCATTTTCACTCATGCTCTCCTCCTGCGATACTAAACCGTCACTGTCCATGTCCATGCACAGCAGACGGCAATCATCCATGCAACGGAGTTAAACCTCCATAATAATCGGAAGGATCATCGGATTCCGCTTCATTCTCTTCCATAAAAAGTCACTGAGACTGTCTTTAATCACATTTTTAATCTTTCCCCAGTCACTTACATGGCGGTGCAGACAGTCGTCCACGGCTTCGTCAACCACACGCTTAGCCTCTTCGAGAAGATCCTCCGACTCCCGCACATAGACAAATCCGCGGGATACGATGTCCGGCCCGGCTAAAAGCTGGTTGCTGTATTTTTCCAGGGTCAGCACAACGATAATTATGCCGTTCTGCGCCAGGTTCTGGCGATCTCTCAGGACGATATTTCCCACATCGCCCACACCAAGCCCGTCAACCAATATCGCCCCCGCCTGGACGTGCCCGGTTACTTCGCCCTTTTCCTGGCTCAGTTCCAGGACGTCGCCGGAATTAATCATCAGGACATTTTCTTTGGGAATTCCCACATCACGGGCCAGTGACGCCTGCGTCATGCGATGACGGTATTCCCCGTGAATGGGCACGGAATATTTCGGGTGAACCAGCGAGTAAATCAACTTGATTTCCTCCTGGCAGGCATGTCCGGATACATGGGTATCCTGGAAAATCACCTCAGCTCCCTTCATCGAAAGTTCGTTAATCACTTTTGCCACGGCCTTTTCATTCCCTGGAATCGGCGTGGAACTTAGGATAATCACATCGTTTGGCGTAATGGAAACCTTTTTGTGAATCGAAGAGGCCATCCTTGAGAGCGCCGCCATGGATTCTCCCTGGCTTCCCGTGGTAATCAGCACCGTTTTCTCCGGCGGATAGTTTTTAAGCTGTTCTATATCAATTAACGTCCCTTCAGGAATCTTAATATAGCCCAGTTCGCTGGCTGTGCCGATAACATTGACCATGCTCCGGCCCTCAACCACACATTTTCTTCCATATTTATAGGCAGAATTAATAATCTGCTGCACCCTGTCCACATTAGAGGCAAAGGTCGCCACGATAATTCTCTTGTTTAAGTGATCGGCAAAGATGGAGTCAAAGGTCTTTCCCACCGTCCGCTCCGAAGCCGTGAACCCGGATCGAATAGCATTCGTACTGTCACAGAGCAGGGCAAGTACCCCTTTTTTTCCCAGTTCCGCAAAGCGCTGCAGATCGATGGAATCGCCGAACACCGGCGTATAGTCAATCTTAAAGTCACCCGTGTGCACGATAATTCCCGCCGGTGAGAAAATCGCCAGCGCCGAGGCATCGGCAATGCTGTGGTTCGTCTTGACAAATTCTACCCGAAAACAGCCTAAGTTTACCGACTGCCCGTGTTTAATCACTTTCCGCCGGGTATTCTTCAGCATGTTGATTTCTCTTAATTTATTTTCAATCAAAGCAATGGTCAGGCGTGTTCCGTAGACCGGGACGTTCAGTTCCTTTAAAATATAGGGCAGAGCGCCGATATGGTCTTCATGGCCGTGGGTGATCACAAAGCCCTTAACTTTATCAATATTCTGCTTTAAATAAGTCACATCGGGAATCACCAGATCAATTCCCAGCATATCGTCCGTAGGAAAGGCCAGTCCGCAGTCCACCACAATAATGCTGTCCTGACACTCAAAGGCCGTAATATTCATTCCAATCTGTTCTAATCCGCCTAAAGGGATAATCTTTACTGTATCATTTTTGGTTTCTTTTCCTTTCAATATCTTACCTCCGTTTACTGCTTTACCCATCCTGTTTACTTTAAAAGTCCGCCGCCGATTAGGCGGCACTAATTCAGGTATTCCAAGTGCGCCCAGCAGACTTTTATTTATGGTGGTACGCTTTGCTGTGGGCGCATGAAGGTTTACTTTTGAAGTTCCACGTCTGCATCGTCCAAAAGCTGGGTAAAAATCTCAAATACTGCTTCTACTTCCTGTTCATCCTCTACAAACTGATAAACGGCCTCCTCTTCCCTGTCACCGGAAGTATCCTTAAGGATGTAACATTCCCCGTCTGCCTTTTCATCCTCTTCGTCCGTTACAAGCAGATAGTTTTTTCCGTTAATCCTGGTTTCTTCCAACACAAAAAAGTCAACGGGTTCTCCCGTTTCTGTCTGCAGAGTGATTTTTGTTTCTTCCTTCATCTTTTTATTCTCCTGCATCGGTTTCGTGACCTGATTTTTCAAGGTTTTCATGCAATCCCTGTACGTTTAACTCCCCCGCAGCTTTCTTTGCTGTACCCATATAATCCAAATAGTTTTGCAGGATGAAGACGGCTGCGATCTTATCAATCACGGCTTTCCGGTTCTCCCTCCGGACGCCGCTTTCCATCAGGACACGCTCCGAAGCCGCAGTGCTTAAACGCTCGTCCCATAAAACCACAGGAAGCCCTGTGCGCCGCACAAGCATGGCCTGAAATTCCTCGTTTTTCTCTGCCCGTTCCCCAAGAGTATTATTCATATGTTTAGGATACCCTAAAACAATAGTGCTAACCCCATATTCTTTAATTAATTCTTCAATACGGGCACAGGTCTTGCGCAGCTTGTTCTCGTCACGGCGCACAATGGTTTCTATCCCCTGCGCCGTAAGTCCCAAAGCGTCGCTCACCGCCACACCTACCGTTTTTGCCCCGTAATCCAATCCAAGTATCCGCATATTCTCCTCGATTCTTTGCATGGTTTGTTCCTGTTTGCCTGTTCACGGCAGCCATGGTTTCTATCCTCTTATACGACTACAGGATAACACAAAAACAGCCGGTGATCGCCTAGTCATTTGTATGAACGTAAGCACCTTGCCGACTGCTTCTTTATCGCTGTAAAAACACAGCAGTCTTTTCTCTCTGCCGTTTTTTCGGGCATCTAATACGCCCCCGTCCGTTTACCGAAGCTTCGTGTCAATATAGACTTCCATCAATTCTTCCAGAAGTTCATCCCTCTCCACTTTCATAATAATACTTCTGGCGTTCTTATGACTGGTAATATAAGTCGGGTCCCCGGACATAATATACCCAACGATTTGATTCACAGGGTTATACCCTTTTTCCGTCAGGGCAATATAAACCTGTTCCAGAACCTGTGCTGCACTTGCTGCATTTGCCGTATTTTCCTGGAGAGTTATAAACTGTGTATCCCGCATATCGCCCATCTTCATCACGTCCTTATCACTATTCTCTCTTATTCTAAACCATAAATACTATTTCGGCAAGAACATTTTTGCAGAAAAGGGAAATTGTTTATTACGAGTTACTGTTCACGTAGGTCTGCGCACTTGCTGCGCTGACCGTAGGTTAAACTGGGCCAGTGAGCAAAAATCCCATCGACGAAGGTGATTTTCATGGATTTTTGCCCGTTGCTGTGAACGTGTGAACAGTAACTATTACGATGTCACTATTCACACACGCACAGCAGCCTTACGGCTCACGGAAAAAGCAGCTAAGGGATAAGTGTAAATTCCATAAGTTCCGCCGTTAATGCGCGTTTTACCCGTCCGAACACAAGCCTTCCCTGAAAACCGTTTTTCCCCTCTTTCTCTTCGATAACCTGTGCGTCGGCGTTTTCTTCTTCGATAATCCCGCGCACATCGGCAATCGGCACAGCCATTTTCACATATTCCCGGGTAAATCCAACCACATAGGAATTTCCCCCGATAATGGCTTCCTCTTCCAGCAGCACCTGGACTTTTTTCCCGATAAATGATTCGCGGTAGGCTTTGGACATCTCTGCTTCCAGCTTAAGAAGTGTTTCACTCCGATCTGCCTTCACCGCCTCATCCACCTGATCCGGCATGGAAGCCGCTCTTGTATTCTTCCGCCGTGAATATTTAAAAACATGCATCTCATAAAACTGCACCTGGCGGACAAATTCCCTGGTCTTTGCAAACTCTTCCTCGGTTTCCCCGGGAAATCCCACAATAACATCGGTGGTAATGGCAGGGTGGTCAAAGGCTTCCCGAAGATAGCCGCAGCTTTCCACATACTGTTTTGGCGTATAATGGCGGTTCATCCGCTTTAAGGTTTCCGGTGCACCGCTCTGCAAAGACAGGTGAAAATGGGGGCAGACCTTGGGAAGATCAGCCAGGGCGCAGGCAAAATCCCGGGTAACAATCCTCGGCTCCAAAGAACCCAGACGGATTCGCTCAATCCCTTCGATGCCGTGCAAAAGCCGGACAAGTTCCAAAAGACTTCCCCGTCCTGCCGATAAAAAATCCTGCTCGGCTTTTGTTTCCTGCATTTCCATTTCCCGTTTTTTTATTTCGCTGCCTTCTTCCTGCTTTCCTTCCTCCCGGCGATCCGTGCCGTAGGAACTCAGATGGATTCCGGTAAGAACCAGTTCTTTATAGCCCCTGGCGGCCAGGCGGCGTCCCTCGTCAAGAACATCTTCTTTTCTGCGGCTTCTGACCCTTCCGCGGGTATAGGGGATAATGCAGTAGCTGCAGAACTGGTTGCAGCCGTCCTGCACCTTGACAAAGGCCCGGGTATGGTCGGAAATCTTGCCAATGTGCAGGTTCTCATACTCCTTTGTCCGGCTGATATCCAAAACAAAGCTGTCTTCTTTTTCCCGGTTCTGGAAATAATCCTCCAAAATCTTTAACAGATCTTTTTTCCGGTTGTTCCCGATAAGGATATCCACGGCAGCATCTTCTTTTAATACCTCGGCGGCTGCCTGTACATAACAGCCTGCCGCTACAATCACGGCTCCCGGGTTCTTCGCTCTTGCCCGGTGAAGCATCTGCCGGGATTTTCTGTCGGCGATATTGGTCACGGAACAGGTATTAATGATGCACACCTCTGCCTCCTCCCCAAAAGGAACGATTTCATAACCCCCGGACTCTAAGAGCTGCTCCATGGCTTCCGTTTCATAGGCATTGACCTTACAGCCTAAATTGTGAAAAGATGCCCTCCTTTTCATTAAATAATCTCCTATCTTTTTTGCAAACTCACTATTGACTTTTCATCGCTTCCTTTGTAGTATGAAATAGGGAAGTTAAAATGAATCCCGCTGACACGAGTACAGGAGTACTCACACGAATAAAGGAGGTAATACGATGAAGACAGTTCGCATTTCTTTAAATTCCATTGATAAAGTTAAATCCTTCGTTAATGATTTGACGAAGTTTGACGTAGATTTTGATCTGGTATCCGGAAGATACGTTATTGACGCAAAATCTATTATGGGAATTTTCAGCCTGGATTTATCCAAGCCTATCGACTTAAATATCCATGCCGAAAGCGGTATCGAAGAAATTTTAAATACCCTGGCCCCTTACATTATTGACTGATTCATCCATCATCAGACAATTGGTCATGCATTGCATGCAGCGTATTAAGTTTTACACATTTAATGCAGCACATGAAATGCAACCGCAAGAGAAGCTGCTGATTTTAGCAGCTTTTATTCTTTTTGCAAACCTGCGGTAAACCGATTGCCGGCAGACCATCACCTCGGTTACTGGCAGACCATCACCTCAGCGGATTCTATGGCAGTCTTTACCATCTCATCAATTTTTTCAGCAAGCTTTTCCTCGGAATGGTGAATCATGTTGATATTGGGTTTTGTCACCGGGTGCTTGGCCACGAAGATGGTACAGCAGTCCTCAAACGGCTGGATCGAAGTTTCAAACGTCCCTATCTTTTCCGAGATATCCACAATCTCCTGCTTATCAAATCCAATCACCGGACGAAATACCGGCATGGTGCAGACCTCATTGGTCGCGGCGAGGGACTGGACGGTCTGAGATGCCACCTGACCGATGCTCTCCCCGGTAATCAGTGCCTGGCATTTTTCCTTTTCGGCAATCGCCTGGGCAATCCGCATCATATAGCGCCGCATAATAATCGTCAGTTCCTCGTGCGGACATTGGTCATAGATATAAAGCTGAATATCGGTAAAATTCACAATATGCAGCTTTAACGGCCCCGCGTACCGCGACACCAGCCGCGCCAGATCCACGACCTTTTCTTTTGCCCGGTCACTGGTGTAAGGCGGTGCATGGAAATAGACGGCTTCGACCACCACGCCCCTTTTGGCAATCATATATCCGGCGACCGGACTGTCAATTCCTCCGGACAAAAGCAGCATCGCCCTTCCGTTCGTTCCCACCGGCATTCCTCCCGGCCCGGGGATAACCTGGGAATAAAGGTTAATCCTGCTGCGGATTTCCACATGGAGCATAACCTCCGGGTGATGCACGTCCACGCTGGTGTGCGGATAGGCTTCCAGGATGGCTGCCCCAAGTTCACGGTTTATTTCCTCCGAGTTCATGGGATACTGCTTATTGGCCCGCCTTGCATTGACCTTAAAGGTAAAATCTTTTTTGGGATAAACCTGATCCAGATAGAGGAGTACCTGCTTTTTTAAGTCCTCAAAACCCCGATCCTCCACCTGCACCATCGGACAGATCCCGGAGATTCCAAACACCCGCTGCAAAGCCTCCACGGCATCATCCAGGTCAAAATCTTTTTCTGCATTTGCATAAATCCGCCCGGACTCCTTAGTCACCAGAAAACTTCCCTCAATGGGTTTTAAGGCAAAACGGATCTGCTTGACCAGGGCATCCTCAAACAGATATCGGTTTTTTCCCTTGCATCCTATTTCTGCATATTTAATTAACAACGACTGATAGTTCATCGCTTCCTCCTGTTTATCTAGAGCATGTGTCCATGAAAATTCGAAATCCACCCCATTGCTTTCCTGATAGGGTAAACTCACCGTTACTGAAAACTTATAAAAAGTTGCAAACTTTTATGTTTCATTCCTACTTCTCTGTGTATGCTTTTGTCAAATTTCGACTACTCACAAGTTCTTGTACACTCCATAGGCGTAAATTCCTGACTAACGTATCAGTATATATCCAGAATAACTTGAAAAGGGTTATCCTGCAGATTGCTGTTTTAAATACATTTCTCCATATCCTTTCAAATTTAAAGCAGCTTGATAATCCCTGTCAATTCTATTTCCACATTCACATCTGTAAATACGGTCTGACAGCTTTAAATCCTTTTTCATTCTTCCACAACAGCTGCATAATTTAGAACTCGGGAAAAACCTGTCTGCAATAATTACCTGAATATTAT
>Ga0137306_101494_pt1 | contig 23409 bp, 21 predicted proteins | sample Inofroosms_March_FD_97187 | JGI IMG/M metagenome (GOLD analysis project Ga0137306, IMG submission 97187) | Mouse cecal microbial communities from Vienna, Austria - N-Acetylneuraminic and N-Acetylglucosamine D2O microcosms_March | ecosystem: Host-associated > Mammals > Digestive system > Large...
GTTCCATATGTCGAATAGCCCCATCGTTCGTCCCACTGGAGAAGATGTGGGATCTCTCCTTTTTTTATGCTTCCCACTGTGTCTGCGGGCGTAATATCTTTTTTCGCAGAGTAATCTGCTACAAAGTCTACTGTCTCGGGATTCTTTGAAAGCAGACTGATAATCTCTTTCGGATATCCAGCCTCCTTCGCCTCCTTTTTTACACGCGCAAGCAGCTCTTCTGACGCTTCTGACGCCTCTCCTGCGTCACTGCCTCCTTCGGATGTTCCCGTACCCTTTTCTCCCTTTGCTGCTTTTACCCCTTCTGCCTTCTGTCCGTTTTTTACTGCCGAAGTCTCCTGCGCACTCCTTTTTAGCAGGAAATTGCGTGTACATGAGCCTATAGACAGAACTACCAACAAAGCAATTGCACCCAGAAGCATCATCTGCCGCCTTACTCTCTGCTTTCTGCGGGCATAGATTCTTCTGCTCTGTATCCGTCTTCTTTCGTCTCTTCTCCGGTTCGTTCTCTCATCTGTTATGCTGCTTATCATTTTTCTTTTCTCCTTGTTTAGAAGATCCACTGGTCTGGCACAGACAGCGAGTACCAGAATCACTGCCAAATGTAAATCGCTGTCCTGGACACAGAACATTATACTATATATCAGACCTGCATTCAACTTAAGAAAGCTTAAGAAACTTTTAATTTCTTCCATTGAATTTTTTCCCGTTTAGTCTTAATATATTTGTAACAGCCTGAAAGGTGTTTGAAAAAGATGTGCGCCGCAGTTTGCCGGAGATTTGCATCAAATGCCGGGGCATAGATGGAGGATAACCTATGAAGCTCATATTTTTAGATACGAAATCCATTGGTGGGGATATCAGCCTTTCCGGCTTCTGCTCTCTCGGAGAAGTCGTTTCCTACCCCTTCTCCACCCGTGGGGAAGCGCTGAGGCGGACCGCTGACGCTGATGTCATTATTACGAATAAGGTAGAGATTAATGAACAGACTATTGGCAATGCAGATCATCTGAAGCTCGTCTGCGTCACCGCGACAGGTACTAACCATCTGGACAAGGATTATCTTAAAAAACGCGGGATTGCATGGCGCAATGTTGCCGGATATTCGACGGATTCTGTCGCCCAGCACACCTTCGCCATGCTTTTTTATCTGTTGGAAAAGCTTCGGTTTTATGATGATTACGTAAAAGAGGAACGTTACATAAACGACCAGGGCTTTACTCATTTTACAGAAACCTTTCATGAGATCTGCGGCAGAACATGGGGCATTATAGGACTTGGAAATATCGGACGGAGGGTTGCGGCAGCTGCACAGGCCTTTGGCGCCCGGGTCATCTATACTTCTCCATCGGGCAATCCGCCCCAGGAGGGTTATACGCAGACGGATTTTGACACTTTACTGCGTCATTCCGATATCATTTCCATCCATGCTCCACTTAATGAATATACGGAAAACCTTATTAATGCAGACGCATTTCGCAGGATGAAAAAAAGCTGTATTCTCCTGAATCTTGGAAGAGGTCCTATTGTAAATGAAAGAGAGCTCTGTGATGCGCTCAAGCAAAATATGATTTCCGCCGCGGGGCTTGACGTTCTGTGTACAGAGCCAATGGCGCCTGACAGTCCGCTTCGAAGGATCAAGGACAGCCGCAGGCTTCTCATTACTCCGCATATCGGATGGGCAAGCGTAGAGGCAAGGACACGGCTTATAAAAATTGTCCAGACACAGATTGAAGAATATTTTGACATTTGATATAATGGGTTTATCAGATCATTTTCAGAAAGTAGGTGAAACTATGCCAAGTGCAGCAGATATTATCAAAGATTATGTTACCGAATTTTCAAGATTACAGGACTGGATGCTGCCAATTAAAGATGTAGCACCGGACACTTACCATTCTATGTACAAAAGATATCTGGAACTGAAGGTAACGCTTTCAAGCCTGGGAGTTAATCTCACAGAACTTGACAGAATAAAAGAATAGCATCACAGGACAGAATGTGCCGCAGCACATTCTGCACATTCTGTCCTTCTTCCAGTCCGGCAGTCCTATCCCAGCGCCTGCAGCACCCGCAGTGCATTCCCGCTCCAGATCAAGTCCAGCTGGTTTTCTGAAATTCCTTTTTTCTTAAGGGCTTCCCACAGTTTTTCCATTCCATCCACCCTGGGAATATCCATATGTACTTCTTCAATCCCGTCAAAATCTGTACCGATCGCCGGAAATTCTCTTCCTCCCACCTGTATCATATGAAGCAGATGAGCCGTCATTTCTTCGATCTTTGAGTCCTTCGCTGTCCCCAGAAATGCACCGCAAAAATTAAGTCCCGCAATCCCGCCTTTTTCTGCAAGGGCCCGGATCATATCATCGCTTAAATTCCTGGGATGGCTGCAGAGAGCGCGGCAATTTGAATGAGACGCCATAACAGGGCTTTCTGCGTATTCTAATATATCCCGGAAGGTTCCGTCTGATGCGTGGGATACATCCACAATCATCCCAAGCTCACCCATCCGCTCTACAGCCTGGATTCCAAACTCCTTCAGTCCCTTTTCCATAATCTCCCCGTCTCTGCTGTTGGGATGACCGATACAGTTCTCATAATTCCACATCAGCGTCATCAGGCGGACACCTTTTTCATACAAAGTGTCCAGACGTTCGAGCTTTCCGTTCAGTATGCCGCTCTCTTCAATCGTAAGTATAGCTGAAATCTTTCCCCTGGAATGATTTTCCATGATTTCGCCGTAGGAACGGGCAGAAGCCAGCGCTTCCGGGAATTCCTTAAGCTGTCCTTCCATTAAGTCAATCATATTCAGAGCCTGCCTGTAGCATCCTTCATAGCCGTCTGTTTCCATATAATCCCCCAGGCAGGTAAAGCAGGCAAAAAACTGCGCCAGTGTCCCTGCCTTCTCCATTCCGGGAATACTAATGCTGCAGTCTGTATTCTGTAGATTCTGTCCCTTCTTTTCTTCAAGCAGGCGCGTCAGTGTATCACAGTGCATATCAATTAAATTCATTCTCTTGTTCATAATCTTCCCCTTCCGTAACAATCCATTCTTTTCCATATCTACCGAATAGTTACATTCTCCCTTTCATAGATTATAGAATATACTCATTATACTCAGATTTCAACTAATTGGTTAAAAGTTTTTTCAGGGAGGAACAAAAAAATGAATCCGATTATCGGTGTAGTTGTCTGCGGTTCTGACTCCGGCAGGCAGTTCGTAACTCATTCCTACATACAGGCCCTGGAGTCTGCAGGTGCTGTATGTGTCCTTATTCCATGTACCGAGGATGACTCGCATTTTCCCTGTTATTATGGAATCTGCGACGGGTTTTTGTTCTGCGGCGGAGATGACATATCGCCGCGTCTGTTCGGCGAGGATCTGCTTACAGAACGAGGTCAGACGGATATGCACATGGACTGCTTCCATCTAGGCTTTATGAAATATGCCCTGTCAACTTCTCTCCCCATTTTTGCTATCTGCAGAGGAATGCAGGTACTAAATCTTGCATACGGGGGAACCATTTATCAGGACATTTCCCTTAGAAATGGTGTTTCACAGAACCATATGCAGCACTCCGCAAGCCGCGGTGACGTCTGCCACCGGGTGGCCTGTACGAAAAACAGCCTGCTTTATAATCTGTGCGGAAGCTTTCTGGAAACCAACAGCTTTCATCATCAATGCGTGAAAACGATTGGAAAAGGGTTGTCTGTCAGTGCGGTCACGGCCGATGGGATTGTGGAGGCTCTGGAGGATTCCTCCCGCTCCTTTCTTGTCGGGCTGCAGTGGCATCCGGAATGCATGTATGCGTCATCTCCGCCAATGCGTGAATTATTTTCAAAATTTGTAGACAGGGCAAGATATGCCAAGAATATTTCCCTGCCTGTTCAATTCTGAATACAAATCTATTACATATTTTCTCCTGTATCCGCGCATACTAAACTTGTAAAAACAGGAATGACTGCTACATTGTAACCAGGCGCTGCCTTCGGTCACAAAAAAATCAGACAGTCATAAAAGTAAAGGAGGAAAACCACATGTCAGAATTATCAGTCTTAGACCTTCAGAACCTGCGTCATCTTATCGGCGGCTACGATACGTGCCACTGCAAAATGACCGATTATGCTTCACAGTCCCAGGATCCGGAGATTAAAAAGCTTTTTCAGGATGCCGCAAACTCTGCAATGAAAAACAAGCAGGATTTAATGAAATTCTTATAGGAGGGAAAATTATGTTAGACGAAAAAACAATGGTATCTGATGCCTTAACCGGCGTAAATGGAGAACTCACAAGATTTGGCGAAATGATTCCGCAGACAGAAAACAAGGAACTCAAGCAGTGTTTAAAGCAGATCCGGAACGAGTGTGAAATGTCCCAGGAGAAGCTTTACCAGGTAGCAAGGGAAAAGAGCTATTATGTACCGGCTGCAAAGGCCTCCCGTCAGGAGATTGAACATGTAAAATCTGTACTCACAAGTTCATCCATGCGGTAGTTTATACTGCACGTCAAATGCCGTGCAGTATAACAGGATGCGCACAGCCGCAGACTGAAGCTCTCACTTTCATGCAATTCTCTGCGGTGAAAGTGAGAGCTGTTTTATCTGATTATGCACCCGCGCTCTCAAACTGGGAATTGTAAAGGTTTGCATAGAATCCGTCTTTTTCAAGCAGCTGCTCATGATTCCCCACTTCCACAATATCCCCGTCCTTCATTACCAGGATCAGATCTGCATCACGAATCGTTGACAGTCTGTGGGCGATCACAAAACTGGTCCTCCCTTTCATCAGATTATCCATTGCCTTCTGAATCCGCACCTCGGTGCGGGTATCAACGGAGCTCGTAGCCTCGTCAAGAATAAGAATCTTTGGATCAGCAAGGATAGCCCTCGCGATAGTCAGAAGCTGTTTCTGCCCCTGGGAGACATTGCTCGCCTCTTCATTCAGCTCCATCTGATAGCCTCCCGGAAGCGTCTGGACAAAACGGTGCACATATGCCGCATCAGCGGCGGCGACCACTTCGTCGTGGGTCGCATCAAGCTTTCCGTAACGGATATTATCTTCGATGCTGCCCTTAAAAAGCCAGGTATCCTGCAGCACCATTCCGAACATCTGCCTGAGCTCGCTGCGGTTGAATCTCCGGATATCATACCCGCCTACACGGATGGCTCCGCTGTTCACATCATAGAAGCGCATAAGAAGCTTTACCATAGTTGTCTTTCCGGCTCCTGTGGGGCCTACAATAGCAATCTTCTGCCCCGGCTCCACCTGTGCGCTGAAGTCGTGAATAATCGTGTGATCCGGATTGTAGCCGAACTGTACATGGTCAAACTCTACACTTCCCAAAAGTCCTTCTACGTTCACGGCATCTTTCACTGTCTGATCTTCTTCCGGCTCCTCTAGAAATTCAAAGACACGCTCCGAAGCCGCTGCAGTGGACTGAAGCATATTTGCCACCTGCGCCACCTGCTGAATCGGCTGGGTAAAATTACGCACATACTGGGTAAAGGACTGGATGTCTCCTACCTCAATGGTCTGCTTCACCGCCAGATATCCTCCCAGAATAACCACTGCCACATAACCTAAGTTCCCCACAAACTGCATGATGGGCATCATCATTCCTGACAAAAACTGGGATTTCCAGGCAGAATTGTAAAGTGTATCGTTATCCTGGTCAAATGCTGCAATTACATCCTCTTCCTTATTGAATGCTTTTACAATGTTATGACCGCCGTAGACCTCCTCCACCTGTCCGTTCACATGGCCAAGGTATTCCTGCTGGTCTTTAAAATATTTCTGTGAATGCTTTACAATCACGGAAATGAAACCACCTGCAACGGGCAGGATTAAAAGGGCAATCACCGTCATCAGAGGACTGATACTCAGCATCATAATAAATACACCGATCAGAGTTGTCACAGAGGTAATGACCTGTGTTGCGCTCTGGTTCAGACTCTGGCTTAAGGTGTCCACATCATTGGTAATGCGGGACAAGATCTCGCCGTGTGTCATCTTATCATAATACTTCATCGGCAGCCGCTGTATCTTTTCGGAAATCTCCCTGCGCATCCGGTACGTCATCTTCTGGGAAATCCCGGTCATAATATAGCCCTGTATAAAGGAAAACAGGGCGCTTACAAGATACAGGCACAAAAGTCCCAATAAGATCCTGCCGATTTTCTCAAAATCAATCCCGGATCCGCCGGTGATTTTGCCGACTAATCCGTTAAAAATCTCTGTTGTAGCCTTTCCTAAAATTTTCGGTCCCGCAATGTTGAAAACCGTACTCCCCACCGCAAAGACAGCCACTAACAGAATCGGTATCTTATAACTTCCCATATAGCCCATAAGCTTTTTCATGGTTCCTTTAAAATCCTTTGCTTTTTCACCGACTGCCATGGGTCCCGGCCCTCTATGTCCTCCTGGCATACTAACCCACCTCCTTCATATCCTGTGCAAGCTCTTTCTCTGACAGCTGAGAAGCCGCAATCTGATAATAAGCATCACAGGTTTTCAAAAGCTCCTTATGAGTACCCTTTCCTGCAATCTTGCCATCATCCAGTACAATAATCTGTTCTGCATGAAGAATCGTGCTGATGCGTTGCGCCACAATCAGTACTGTACTGTCCTCCGTTTTCTTCTTTAGTGCATTCCTAAGCGTAACATCTGTCTTATAATCAAGGGCGGAAAAGCTGTCGTCAAAAATATATACCTCCGGGTGCTTTGCAATGGCCCTTGCAATGGAAAGCCTCTGCTTCTGCCCGCCAGATACATTGGCGCCTCCCTGGGAGATGGGGCTTTCATAACCTTTTTTCTTCTCTTCGATAAAGCCTGCCGCCTGGGCAATCTCTGCTGCCTCTGTCATCTCTGACTCACTGCCGTCCGCATTACCATAGAGGATATTGGAGGCAATGGTCCCGGAGAACAGAACACCCTTCTGCGGCACATACCCAAGCCTCTCCCTGAGGTCATGCTGCTTCATGTCCCTGAGATCTGTCCCGTCTATGAGAATACGTCCCTCTGTCACATCGTAAAATCTCGGGATCAGATTTACCAAAGTAGACTTCCCACTCCCGGTACTGCCAATGAAAGCAGTCGTCTGTCCCGGCCTGGCAGTAAAGGAAATATCGCTCAGCACATTTTCCTCTGCCCCGGGATAACGGAAGGATACGTGATCGAAAACCACCTCTCCTCTGTCTTTTTTCTGGTCTGCAGGTTCTGGCTCCACCGGATGCTCCGGGTCGTGGATCAGTGTCCTGCTCTTTAGCACCTCATCCACACGCTCCGCAGATACTGCGGCTCTTGGCAGCATCACGGAGATCATGCAGATCATCAGGAAGGACATAATAATCTGCATGGTATACTGAATAAATGCCATCATATCGCCCACCTGCATGTTTCCGTCATTGACTCCGTGTCCCCCTACCCATATGATCAGTACAGAGATTCCGTTCATAACCAGCATCATCACCGGCATCATAAACGTCATGGCACGGTTTACAAACAGATTCGTCTTCGTAAGGTCCCGGTTCGCCCTGTCAAACCGCTGTTCCTCATATTTCTCCGTGCTGAATGCCCGGATTACCGAAAGACCTGTAAGAATTTCCCGACTGACCAGATTCAGTCTGTCCACCTGGTTCTGTACAATCTTAAACTTCGGCATAACGACCAGGAACAATATCCCCACCACCAGGAGTATAAGCACAACTCCAAGGGCAATGATCCAGGACATGTCTACATTTGTATGGAACACCTTCCACACGCCGCCTGCTGCCAGAATCGGGGAATACAGCACCATACGCAGCACCATGACCGAGAGAAGCTGTACCTGCTGAATGTCGTTCGTACTTCTTGTAATTAAAGAAGCTGTGGAAAACTTATCAAATTCTGCATTAGAAAAGCTAACCACCTTCCGGAACACATCTCTCCTTAAGCCCCGGCCAATTCCCGCGCCGACTCTTGAGGCCATAAGGCCCACCAAAATACTTGCCAGCATGCCAAGAGCCGCAAGGGCCAGCATCTTTGCGCCTGTACTGCGGATATAGGCGGAGCTGATCTGATCTGTGTCAATACCCAGGCGGTCATAGGCCAGCCGGACATACGCAGTCCCGGCCTGCTCTAAGATGGAATCCGGCATGCCGTCAAGCTTTTCTGTGATTCCCTCTATGGCCTGTTCCCGCTGCTCTTCTGGCATCACAGCGAAAAGGCCAAAGACAGACATTTCCCCAGCGCCCATATCCTGGTCCTGCATCTGCCCTGTCATCTGCTTCTTCATCTCATCTTCCATCTGCTTCGTCATATCACTGTCAGACTCAAAACCAGAAACCAGCATCATCGGCTTTGCCAGGATATCAGAAAGCTCTTTGGTCTTTTCCTCGTCTTTTAAATGATCTTCCTTAAGCCTTAGCACTGTCCCTTCAGGATCCCCGGTATAATGGTATGCATCGTATGCTCCCTCCTCATATGCATCCTGCACGGCTGCCTTCTGCTTCGCCGGAACAAAAATGAGAAGCTTTTCCAGATCCTCCTTCAGAATCGTCTTCGGCACATTTTCGTCAATACCACTTTGCTGAATTCCTACATTTACAATATTCGAAGTGTAAGTTGGAAGCGACAGCTCACAGTACGCCTGTATCATAAGCACACACAGAATTGCAAATACCGACCCGGCGTAAGGCTTCATAAACTTAAATAATTTGCTCATCTTCAAGTCTCCTTTCTAAATCGTCTGAGCTAAAGTTTTTATCTGATCTCCGGAGGCACAGGCGGCCGAGTCTTTTCCATCACAGAGCACAGATCCAGCCCCCTAAGCTCCTTGTAATCCATAAGATTCTTCCGCATTTCAATAAGCAGCCTCCTGAAAAACAGCTTTTCCTCATAAGTAATACCCTTAAAAACCGTCTTCTCTATCTCCTCCATAATTTCCTTCATGCTTTCAATACATTCTCTGCCCTTTTCTGAAATTCCTATTTTGAAAGCCCTTTGGTCACTGGAGTCTGCCTCCTTAATAATATATCCCCTTCCTTCCAGCTTCTTAATCGCAGCTGTCATAGAAGGCGGAGTAATCCCCATCTTCTGTGCAAGCCGTTTCTGCGACATACTGCCTTCCTCATGTAATATAAAAAGAATACCCGCCTGCCCCGGCTTCATATCCAGAGCCTCCATCCTCTTCATGGCATGATAACGGCTCAGATGGCTTACCTGCTCTAGAAGCATAACCGCAGAAGCATCGCCTGACATGTTAAACATAACCTGTCCTCCTTACAAATCAGTTACATCATTTAATTAGATAACTAACTAATAGATTAGTCATCTTTACAAGATATGTCAATATTATTTTTATCATTTAATAATTATTTTATGGAAATTTATGAGAAATTAATTAGATCAGCTAATTAGTCGGGGACGGGGTAAAATTCATTTTACCCCGTCCCCGACTATAGCCTTTCCGAATCCAGAATAATCGTAAACGGTCCGTCATTTACCAGGCTGACCTTCATATCCGCCCCGAAGCGCCCCCGTTCCACTACCTTCACCTGTTCCCTGCATTTTCCGATGATATACTCATACAGTTCTGAAGCCATGTCCGGTGCTCCGGCCTCTGTGAAGCCCGGGCGGTTTCCTTTTTTACAGTTGGCATATAGGGTAAACTGTGAAATCAGCAGAAGCTCTCCGTTCACTGCGTCTAATGACAGGTTTGTTTTTCCCTGTTCATCCTCAAAAATCCGCATTCCCAAAAGCTTTTTTACCATCTTGTCTGCAATCTCTTTTGTATCGGATTCAGCTACTCCGATCAGTACCATAAAGCCCTTTCCGATCTTTCCCAGTACCTCCCCGTCTACCCTGACTTCACTTTCTGAAACTCTCTGTATTACGAATCTCATTTTTTTATCTCTCCTGTTCTTTTTTTCTTATCCGGCAGCTGTGCCAGTATAATGGCTGTAAACATGAGTACGCATCCTATGGACTCTCTTACGGACAGTCTCTCTCCCAGGACAAGCCATCCTGCGAGTACAGAGAAGCAGGATTCCAGGCTCAGAATCAATGATGCGACTGCCGGATTCACGTTCTTCTGTCCTACAATCTGCAGCGTATATGCCACTCCGCAGGAGAGTACGCCTGCATATAAAAGCGGAAGGATTCCTTCCAGCATAGCGCTAAGTCTCGGTGTCTCCATCGTCAGCATAAAGGGAAGAGATGCCAGTCCGCATACAAAGAACTGGATACAGGACATCTTTACTCCGTCTGCCCTTGGTGAAAAGTAATCAATCACCAGAATATGCAGTGAAAAAACAAGTGCACACAGGAAAATCAGGAGATCTCCCTTTCCCACAGAAAATTTTCCGGTCATACACAGGAAATAAAGTCCTGTCAGTGCAAGCAGCACGGCAAGCCATACCTTCCATCCGATTTTTTTCCGGAGAAAAATACCGAGAACCGGCACTATAACAATATAAAATGCTGTAATAAACCCTGCTTTTCCTGCCGTTGTGTACTGGATCCCTACCTGCTGCAGGCTGCTGGCCGCAAACAAAAGAAGTCCGCAGGCAATGCCTCCGGTAATGAGATCCTTTTTTGATCCTGACCGTTTTCCGGACGCTCCGTTTATCTTATTCAATAATGCGATGCATGGGAGAAGTGCGATCCCGCCGATCATGCTTCTTACTCCGTTGAAGGTAAAAGGACCGAGATAGTCCATCCCCATACTTTGGGCTACAAATGCCGTGCCCCAGATAAACGCCGTTAAAATAAGCATAAATGCGTTTTTTGTCTTCATGCCAAGTCCCTCTCTCTACAAAACTTTAAATACTGGTCACAGAGTGAGCAGCAGCGCGAACGACCTCCCAGGCCGTAAACAGCAAATCATATTATACCACATTTCCCGGCACAGGTGTATAATAAATACAATCTAAGACACACTTTATACTGGAGGTAAAATATGAAAAAACATAACAAAGTATTTTTCTGCTGCGGACTTGCCATGCTCCTTAGTGAGTTCTGGAAGCAGTGGTGCCTTACTTACCGCCTGGGCAGCGGACAATACAACTGGTGGTATTTTCCCTTCCAGCTATGCAGCATCCCCATGTATGTCTGCCTGCTGCTGCCATTTTTGTCCTTTGGCAGAGTCCGAAGGGCTCTGCTTACTTTCTTAATGGACTTTGGACTTCTTGCGGGCTTTTTTACTTTCTTTGACACAAGCGGCCTGCACTATCCCCTGGTCCTTTTGACCGTCCACTCTTACGCATGGCATATCCTTTTAATCCTGCTCGGACTCTATGCTGGTTATATAAATGCGGCATATGTATCATACCTAGATTTTCTGAAAGCTGCGGGAGTCTATCTGGCATGCTGCCTTTTGGCAACTGTACTGAATCTTGTGTGCTACCCTTTGGGGCGGATCAATATGTTCTACATCAGCCCCCATTTTCAGATGTCGCAGAAAGTATTCCAAAAGATTGCCCTGTGCCTTGGAAACAGTGCCGGGATCGCCATCTATATCTGCGCCACTGTCACAGGCGCCTGGCTTGTGCATCTTCTCTGGATGTGTACCATGAAAAAGCCCAGGACGTAAAATTGGGGACGGGGTAAAATGAATTTTACCCCGTCCCCAATTTTACGTCCCGGGCTTCAACAGCCTTATGGAAACGACAAGGCAGAGGGCTTCTGACAATGCTGCCGCCCACCAAATACCTTTTCCGCCAAACAGAGCTGTCAGAACTGCCATGCTGACCACAAGCATCACAAGCCCGCGTCCCAGGGAGATCACCACCGCAGTCCCCGATTTCTCGATTGCCGTAAAAAACCCGGCTGCCACCACATTATACCCTGCCAGAAGAAAGGACAGGATAAAGATACGGAATACCCCTGCCGAGTAGGCTGACAGTTCTTCAAGCTCTGGTGATATGAAAATCCCCACGATCTTATCTGCCAGGAGATAGAAGACTCCCACCGCAAAAAACGAAGCTGCAGCCACGGTGCATAGTTCATATTTCAGGAGACGGCGGCATTTTTCCCTTTCTCCCTTTCCGTAATAGTAGCTGATGAGGGGCTGGCATCCCTGGGCCACGCCTACCATGGACATGACAACAATCGCATTAACATAGGCGATAATGGAATAACTTACGATGGCATCCTCATTTAAAAAACGGATGATCGCCTGGTTAAATACAAAGGTGATGATTCCGGCTGAAAGCTCCGTGATTCCTGACGGAAAGCCGTTCTTAAGCTCCCTGGCAATAAGCCCTGGCCGGAAGGCATGTCTGCAGAACTTGATCGTTCCCTTTTTTCCCAGAAAATGCTTTAAATAGAAGACAATCACCACAGTCTGGGATATGCCTGTTGCAAACGCTGCCCCAGATACACCCTTATGCCAGACCATGACAAACAGATAATCCAGGATGCAGTTCAGCACCACGCCAAGGCCTACAATAATAGTCGCCAGCGCCGGATAGCCGTCTGTACTGATCAATATTTCAAAGGAGTAGGACAGGATAAAGCAGACTGCAAAGGGGGCGATCGTGGAAATATATTCCTCCACATAGGGCATGGTCACCTCCGTTGCTCCCAGGAATCTGGCAAATCCCTTCAGGCCTCCAAGCACGGCTGTTGTAATCAATAGGGATACGATTGTCAGCACCGTCATATTCTGTGAAAATACTTCCCTTGCCTCCCTGATCTTATTCTGCCCGAACATAAGGGCTACGATCGTTGACGTCCCCACCGCAAAAGTGAGCGACAATGCAAACATGCCGGTTACAAAGGGGGATGAGATGTTGACTGCCGCCAGTGCTGTCTCCGACACCCCTCTTGCCACAAACATGCCGTCCACCATGGTGTATAATGCAAATACCCACTGGGACGCCACTGCAGGCAGGATAAATTTAAAAAAATCACGTTTTAAGGATTTTCCTTCCAATTTCATAACTCTTCCTTCTCCAAAATCTTTCATGAAAATTATTCCTTTTTCATCTTAAACCCTGGTATAATACTAAGGTCAAGAATTTTTCCGCCTGCATGGCTACGGACAGATGACTGTTTAAATACGAGGAGGTCCACTATGAAAAATTATTACAAAATCAGTGAAATCTCAAAGCTTTACGGTATCGGCCCGGATTCTTTAAGATATTATGAGAAGCTGGGCATCCTGAAGCCCAGGAGGGATATCAACGGCTACCGGCTCTACAGTCTGAAGGAGCTTTATAAGCTGAACATGATCCGCGACCTGCGGTCCCTGGATTTTTCTATGGAGCAGATTAAGGAATATCTGGACAAACAGAGCATTGACAACACACTGGCGCTGCTTTACGAAGAGCAGTCCCTTCTTTGCAGCCGGATCAGGGAGCTGAAAAAGAGGAAGAAAATTATCGAAAACCGGATTGCCGGCCTGTCCGGCCTGTTTGCTCTTTCTGCAGGCATCTTCACCATCAAAGACTGCCCTGCCCGCCCATGCGTGCAGCTCAGCGAATATATTACAAGAGATGAGGAGATGGATTTTCTGATCAAAAAGCTCCATAAAAAACATGAGAACAAGGTATGGGACTTCGGCACACAGACCATCGGCGCTTTTTTTGCCATGGAGGAACTGACAAAAGGGATTGCAAATGTATATACCTCTGTCTTTTTTGTTCTGGAGCAGGAGGCTTCTGACTATGATTTTCTTCTGCCTGCAGGGAAATATCTTTCTTACTATTATAGAGGAAATTATGAGCAGAATGCCGCTCGCCTGCAGGAACTGCTTGCTTACGCCCAAGAAAAAGACCTCCCGTTAGACGGGAAGCCTTTTGAAATTTATGCAATTGATAACCGGGACACCATGCGCCCCGAAGAATTTCTGACAGAAATACAGGTGCGCACTGATACCAGTGTACTAGTTTAACCAATTGGGGACGGGGCATTTTTAAAAATGCCCCGTCCCCAATTTACTTCATTATTTTTTTACCACTACCTTTTTGGATTTCGACCAGCCAGAATATATTTTTTGTGATTTCCCTTTTATTTTAACTGTCTTATATGTACGGATCCTTACATAATATTTTTTCTTCGCTTTCAGCTTCGTAATTTTTCTTCGGGGAGTCTTACTCTTATTGACCAGCACCGTACGTTTTTTTCCGCATTTGAATTTCTTATTCGTGGAATATTGAATCTGGTATCCTGTGGTCTGCTTCGTCTGCTTTTTCCACTTCACGGTAAAGCTCTTCTTCCCGGCTTTTATTCTGCAAATTGACGTACCCCTTGGCTTAATCTCAAAGGACTTCTTCATGCTTCCCGTATAGCTCCCTTTGAAGGTGATCTTTACAGTATACCGCCCAACATTCTTACGCCCTGCCGGATAAGTGACCGTATAATTCCCCGCGCCGATTGTCTTTCCATTGCTGTCTTTTACAGTTACTGACGGTCTTCTTACCTTTCCGTTATAGGTGTAGGATGTTGACGACAGCGTTGCTGTCTTAGGCGGAGCCGGTTTGGACACAGACGGGTCTGACGGGTCTTCTTTGTCAGCTGATGGCTTTTCTCTTACAATTACCTCAACCTCTTTTGTAAATCCTCCGTCTGCCGTCTTTGCCGTGATAAGTGTTGTTCCTGCCCCTACACAGGTTATGAGCCCTTCCTCATTCACCGTGGCAATTTTTTCATCCCATGATATCCAGCTTATTGCCGGGTTCGCTGCATTAGACGGAATTACCTGGCATTTTGCAAGAGAGGTATCCCCTACGGTAAGATTCAGCCTCTCTTCGGATAAAAGTTCAATTCCGGTTACTGCATTCTCGTCCTCAGTTCCAGAGCTGCTGGTTCCATCGGAACATACCGTTCCTGCATAGGTCCATTGACTGGATGATAGATTAAGATTCAATGCAGCACGCACACCGACATACTTGCTGTTGACATCGCTCCAATAATAGACGTAGCCGTTGTAATTCACAAACGAGGCGCACTTTGAACTATTGCCTGGTGAGCGCAGCCACCAACTGCAGTTGTCTTTATATGTATCATCTGTATTATACCGTACTCCCATCGCCTTCGCATAAGTACTGCTCTTACTTCTGCGTGCTTCATCATATCTGTTCCAATCTGGAACAAAGCCATAAGGCTCAGCGCTTCTCCCATACACTTCTGACTCTGACAAAAGGAAGATTTTATCTACGGTATCATTTCCTCCTTCGGTTCCATAAGATTTATTGTCTGCATTTACCACAGGTGTATCTGCAATTGCTGACTGCTCATCAGATGTAAAGGCGCTGCCAATAAAATTCCTGCCGCTGTAATCTGTTCCCTGCTGGTTATCGGAAGAACCATATCCATTTAACCAGCTCCTTATGGTGCTGGTCTCCCATGTCACATTTTCACGCACTGCATTGTACTTTTGGTCATCCAGCGCCACATCCGACAGGAGAAGCGCCTGGTTTCCGTCTGTTTTCAATACCCGCCATTTCACCGGCTCATATTTAAAGTAATGGTATGTGTCCGCATCTGACCAGTTATAGTAGTACTTGTCAGACGAGGCTGCTGCATATGTCGCATCCCCTTTTTTCATTCTCCGGTAACGGTTCCCACCAATCGTAATGTCATTATTGTCGTCCCATCCATCCACGTTTTTAAGTGCCCTGTATATGGGACTCGCGCTTGCCACCTCGCTTTGTGGGTACCTCCCGAACCACACACAGTCCCATGTCACCTTCTGCTTTGCTTTCATACTGGAATCTGCTTCGATCCTCGGTGCATGAAGTTCTGACACGGATGGCTTTTCTCGTACAATTACCTCAACCTCTTTTGTAAATCCTCCGTCTACTGTCGTTGCCGTGATTACAGTTGAGCCTGCCCCTGCACAGGTTATGAGCCCTTCCTCATTCACTGTGGCAATTTTTTCATCCCCTGACGTCCAGCTTATCGCCGGGTTCGCTGCATTAGACGGGATTACCTTGCATTTCACAAGAGAGGTGTCCCCTACGGTAAGATTCAGCTTCTCTTCGGATAAAAGTTCAATTCCGGTTACTGCAGCCTCGTCCTCATTTCCATTTCCAGAGCTGGTGGTTCCATCAGAACATACCGTTCCTGCATAGGTCCATTGATTAGATGATAAATTAAGATTCAAAGCAGGACGCACACCGACATAATTGTAGTCGACATGGATCCCACCGACGTTGCCAGTGTTAAGCACACCTGCGGCGCTTTTCAGATAATAGGCCGGCGAGCGCAGCCACCAATGGCAGTCGTCTTTATATGTATCATCTGTAGCACTCCATACTCCCATAGCCTTCGCATAAGTACTGCTCTTACTTCTGCGTGCTTCATCATATGTATCACTTTCTGAAACAAAACCATAAGGCACAGCGCCTTCTCCATACACTTCTGACTCTGACAAAAGAAATATTTTATCTACGGTATCATTTCCCCCTTCGGTTCCAGAAGATAGATTGCCTGCATTTACCACAGATGTATCTGCAATTGCTGACCACTCATCAGATGTAAAGGCGCTGCCAATAAAATTCCTGCCGCTGTAATCTGTTCCCTGCTGGTTATCGGAAGAGCCATATCCATTTAACCAGCTCCTTATGGTACTGGTCTTCCATGTCACATCTTCCTCCACTGTATTGTACCTTTGGTCATCCAGCGCCACATCCGACAGAAGAAGCGCCTGGTTTCCGTCTGTTTTCAATACCCGCCATTTCACCGGCTCGTATTTAAAGTAATGGTATGTGTCCTCATCTGACCAGTTATAGTGATCGCTGTCTCCGGTTACTGCATATGTCGCATCCCCTTTCTTCATTCTCCGGTAACGGTTCCCACCAATCGTAATGTCATTATTGTCATCCCATCCATCCTCACCTTGAAGTGTGTTGTATATGGGAGCCGAACTTTCCACCTCGCTTTGCGGGTAGTTCCCGAACCACACACAGTCCCATGTCACCTTCTGCTTTGCTTCCATGCCAGGATCTTCTTCTATCCCTGGCGCCCTCAGATCAGAGGCTGAATTCCCGACTGCCCCGGCATTAACCGTAAAACCGGTACACAGCCCCACGCACATTGCCACTATAAGCAGCAATGCCGTCATCTTGCAAATCATTTTTTCCCTCATTTCTTTTCCTCTCCTTCTTTGTCTGCCTGCTAATCTTTTCCGTTTCATTTTCCCATCCCTTTCTATTTATGCCAAAATAGAAGCTTTCTCTAAGACAAGATTATTTTTCTCTTTATCTTTCAGTTTACTAAAAAAGACAATACTGTAGACAATCTCTGAAGCCCATCAACTAATTCCCAAATATTTTTTGGTCTCTGCGACAAAAACAGGTGGAATTTACTACCTGCAAGTTCTGTAAGACTGCCCTGCATTATTATCTTTTCCCCTATATGTTACCACATAAGTGCCCATTTTTCCACAAAAATATGGCGATCTGCTTATTACCGCAAACTACAGCGTTACTGTTCACTCCGTTCACAGTAACATTCGCAAAACACAGCCGCTTTCGCGGACGCTGCCAAAGCGCCCCTGACCCTTAACACTGTGAACAGTTATAAAACTCACACATATAATATAGAAGTATATTGAAGGGAGAGACTGTAATGCCAAATAATCAGAATCAGAACCAACCTCAGAATCATGAACAGGAAGACATGATATTTCTTCCTGAATCCCCCGACACCCCCTCATTCGGACCGCCTCCCGGAGTGGAAGAGCCCCCTGCAGGAATTGATATGCCCACAGCGCCAGGAGAAGAGTCGGGAGATATGCTTCCGACACCCGCACTTCCCGGCGCACCTGACTTTCCAGGGGCTCCGGTACGCCCCACCCTGCCTGTCGGTCCGATTACTCCAGGAAACGGGCAGCGTCCACCTGTTGCCATCTATCCGATTCCAATCATTCCAAGGCCAGAGCCTGACGCCCCGGAACAGGGCTACTGCACCATCCGTTTTCTCCATGGAGCTGTCGGTTTTGATGCTCTGAACATATTTATTGGAAACAAGCCAGTTGTAAACCGCCTGCAGTACGGAGAGGTATCCTCCTATTTCATAGAAACAGATGAGTTTAAAACAATCAATGTTGTAAATCCACAGGGAAGGAGAATGCTGATTGCCAGCGAAACATTTTTCTTCGGGGAGGATGACGTATACACGATTGCCTTTATAAACGGGCTCAATGGCCTTGGCATGTACCTGGTTCCAGATATACCATGCACCTTAAAAAGGCAGAGGCGCTCCTGTGTACGTGCCGTAAATCTGTCCTATAACTCTCCTGCTCTTGATGTAACCACCCAGGACGGAAGAGTAAGATTTGAGGATTTACGGTTTAAGACCATATCTGCATATAAGCAGATTCAGCCAGGCACACAGAAATTTTTCGTTACTGAGATGTTAAGCGGCGCTGCTGTATTCCAGCTTGCTCATGAGATTGAAGATCGGAAGATGTATACCATTTACATTATCGGAGATGCGTACGGGGCGCCGGATATGACGGGGATCGTAACAGAAGACTATTCGCTGTTACTCGATTAATCAAATTGTCAAATTGGGGACGGGGCATTTTTAAAAATGCCCCGTCCCCAATTTCAAGCATTTCACAATTCAGGGATTGCAGACTGCAGCTATTCGTTATATTATGGACAGTGAAGCAGAAGTGCAGTTCCTTCTCTGGTCTTAGGAGAATCTGTCCAGAGGCTTTAAATTCTGCTGCAGATAGAATTTTTTTGCCCGGAAGGTTAAACGTTTAATATGTTCGGAACCGTCTGTGGCGATGAAAGGAGTAATGATGATTTATAAATTTGAAAACAAGACATACCGTTTAGAATGGAATGAGAACGGCAATCTGACTGGATTGTATCTGAAAGACGATCCGGAAAAAATGAACTGGGTTGTAGATCCAAAGTATCTGGAGCAGGCCGGGTATGACGACCTGGACAAACTCTGGGGAGAATTTTCCATTATGGTAAATGGAACAACTTATACTTCCCGGGATTCCGTAAGAAGCATTCTTCAAAAAGAAGATGTGTTATCCGTAACCTGCCGCTTCCGGGACTTTCGGCTCACAATGGACTATGAGCCGGATGGAGACAGCCGCATGAGATTTTCTGTGATCCTTCAGAATCTGGGGCAGGAAGAAATTCTCCTGGAACAGATGGGCATCTGGATTTCCCTTGCCTATATCATGTTCCGTGACAAGAATGTAATCCGTAATATGGAGCATTCTGCTGCAGTATTTCCCTCCGTTTCCAGGGACTATACAAAGCTTGCCGCAGTCCGCAGAAGCAACCGCGCGCCGCATATGGGGCTGTATCAGCAAAAAGGCAGAACTCTTTCTGTCGGAACATACTGTGAATATCTGAATCTGTTTTTTGAAAATGCTTCTCCCTCCCTGGATGGCCTCCTGTTTCACCAGCTCATACTGGCAGGCGGATATGAGAAGGGAAAGGAGCCGGTAAATGACTGGATTTATGACAGGAATTCATTAAGTCTGGGTATTGGTAAAACGTTGGAATGGAGCTATACCTTAAGCCCCTTTGACAATATGGAAGACTTCTATGCCAAAGGCCTAAAGCTGGGACACCCACGGATGGACTACGCACCTATGACCCTTGTCGGCGGCAACATTCATATAGATGTCACACTTCCCCAGGAGAAGACTCCTGAAAAAGTACTTGTTGAATATGTAGCCGGAGGGAAAAAGAAAATACAGGAGGTCACAGATGCATTTAACATGTCTGATGTAAGAAACGGTCAGATCAGTTTCCAAACATTCTCCCCCGGAGAGCATAAGGTTATATTGGAGTTAGCAGACGGCAGCCAGGACTGGGTGGTCTGCAATGTTATGGAGCCCCTGGCAAAGGTCTTCGAACAGCGTGCAGCGTTCATCTCAGACAGATTATACCTGGGCAGCCAGGGGAATCCTCCCTATGCATATGCCCCGGTATCGAACCAGGGGGAATCCTTGGGAAGAATTAATCTGGTTCTTAAGGAAAACCTTCTTGGAAAGCTTCATGTCGGCCAGGTGCGGGAGGCAGAACTCTGCGCGGTTCATTATATACGCCAGAAATGGTTTATTGACGGCGATTTTGCAAGGCCAAGGAAGCTTTACGGGAATTTTTACCGTGTCATGGACTTTGAATACATCAGCCATGTGTTTTATCTGCTGTCAAAATTCAGCGATACTGTCTTACAATATCATTCCCCGAAGGAATACCTGGAATGGGCAGCTGAAGTTTTCATGCTGCGTGCCGATCCCCGCCTTCATGACAATGAACGGGCCAGAGAGGAAGCAGAGATGCTAGGCGTATTTTTCCTGTACATACCGGATCTTTTGGAGGATCTGAAAAAATCCGGCATGTCTGAGAAATATGAGGCAATAAAGGAGTTATGGAAAAACACCACAGAACGGGTACAGAATCAGAGCCATGAATATACGGGAATCATTACTGAGCATTATTACGATAATGGAGGATTCGCACCTTGTGCGGGAGCCTTAAGTATGAGCGGGCACGGCGAAGGAGCCGGGCGGTACGGCAGACTCCTACTTGCAAATATCGGCTTTTCCAATGACTTCCGCGCCCAGAATCCCGACCGGTGGTGGGAAGCACTTTCCTACATGATCCATTCACTGTGGGGCGGCATCTCTGCGGCTGCAATGCTGAAATGCTATGAAGCCAACGGAATACCTGCGTATCTGGAAGCAGCATACAGAGCCACTGTGGGCATCTTATATTGTTATGATACAAATGCTACAGCAACGGGGTGCTGCCTGGAAAAGGGGGAGGCTGCATCAACTTATAGCGTTGCAGGCCCCCACCTGAACAGACCGGATCTGTCCAGGAACCGGTTTGGCCAGTCTGCATTTGCCAGTGACGGCGGAATCTTTGCAAAGCTGTTTACCGACAGCAACAGTACGCCAGACTGGGACATGGGCGAAGAAATCGCTGCCTATCTGGACGGATTCGGAACCAAAACCTTTTTGTACGAGAAAAACGGAACCCTCCGTGTTGTAAATGGTTTTGCCCAGAAAATAGAAGGAGGATACCTCATTACAAGCTATGCCCCTTATCCGAAGGAATTCCATTTTATGGAGAAAAATTATCACTTTTACAGCAACAGAGACGAAATCCAGAGAACTGTCTGTCTAACGGATGACGGCATAGTGGGGACGGGGCATTTTTAAAAATGCCCCGTCCCAGATTGAACTATAATATTACCTGATTCACAGTTGATCTTGATTTTCTTTTCTCCATCTGCTTTTGATGTGTAATGTTGTTCATCATGATAGCCTTCTTGTCCGATAATATAATTCCCAATCTCAATGCTTCCATACTCCGTATTCAGGTCCAGGTCATAGGATTTGACTCCGCCATCAACAGCCAGTGTAACATCCCCATATTCATTCTGAATCTCCACATCCGAAACTGCCATACGGTCAATCAGACAGTTTCCTGAACCCTGGTACGCTTTCAGGCTGTTCCCTTCCACATCCTTAATCCAGAAATTACCGTATTCATTCCGGATGTCTGCCTGTCCGGCTTTCAGGGTTTCAATCATAAAATCCCCGCTTTCCATATTGATCGCAAGCTTCTCTCCCTGAAATTCACTCAGATCAAGATTTCCATATTCATTCTGGATCTCCAGTCCCTCCGCATGTACCTGACTGGCTGTAATATCCCCGGATTCTGTATGCAGCATTACACTGGAAAGCTTATGATGCCGTGGGATCTCTACCTTTACATAGTAATCCGGCTCCTCTCCAGCTATACTAATGCCACTTTCAAAAAAGCCAAAATTGATAATGGGGGAATGATTTCCCTCCCTAAATATGAATTTACCATTTTTCACCTCACAGACAGGCTCCTGATATCTTCCTGACAGATAGTATTTTACTGCAAACCGGTCAGAGGTCTCAATCTCTATATCGGCATAGTCCACATCAATCTCCAGCTCTTCAAACTTCTCCAACTCGCGCCACTTTCCCCTTAAAGGCTTTATAACAGCTGTCTCGCGGGATGTATGGATTCCGGAGGAATCAATGTAAAATCCAGGTTTTCCTCCCATAAGCATCCCGGCAGCCATGATCAGGATGCCCGCTATCACACACACTAACGAAACCAAAAACCACTTTTTTCTATTTTTCATGAGATCTGCCTCCCTTCGCAATCCTCCCAAGCAAACAGGTTATTGCCCGCAGTATATATTTTCCAAATGCAATGCTCCCCATCACAAGACAAATTCCGATCCCCATAGCAATCAGACCTGCCCCCAATGTGGCAACACCGTCCGCAAATGAAGAAAACAGGAGAAATACACTTACAATCACACAGGGTACTGCAGCTGCTATCACTCCGAAAGAAAGCAGAATCATCGCCAGTAAACATAACAGAATCATAAGTACAAGCGAAAATCCCATAGCGCCTAATGCCAAAGCAAGGGGAAGCCCGATGGGTGCAGCAAAAACTGCCAGAATTCCAACCCATACAGCAGAGATGCCTCCCTTTACGTCCTTAACCGGCTCCCTGGCATTTTCAATGGCAAAATCCCGGACAATCTGATCCGCCGCCAGCTCCGGCTCCCCCAGATCTACAATAGCCTGCCGCTCATTTTCCGGCCCTGCCTCCTCAAAGTATTCTGTAAAATAAGAAACCGCCTTATCAAAATCCTCCTTCGGGAGCCTTCTCAGTCTGTGTGTAAGGCGTCTCATATATTCTTCTCGATTCATTCATCCACTCCTCCCTCTCTTACAATCTGATCTACTGCCCCTTTATAAGCGTCCCATTCTTCCCGCAGCAGCAGATACTGCCTGCGTCCCTCTTCCGTAATCCTATAGTATCTCCGGTTCCTTCCCTGGTAAGCCCTGTCATATACCGTCAGAAGCCCCTGTTCCTGAAGTCTCTTAAGAACCGGATAAAGCGTCGAGTCCTTTGTATTAGAAACTTTCTTGATAATCTGACTCAGCTGATACCCATAAGCATCCTTCTTCTCCGTAATAGAAAGAACTAGAAGATCAAACATCGGTGCATTCATCGGAAAAATCATCCTACTCCTCCCTTCTTATGTTTTAATAAAGTATATTATATACTATATAATATACTTTGTCAATCTATATATATCAAATTAGCATATAAATTGGGGACAGGGTAAAACGAATCCGGGACGGGGCATTTTTAAAAATGCCCCGTCCCGGATTCGCACTGCTTTTCCTGATATGCCGCCCCTCTCGTGAGGTCGTCCCTGTAAGCTTCCTCCAGATATGGCACACGGTATTCGCTCACCGGTAAACTCCCCTTAATATCCTGTGTATAATCTGCCTGGGAATCTTTTTTCCCGGCAGGCACTGTTCCATGACTTCCGCACATAACAACCGCCCTTTTCAAATGGCCTTTGTATAAAATATGCCTCAGATTCCCTGTGGTGAAAGAAAGAATCTGTGTTTCCTATATCACACAAAAAAAG
>Ga0137306_101495_pt1 | contig 23405 bp, 15 predicted proteins | sample Inofroosms_March_FD_97187 | JGI IMG/M metagenome (GOLD analysis project Ga0137306, IMG submission 97187) | Mouse cecal microbial communities from Vienna, Austria - N-Acetylneuraminic and N-Acetylglucosamine D2O microcosms_March | ecosystem: Host-associated > Mammals > Digestive system > Large...
GCCGGGGAAAACAGTAGCAAAACCAGCTAAGAATCCAACACGGAAAGGTTATCTATTTGCAGGGTGGTATAAGAGTAAAAGCGGCAAAACAAAATGGTCTTTTAATACTAAAATCTCAAAAAATACTACCGTCTATGCCAAGTGGACGAAAGTGAAAGTGTCAAAAACTGCTGTCAGTAAGCTAAAAAATCTTTCTGGGAGAAAACTGTCTGTTACGATCAAAACGGTAAAGGGTGTGAAGGGATATCAGATCCGTTATTCCACCAATTCCAAGATGAAGTCTGCAAAGATGAGACAGGGGAAATCTTCCAAAATGACAGTTTCCAAACTGCAAAAAGGAAAGAAGTATTATGTGCAAGTCAGAGCTTATAAATCTGATTCAACAGGTAATAAAGTATATGGAAGCTGGAGTAAGACCAAATCAATTACAATTAAGAAATAGAGAACAGTGTCAGAACATACGAACCTCCCAATTTGGCGGGAGGTTCAACGTGTTCTGAAACAGATATGTTTAGAGCATAGCAAAGGAATCAAATGATATATGAATGAGACATCAAAAAATATAGTAGTAGAAATGATAGAAAACCGAAAATTGATCAAGAGTTTGGCAAAGAATGATTTTAAGACAAAATTTGCAGGCTCTTATCTGGGAACCATCTGGGCATTTGTACAGCCTGTGGTGACAGTGCTGATCTATTGGTTTGTCTTTGATAAAGCTTTGGGAGCCAGGGCTTCTATTCGAGGTGAGCTGCCTCTTCCCTATGTATTGTGGCTGGTAGCAGGGATCATCCCCTGGTTTTTCTTTTCAGACTGTATCAGCGCTGGCACAGCTGTTTTAGTAGAATATAGTTATCTGGTGAAAAAGGTAATGTTTAATATTGATATCTTACCAGTGGTCAAGGTATTTTCCTCTATATTTGTACATGCTTTTTTTGTAGTATTTATGCTGTTGTTGTTTGTTGTTTTTGGTTATATGCCAGATATTTATATGTTACAGGTGGTATATTACAGCTTGGGAGTACTACTTTTTGCTTTGGGGCTGAGTTATTTTACGAGCGCTGTCTCAGTATTTTTTCCAGATGCAAGACAGATCGTAAATATTGCACTGCAGATTGGGATCTGGGCAACACCTATTATGTGGAATATCAATGATATGAAGGAGAAGATTCCAGACGCAGCAATGGTGATCTTAAAGCTCAATCCTCTCTATTATATTGTGATGGGCTATCGGGAAGCGATGATTGATAAAGTTTGGTTCTGGGAACATCCAGGCATGACCTTGTATTTTTGGTGCTTTACAGCAGTGGTATGTTTTTTGGGTGTGACAGTATATAAGCGGTTAAAAATACATTTTGCGGATGTCTTGTAAAAGGATGGAGAGGGAACAGATGGAACAGACAGCAATAAGAGTGACACAGGTCAGTAAAATATATAAATTATATGATACCCATTCTGCCAGGCTGAAGGACGCACTGGGATTTTCCAGAAAGAAAAATTATCGGGAACATCAGGCATTGAAAGAAATCAACCTGGAGATAAAAAAGGGTGAGACAATTGGCATTATTGGAACAAACGGTTCTGGTAAATCTACATTGTTGAAGATTATCACTGGAGTGATTGGACCCACCAGCGGAGAAGTGGAGGTCAAGGGCAGAATCTCTGCACTGCTGGAGCTTGGCGCAGGATTTAATATGGAATACACAGGGATTGAAAATGTCCATCTGCAGGGTTCTATGATGGGATTTTCCAGAGAAGAGATTGATCAGAAGATGCAGGCCATTTTAAGCTTTGCCGATATAGGAGATTTTGTAAATCAGCCAGTCAAAACTTACTCCAGCGGAATGTTTATGCGTCTGGCCTTTGCGGTGGCTATCAATATTGATCCAGAGATATTGATCGTGGACGAGGCTTTGTCGGTGGGAGACGTCTTTTTTCAGGCAAAATGTTATCGCAAATTTGAGGAGTTCAAGGCTCTAGGCAAGACAATTTTATTTGTCAGTCATGATCTGAGCAGCATTACCAAATACTGTGACCGCGCTGTATTATTGAATAGGGGTGTCAAGGTTATGGAAGGCACACCCAAGGAGGCAGTCGACCGCTTTAAAATGGTACTTGTGGAACAGGAGGAAGCGCAGCGCAGAGAGAATACTTCCCTGTGGAATCCTGAGAATACGGGTATCAAATGGCGTGACAGCCTCTCAATCAATCCAGAAACTTTGGAGTATGGAGATAAGAAGGCTGAGATTTTGGATTTTGCCATTGTGGATAAGACGGGCAAGATCTCCAATGTGATTGAGAAGGGAACACAATGTACCATTAAAATGAAAGTTTTGTTTCATGAGGCAGTGGCAGAGCCAATCTTTGCATTTACTTTGAAGAATTTGATGGGTATTGAGCTGACAGGAACCAATACCATGTTGGAGGATCAGATGATTGAACCAAAGAAAGACGGTGATGTCCAGACTGTCAGCTTTACGCAGGAGATGAAACTGCAAGGGGGAGAATATTTGTTGTCGCTTGGTTGTACTGGATATGAAAAGGAGACATTTCAGGTACATCATAGGTTGTATGATGTCTGCAGCTTAAATGTGATTTCTGCTAAAAATACAGTAGGTTATTTTGATATGGAATCCACAGTGGAGATTGAATGAGAAATCTTAGAGTTACAGGAAATGGAGGAGACTATGGAAAAAATCGGAAATGTCGTTTTGGATGATACCCATTATCCAGGAGAAGATCTGTACAGTGATGGAGCGGTCGAAGATCATATTTTGCAATTGGTGCAGACTTATCCAGAAAGTGAATATCCGCAGGTGATTGCCAGAGAAAAGGATTGGGCAGTGATGTACCATTTGGCTCATGGCAGGGAAAATATATTGAGCTGGTACCCTTTTGAGCCAGGTGCAAAGGTGCTGGAAGTTGGTTCCGGGTGCGGTGCAGTGACTGGTGCGCTTGCGTCTGTGGCAGACTCTGTAACCTGTATTGATTTGTCCAAAAAGCGCAGTATGATCAATGCGACACGCCACAAAGACAGTGATAATATCCAGATTTGTCTGGGAAATTTCCAGGATGTGGAGCAGGGATTAGAACGCGATTTTGATTATGCTACTTTGATCGGTGTCTTTGAGTATGGAAGGGGTTATATTGGCGGTGACAAACCTTATCATGGATTTCTCAGCACAGTGATGGAACATCTTCGTCCAGGCGGCAAATTGCTTATGGCGATTGAAAATAAATTTGGTCTGAAGTATTGGGCAGGCTGTCGGGAGGATCATGTGGGAACTTATTTTGAGGGATTGGAAGGCTATCCGCAGACTGAGGGGGTGCGCACATTTACCAGGCCGGAATTGATTGAGATTATGGAAGAATGTGGTTATACAGATTATCAGTTTTATTATCCTTATCCAGATTATAAATTCCCATTAACAATCTATTCAGATCGGTATTTGCCAAAGATCGGAGAGCTTAAGAATAATCTTTGCAATTTTGACCGTGACCGTTTGTTGTTGATGGAAGAAGAGAAGGTCTATGATCAGATTATTAAGGATGGATTGTTTCCGCTATATTCCAACTCCTTTTTTGTGGAGATTACCAAGCCTGGGGCTGAAAAAAAGCAGCAAACAGAACAAGTATTTTATACAAAATACTCCAGTGGGCGTGTGCCGGAATTTTCGATTCAGACACGAATTGTCCAGAACATAGTGGGGAAACCTATGTTATATAAGAAGGCTGAGTTTTTGGCAGGGCAGAAACATATCAGCCATATGGAAGAGGCTGGCAGGCGTCTGCAGGCATTATGGCAAAATCAGAATCTGCTCTATGTAAACCATTATATCTCACAAAGAGACAGGATAGAGTTTGAATATCTAGAAGGTATTACATTGGAGGAACAGCTAGATCTGTTGCTGGAACAAGGCGGATATCAGGAGACGGTGGAACATATCTGCAGTGCGTTGCAAAGGTTAAAGGACAGCGCTCCCACGGAAGCCTTTGAGATGACGCCAGAATTTCAACAAGTGTTTGGACAAGCGGAGATACCTTCTGGTGAGCCGGCTGTTTCCGTGGCAGATGTGGATTTAATTTTTTCAAATATTCTTTGTACAGAAGATGGCGGATGGCATGTACTGGATTATGAGTGGACCTTTTTTTTCCCAGTGCCAGTTCGTTTTATTCTCTATCGTGCACTTCATTATTATCTGGAACTGTCGCCAAGGCGCAGGAAGTTAAAAGATTATTATGATTTTTATGGAGCATTTGGTATCACAGCAGCACATCAGAATATTTATGAGAAGATGGAACAACAGTTCCAGAATTATATTTCTGGAGACAGTATTTCTTTAGCTGGTTTATATCCAGTAATGGGGAAGAGGGCGCTTCCCCTAGAGGCTTTATTGCAAGGAACAGACCGCAGAAGAGTGCAGATCTATCTGGACTATGGAGAGGGATTTTCTGAGCAAGATTCTTATTTTATAGAAGCATACTATCAGGAAAAACTGGAATATACCGTAAGAGTACCAGAACAAGCGGCAGGAATCTGGATAGATCCAGCGCTGAGCGCTTGTATTTTAAGAGAAGTGCAATTATCCTGGGCAGAAAACGGACTTCCAGTGCAGTATAGAACCACGGGTTTTTCGTTGGAGGAGAATTGTTTTCTGTTTGACAATTCCGACCCAAAGATTATAATAGAAGAGATACCGCAGGGCGGCGGTAACATTCAAGTCTCCTACCAGATCAGTATTTTGGAGCAGGAGACAGCAGCGCTTTTGATGGGGAAGATGAATCCCCCAGAACGAAGGAAGAAAAAGAGTTGGGGATTGTTAAAAGGATAAAAATATGAGTAGAAGAGAACAATATAAACATTTGTTGAATTTGACAGCAAATTATATTATGCTGGCGTGCGAGGCAGCTCTATTTGCATATATTTGGTATTTTATGTATGACCCCATTTTGTCGAAGGCACACCGTTTCTGGAATCGAGGAAACTGGGCAGTGATCGGTATGTATACACTGATTTTGTATTTTTTTACCAGAACATTTGGTGGATATCGGATTGGTTATCTTCGAATTACTGATATCTGTCTCTCACAGATTCTCTCCATTCTATGTGCCAATGTGGTTGGATATTTACAAGTGTGTCTGATTGGAAACGATTATATGCCGATTATGCCAATGTTGATCTTGACAGGGGTGGAATTGCTGATCGTTTTACCAGGCGTTTATCTGGTTCGTTTTATCTATACCAGACTATATCCTCCTAGAAAAATGATTGTCATATATGGAGAACATTCCCCCAAGGATTTGATTAACAAGATCAATTCCAGAAAGGACAAGTATAATGTCTGCGCCACGGCAAGTGTATATTTAGGATATAAGGCATTATATGAAAAGATTATGGATTATGAAGCGGTGGTACTCTGTGATTTGCCCACCAAAATGCGCAATCAGATTTTAAAATTTTGTTTTGATCAGGGAAAACGGACTTATATCACACCAAAGATTTCTGATATTATTTTAAATGGTACCGAGCCGATTCACTTGTTTGATTCGCCATTGATGCTGTCGCGTAATCGAGGACTTACCATAGAGCAGCGGTTTGTGAAACGGACGACGGATATCGTGTTGTCACTGATTGCTATAGTGATTTCTTCTCCAATCTTATTGTTGATTGCTGTTAGTATCAAGCTGTATGACAGAGGACCTGTATTTTATACGCAGGAACGATTGACCAGAGATGGTGAGATTTTTCGGATTATCAAGTTCCGCAGTATGCGCATGGATTCCGAGCTAGAGGGAGCGCAGCTTGCCAGGAAAGATGATGACCGGATTACACCGGTTGGCAGGATTATTCGGCGCACTCATTTCGATGAATTGCCCCAGATTTTTAACATCTTAAAAGGAGAGATGTCTTTTGTAGGTCCCAGACCAGAACGTGAGGTAATTGCCACTCAATATGAGGCGGTGATTCCTGAATTTAGCTTTCGCCTGAAAGTGAAAGCTGGTTTGACAGGTTATGCACAGGTGTATGGAAAATACAATACCACACCATATGATAAATTAAAATTAGATTTAACTTATATTGAGACGTATTCGTTTTGGCAGGATATGAAATTGATGTTGATGACTTTTAAAATTATTTTTCAGAAAGAAAATACAGAAGGAATTGACAAGGGACAGAAAACAGCGGTGAAAAAATAGGAGGAACTTATGCCTTTTTCGGTATTGATGTCAGTATATGCAAAAGAACAGCCAGAGTATCTCTCAATAGCCTTGGATAGTGTGTTTGACCAATCACTGCCGCCTGATGAGGTTATATTAATAGAAGATGGCAGATTAACCAAAGAGCTTTATAGCGTAATAGAAGAAAAACAGAGATTGTACCAAAACCTGAAAGTGATACAATTAGAGGAAAATCATCAGCTTGGGAGAGCCTTAGCAAAAGGGTTGGAATATGTCAGTCATGATTTAGTGGCAAGAATGGATTCCGACGATATTGCTGTCAGAGAAAGATTTGAAATACAATATCAGTATATGGTCGATCATCCGCAGATTGCAATTGTTGGAGGATATATTAAGGAATTTAATGATGAGGGTACTTGGGATAAAATAAGACAAGTACCATTAGAGGGAAAAGAAATTCGTCGGTATATGCGTTATCGAAATCCATTGAATCATGTAACCGTGATGTTCCGAAAACAGGCTGTGATGCAGGCAGGTAATTATCAACATTATCCTTTCTTAGAAGACTACTATTTGTGGAACAGAATGTATGCGCAAGGTGCAAAGATGGCTAATATTCCAATTGTCTTTGTAAAGGTAAGGACTTCTACAGATATGTTTCAAAGACGTGGGGGATTAAAATACTGCGCCTGGTATTTGAAGTTTAGAAAAGCACAAAAGAAATTAGGTATCACGAATGGGAGAGAGTTTTTAATTGGATGTGTCTTAAGTATGGCTCTTAGTTTGTCACCAGGTAGAATTCGAAAGTGGGGTTATAATTTTATTTTGAGAAGAAAATTGTAGAGTAGAGTAATCAGAAAACCGCTGTGTTATTGTTGAAGTAAGAATAAAATGGTTGACAGTGGTAGAACATATGATTATAATTTAGAGAAGATTGCAGTTCTCTATGGGAAGTATCAATTGGAGGCGTATAAATATGGTTAAAGTGTCAGTTATTGTACCAGTTTATAATCAGGAAAAGTATATAGAGAGGTGCATGGACAGTATTCTTGCACAGTCCCTGCAGGAGATTGAAGTGATTTTGGTCGATGATGGTTCTACAGATTCGACCCCAGATATTCTTCGTCGGTATGAGCAAAATGACGAACGCATTACCGTGCTGCATCAGCAGAATCAGTATGCTGGAGTAGCCAGGAATCATGGACTTAAGGCGGCGCAGGGAGAGTATGTGATATTTTGGGATTCTGATGATTACTTTTCGTTAGACGCGTTGGAAGCATTATATAATGAGAGTAAAAAATATGATGCAGATATCTGTGTGGGTGAAGCCACTAAAATGGACATGTATGATGGAACAGTGAAAGAGAAGTGTTATATTAACTGGGGGAGAGTACCTGAAAAATGTCCTTTTAATATTAATGATGTTCCACAGTATATTTTTAACATTGCTAGGAATTATCCGTGGAATCGATTATATAAAAAATCTTTTTTGGAACAGCAAAATTTGCAATTTTCGGAATTAAAACAGTCAAATGATGTTTCATTTGTGATGAAAGCTTTTGTAGTTGCTGAAAAAATTACGGTAATTGATCAGATCATTGTTTATTATCAATTTAGAAACCCAGAAAGTCTGTCAGGCAATGCATTAAAGAAAAAAGAGAATGCTTTAAAGGCTCATATGGAAGTGAAAGATTTTCTGATAAAGTCAGGACATTGGGAAAACCAGGATATTAGACAGAGTTTTATCAATAATGCTTTTGGCACCATATCTTCTCAGTTTAATTTAATAGAAGACCATGAAGAATATAAGATGCTGTATTCTTTTTACAAAGAAGAAGCTCTGCCAGTTTTAGGTATCGGAAAGTCAGAAGTGGAACAGATGTATTCTGAGAAAAATGCTTACGATCTATCTCACATGTTGTCCTGTGATGCAGAAGAATATATTTTTAAACAATATGTTTATTATCAAAATAAAACACAGTTATACAGGGGAAGAACTCTTAGGATGAAGAGTAAATTAGAAAAAGCAAATGATAAAAATGTAAGGCAAAATGAAAAGATATTGAATTTAAAACAAGAAAAAGCAAATAAAATAGAGATCATAAAAAAGCAGAGAGAGAAAATAGAAACTCGGGATAATAAGATACAAAGACAAATCGAGAAGATAAAAAAGCAGAGCGAGAAGATCGAGAGACAGAATGAAAAGATTCAAAGACAAGGTGAGAAAATAGAGAAACAGAGTGAAAAAATACAAAAACAGAATGAAAAGATAGAGAAACAAAGTGAGAAAATCTCCAGTCAAAAGGCGTTATTGGAGACAAAACCCGTGAAAGTTGCTTTGAAAATTCATAGTTTGTATTCATGATTTCGTTTCGATAAGAAAAATGCAGACATACCTGAATTAGGAAAGGATAATTTATGGGATTAAAAATAGCTTTTATGTATTTAGATATTTCAAATCTGGGTGATCTTGTAATTTATGAGACGGCAAGATATATTGTCGAAGATATATTAAAAAAGAATAATATTGAAAATTATGAGATTATTCCTGTGGATATTGGATCATATAAATACAGAAGCATGAATAATTACTTGAGGGTGAAGAGACGTGTTTTGACAAGTTTATTGGGACATGTCGAAAAAAATAGTTTTTTTTCCCATTGTTTTCCAAAAGCATCAAAAGAAGTCATGACAAAGTTATGGCATTTGACACCTCCTTATACAAATTATATGAAATATGAAAAACCAAAACTGGAGGGAGTAGATATCATTGTTTTTGGTGGTGGCGGTCTGATCAAATTCCATAGACAGAATTTTCATTATTATATAGATGATATTACAAATTATGCACAGAAGAGAAATATTCCGGTATTGCTAAATGCTCAGGGAATTGAAGGGTATGACGAAAAAAATTTGGGATGCCAGTTATTAAAGACGGCATTAAACAGGAATTGCGTGAAATATATTTCCACACGAGATGATCTGCCAATGTTATGTAATTGTTATATTACAAATCCTCAAATTGTGGTTAAGAATGTCTGCGATCCTGCATTTTGGGTATCAGAAACTTATCAAATTCCGAAAAGTAACATTGAATCCAAAAAAGTAGGAATAAATGTAATCAGACCGAAAATTTTTGGAGAATATATGTATAAGGTCAGCAATGAATCATTGGGGAGATTATATTATGAACTGATCCAAAAATTGCATGATTCAGGATATTTGGTAGAATTATTTTCAAATGGTGTGGAAAAAGATAGTGAATTTTTGGATTGGCTGTTAAAACGTTATCCCGATTTATATGAGGATGATAGAGTTACGGTTGCAAAGCCTGTTTCTACAAAGGAATTCGTGCAGCTTTTGGCAGGGTATGAGCGATTTATGGCAGTCCGCCTCCACGCAGCAATTATTGGTACCGTGTTAGGCATTCCAAATGTAAGTTTGGTATGGAATCGGAAACAGATTCTTTTTGGAGAGCAGACAGGGTTGTCACAGAATTTCATTACAAAAGAAAAGTTCAATGTGGAAAAAATTTTTAGATGTTTATGTGAGGCCAAGCCTTACAAGATGAATGAAACTTATAAAAGTTCTGTCTATCAAAATTTGGAGGAACAGCTTATAAAATGGGTTAAAGTATAGAAGAGAGTGGAAGGTGATGAAAGAATATTTAAGCAGCCTAACAAAGCAAATCAGAAAAAGATGTCATAAAATAAAATGGATGATACAAAACAATAAAATATATCAATTTATTATGAAATCATTCAGATTTGTCAGCCAAAAGATTCAGAAAAAATATCTGGAAGTTATGGCAAGAATAGTGATGGAGAAATCAGCGATTGAGTGCAACAAAATTGCAATTGCAACAAATACTTTTTCTTATACTTGTAACCCAAAGTATATTTATGAAGAGATGATTCGCCGCAAGCTAAATTATAAAATTATTTGGCTTGTCGATAAGAGAAAAGTTAAAAAATTAGATTATCCAGATGGCGTCAAAGTAGTTTCGCTCTATTCATTGAGAGGACTGCGAGAAGTATACAGTTCTAAATTGTGGTTGGATAATGGAATTGTATTTTCTGATTATTTTGATAAAAGGGAAGATCAGCTGCATATTCAGACAATGCATGGCTCACTTGGGATAAAGAAATTGGATAATGCGGTGCTTTCTAGAAATGCACATGGCAAGAGTGGACAGATTGTGGTACAGCGAGAGTCTAATCAAACGGATTATGTAATTACAAATTCTCAGTTTGAGGAAGATGTGTTCCGTACCGTTTTTTGGAAAAATACAACAATGGTTAGATTGGGACATGCAAGGACAGATATTCTTTTTTCCACAAGTTCAGATCGAATCGCGCAAATCCGCGAAGAGCTGTTTGGCCGATTTGGAATTCCCACAGAAAAAAAACTTGTGCTCTATGCACCTACGCATAGAGCAGGTTTGACAATTGAAAATTTAAGTATTGACTATAGGGATTTGACAGAGGCTTTAAAGAAAAAATTTGGCGATACGTTTGCAGTAATGATTCGCATGCATAAAAGGACTAAAAATATTGTTTTAGATAATGCAAAGGAAGATGATAAGTCTGAAGAAAGAGTTTTATATGATGTCACTAGTTATCCTGATATTCAAGAATTAATGCTCGTCACGGCAATTGGTATTACAGATTATTCGAGTTGGATTTATGACTATGTGCTGACCAGAAGACCTGGGTTTATTTTTGCCACAGATTTGGAGCGTTATAATACCAATACAGGATTATACTATCCGTTGGAAGAGACGCCTTTTCCTGTGTGTAAATCACATGAACAGTTAATATATCATATTGAAACATTCGATTATGAGCAGTATCTGAATCGAGTGGAGAAATTTTTAGATGAGAAACAATCCATAGATGACGGACAATCTGCAAAAAGAATTGTTGATTGGATTCAGTCGATTGTTCCAGTTAAGTAAGATCGCATAGATACGAAATGATGTAAATCAATGTAAACAGATTTGAGAGGAAAAAAATGGATAAGTTAGAGAAGTATCAATATCATTTAATTGAAATGCTAAATGAATTTCAAAATTTTTGTCAGCAGAATGAATTGAAGTTTTTTTTGGTAGGCGGAAGTGCGTTAGGTGCATATAGGCATGATGGATTCATTCCCTGGGATGATGATGTTGATATTGCAATGCTGCGATCAGATTTTGAAAAAATGGAGAGCTGTATGAAACGGCAGAATAATACATTAAATGATATGCTGTACTCGCCGGCTGAAAATAGTATTATCCCAGAAGCTCCTATCGGGCACTTGTATGATACGAGGCCTGTAAATGGGGAGATAGAACATGCTCCTAAAATAGATATTCATCCTTTGGATGGGGTTCCAAAACGAAAAATACAGCAGAAACTGCAGCAAATTTCTGCGCTTGTATATTATTTGGGAGTATATCATTTGCCGACTAAGAACAGAGGAACTCTTATCAGGATTATATCAAAAACGCTTCTTTTTGTAATTCCAGATAAATTATGGAAAGTTTTAATTCGACAAAGTAAGAACTATTTTACCAAATGGGATGCGAGGAAAAGCCGCAGGCTGTGCAGCCTGTTTGGAGTAACTGGATATAAGAATGAGGTAATGCCGCGGGAATGGATGTATCCTTTGAAAAAACATTTATTTGGTCAGTATAAGTTTTTTGTACCAGGAGATGCAGAACATTATTTAAGAAGGCTATATGGTGAATGGCAGCAAATGCCCCCAAAGGATAAGAGGGTGCCTGCGCGTGATGGTTTTTTGTATTTTGAGGAGGTAACAAAATGAATATTGCATTAGTATTTGCAGGAGGAACAGGGCAGCGAATGAGAAATTCCGCAAAGCCCAAGCAGTTTTTGGAATTATATGGAAAACCCATTATTATTTATACACTGGAAATTTTTGAACACAATCCCAATGTGGATAAAATTGTAATTCCATGTGTGGCAGGGTGGGAAGATTATCTTGCCAAATTGGTGGATAAGTTTGAAATAACAAAAGTGGATAAGATTCTTACAGGTGGAAAAGATACGCAGGAATCGAAAATGAAAGCATTAAATTATTTGAAAGAGATATGCAAAGACGATGATATTGTTATGCTTCATGATGCGGTGCGTCCGCTGATTACAGAGAAAGTGATCAACGATAATATTCAAAGTGTAAAAGAATTTGGAAATGGCATTACAGCGGTTCCTTTTACAGAAACTGGTATTATAAGTGAGGACAAAGAATACACAGAGAAGACGATTATCAGAAATACTTTGTATATTGCAAAGGCTCCTCAAAGTTTTTATTTTAAAGATGTATATGAAGCACATCTTAAAGGAGAGAAGATGCCATATACTATTACGATAGACACATGTTCTTTGATGACAGAGTTAGGAAAGAAATTACATTTGGTCCCTTGTGAAACAACAAATATTAAGATAACGACACCAGAGGATTATTATATCTTTAAAGCTCTCATCGACCTGCGAGAGAGTCAGGAAATATTTGGAATATAGGAGGGCTTATGTTAGATTTAAATAAAATTGTCTTAGAAGATTTAGAAAACGTTTCTAAAAGGGATATTGATTGGACACGATTTCGTAATGCTTCCATATTAATTACAGGTGCAAATGGATTGATTGCGACATATATCATTTATATGCTTTTATATTTAAATGAACGTGATTCTTTGGGTGTAAAAGTAATTGGATTAGCAAGAAATCAAGAAAAAATGAAGAAAAAGTTTGGTGATCTGCTTGAGAGAGAGGATTTTGAAGTAATATATCAAGATGTGACAGAACCGATTAAAATGGAGGGCACATTAGACTATATTATTCATACAGCCAGTCCAACAGGGCCAAAACAGTTTATGGGTATGCCTGTTAATACAATTTTAGCGAATGTCGCTGGTACACATCATTTGTTAGAGTTAGGAAGAGAAAAAGAGATAAAAGGTTTTCTTCTCCTGTCTACCAGAGAGATTTACGGCACAGGAGCAAAAGATTTCGTTATGGAAGAAGACTATGGGGCAATGGATCCAACATTAGTTCGTTCCTGTTATCCTGAAAGTAAAAGAATGTCAGAAACTTTATGTGCCGCTTACAATGCGCAATATGAAATGAACTGCAAAGTAGTGAGAATTGCTCATACGTATGGTCCGGGAATGATTTTGAGAGACGGAAGAGTTGTAGGGGATTTTTTGGGAAATGTCGTGGATGGGAAAGATATCACGATGAACAGCGATGGCAGAGGAACATTGGCTTTGACCTATATTGCAGATGTCGTGGCTGGTATTATGCAAGTGATCTGCAATTTCAAAGATTTTGTTTATAACATTTCTGATAGTACAGAGACAACTTCGGTAAAAGAATTAGCAGAAACTTTATGTGGACTATTTCAGGAGAAGGGAATAAAAACAAGATTCCAGGCTGCGTCAGCGAGTGAGAAAGCAGGTTATCTGGCGAATAAATTAGGATTTCTGGATTCAAAGAAAGCAATATCGGAAGGATGGGAGGCACAGATCGCCTTAGCAGAAGGAATGAAGAGAACAGTGCTTTATTTTGAAGATAATTAGAAAACGGCAAGATTTGGCATTGCGTGAGAGGGAAGAGATAGGAAGAAAACATGAAGAAGTTTTTTAATGATTTGAAACATTATAAAAGTTATATACTATATGCTACCAAAGCCAATTTAAAAGCTGAGGTAGCCAGTTCCTATCTGAACTGGCTATGGTGGATTTTAGATCCGTTGTTGTTTATGCTTGTGTATTCTTTTGTAGCGTTGGTTGTTTTTGGGAAAGGGGAACCATTTTTTCCCCTTTACGTATTTATTGGACTGAATACTTGGAATTTTTTTAGCAAGACTGTAAATAAAAGTGTTAGAATGATCCGCTCTTATAAAGGAATTATATCAAAGGTATATATTCCAAAGTATGTGCTGATTTTAATTACAATCATGGAAAATTTATTCAAGATGACCGTTGCCTATAGTTTAATACTGATTATGATACCGATTTACAGGGTTCCGATTTCCTGGTATTTGTTCAATATAATACCGCTTTTTATTACACTGATCGTATTTACTTTTGGCTGTTCTTGTCTAATGCTTCATGCTGGAGTATATTTATCAGATTTGTCAAACATTATTAAAGTAGTACTAAAGCTTGCTTTTTATATGTCTGGTATTTTCTTTAATATTAAACGCAATGTTCCAAAGCCATACAGCACATATCTGCTTCGTATTAATCCAATGGCATTTCTTATTAATGGGTTTAGAGACAGTTTGCTGTATAGCCATATGATAGAGTATGGCATATTGTTTATTATTTTTGTAATAGGCTGTATTATATCTGTGATAGGAATTAGGACAATTATTAACCATGAGAATAATTATGTTAAGGTGATATAATGAATGCAATTGAAGTAAGAGATCTCCATATCTCATATAAGACAGTAAAAGCACAAGCCATAAAGAAAACATTTTTTTCACTGAAAAAGTCAAGTACGGAAAAGTATGAAGCTGTAAAAGGTGTATCCTTTGATGTGAAAAAAGGTGAGATTATTGGGTTGATTGGAAAAAATGGCAGCGGGAAATCTACGTTACTGCGTTCTATTGCTGGTATTTTTTCGCCAGACTCAGGTTCCATTGAAACAAAAGGCGGCAATGTCTCTTTGCTGTCTATTGGAGTAGGATTTCAGAATGAATTGACAGGAAAAGATAATATCTTTCTTTCTGGACTGTTGATGGGATTTTCTAAGGAACAAATAGAGGAAAAATATGATGAAATTGTACGGTTTTCAGAATTAGGGAATTTTATCAATGCGCCAGTAAAGACATATTCCAGCGGAATGCATTCTAAGCTTGCATTTTCCATTACGGCAGTTTTAGAAGCAGAAATCATGTTGATTGATGAAGTGTTGAGCGTAGGAGATCGTAAGTTTAAGAAAAAAAGTTATGCAAAAATGCAGGAATTGATTTTTCACGAAGACCGGACGGTTATGATTGTGTCCCATAGTTCTGAGACAATAAAAAAGCTTTGTACCAGAGTAATATGGTTAAATGATGGCGTTATTATGGCTGATGGCGAGACTGCGGAGACTTTGAAAAAATACCATGAATATATGGATAATCAGGAAGCAATTATGGCAAAGTCTGATAAAGATTACTGGTATCATAAAGTCAAGGTCAAAAATAATCAGATATTATTATATCCAACCTATGCAAGATATTGTGATGACTTAAGATATTTATGCAGGTATATGCTTGAGCATTGTCCAGAGTGGGAGATTATCTGGGTCATGCGCAGGAAAAATCAAAAAATTGATATTGTGTCTGATCGTTTGAGACTGGTTTTGGAAAAGACACCAGAATATTATAGAGCAATCTATAGTTCTAAGATTATTGTGGATGATGGTGTGAACATTACCAGGGAAGATATTAAGAAACAAACTGGTCAAAAGATTTATAAAATTTTAAAAGGGTCTTTGGGAATTAAAGATATTCGGAAACATGCAGATGCTGTGCGCAAAGGGGTAAGGAGTGCCAAATTAGTGGACTATTGCATTTCCAACAGTACCTTTGAGACAGAGGTTTATCGTGGTTCTTTCTGGAAGAATAGCGAAATTTTAGAATGTGGTCATCCGAGAAATGATATACTTTTTGCAGAGGAACAGGTGAAACAACGTATAAGGGATAAAGTGCGCAAATTCTACGAAATTCCAGAAGAAAACTTGATTGTCCTGTATGCCCCCACATACAGGGAAAAGTCGATGCTGGAAGAGCAGGTGAAAAATCCTGATTTTGATAAGCTTCGGGAAATGTTTTCAAAGCGTTTTGGAAGAAATGTCAGCATTTTTTTGAGGGCTCATCGCAAGGATAAACGAAGATGGGTGGGAGCAGGAAAAACAGAAGGGATTATCAATGTTGGCGCTTATCCAGAAATTACGGAATTGATGTTGGCGTGTGATGTAGGTATTACAGATTATTCCAGTTGGATTTATGATTTTCTTTTTTTGGGAAAGCCAGGTTTTATTTATGCGCCGGATATGGAAATATACCAAAAAAAGAGAGGATTTTATTATCCGTTAAGAGAAACGCCATTTTCTGTAGCCAAAGATATGGAGGATATGGAAAAAAGTATTATTGAATTTAATGAGGATGATTATAAGAAGAAAACAGAAGAATTCCTTGATAAAAAAGGCTGTATAGAAGCGGGGACAGCTTGTAAATCTTTGGTGGAAATATTTCGGAATGAAATGAAATAAAAAAGCAGGGTGGAGATGATAAGAAATGCGATCGTCTCCACCCTGTTATGTATATTGTTTTTGTGATTCTCTTATTTTGATTTTTTGTTTTCTACTATTTCCATCAGCATCTGTACAATACGCTCTGAGGAATGTCCGTCGTCAACACAGCCTCTGGCAGCCAAAAAATTGTCTGTGGCAATTTTATATATACTTTCATCAAAGGAAAAAATTTTGTCCACTAGTTCATCATTATTACAGCAAATCGGGAACGGCGTCTCTTGTAAGGGATAATAAAAACCTCGATTATCATGATATAAGTTTAAATCTGGTGTGTATAAAAAACCTGGTTTGTATGTCAGCACATAATCGCAGATCCAACTTGAATAGTCTGTAATTCCTATATCAATGGCTATCATTAATTCTTGAATATCAGGATAATCATTGGCATTCAGTACATATGGTAGGCTGATGACTTTTGATTTCTTAATATTGGAATGATGGGCACGGTTTAAAATAACCCATTTACTTCCAAAACGTTTTTCCAGGGCGTCCTTTAACTTAGTGAAATCAATATCTTCAAATTCACTGGATTCTTTGTCTTTGCGAAAGGTTGGCGCATATAGGGCCATATGAATATCTGGCTCAAGACCAAAGTAATCAAGGACTTTATTTTTTATTTTAATAGTTTTGCTGTTGTCTATGAAAAAAATATCGTTTCTGGCATGCCCCAATTCTAAAATACGATTCTTTTCCCAGAAAGAGGTTCTGTACACCATTGTTTCAAAACTGCTGTTGGAAATACAAATATCTGTTAGAGAGGCGGATAAAAATCCTCTTGCATTTCGTTGTTCATCGTCTACAACATCTGGTCCTATTTTTTTTAAGCCTAATGAACCGTGCATTGTCTGTACATAAGTTTGTTCCTTTTTCTTGTCAACGAATCCTTTGGGAAAATTAAAAGCATTGTCAATCCAAATCTGTGCACGGCTGAGCTCATTGTAATATTCTTTGGTATTAAATTGAACTACTTTTACATCAGATGGAAATGTTCCAGTGAGATTTTTTGGTTTTTTTAAAGTTACCCACACTTGTCTCCAAGGTAACTTTTTGCGAAAAATTTCTTCACTGATATACTTTGGATTACATGTATATTCTCCCTGAAAAGGGAAGAACATAATGGTTCCTTTTTCTATGGGATTTTTATTCATGGATTTTGAATAAAAATGTTTAATATAAAAAAGAAATAACTTTTTTCTGATCTTATTTATTGGGCTAAAACTTTTTTTCTTTACCTTTTTAAAGAAAGCTTTGAACACTTTCTTTCTTTTTTTCATCATTTTTTTTGTATTCTTAAGACGGCGTTTGAAAAATTTCTTTTGCTTTGCGATAAATTTTTTTATTTTTTTTGCTGTTTTACGTGGAAAACGTATGAGTTTGATTGAGAGCAAATCTTCATGTGTCTTTCTCTCTGATTTTTGATATTCTTTATTAAACTGTGCTTTCCAAAAATCAATATCTTCTTGGCGTAAATGGATATCTGTAATGATTTCCCCATTAATCATGTCTGCCAGTTTTTCTGGAATATCATCACGTTCACAGATACAGAGATTGTTTGTTTCATGGAAGCCTCTGGCTCTGTGATCAATGGAAATAATGATACTGCGTACTTTATGCTGCATAGCATATACGCCGCCATGCAGACGTGTTCCTACATAATCGATGTTTCCAGCCGATAAGATATCTTCATATTTTTTTAATGAATGAATTCTTGGAATATCGCTCACATTTTCAAATGTGTCCAAGTATGGTTCATCTCTGCTGGTCTGAGCCCAAAAAATTAATTCATCATAATTTTCACGAAGAATACGAATCAAATCTAAATCTCTCTCGCGATTTTGCTGCACCTTATATCCGCTAAGACTAAAAATAACTCGATTTGACTTATGTACTGGAATTTGCTTACAAAAATCAGGCGTCATTTTCCACAAAGTAGGACATCCTGTATTGACAGCCTTAAATCCAATTTCCTCCAATAGACGTTTACTCTCTTCATCTCGTACACTATGATAAAAATCTTGACGAAGAATTTGTTGATAGACTTTTTTGGAATAGTTTGTGATTGTGCCCTCACTTAGTGTTGTGCCTACGCCTGCCATAATACAATTATCATAGAGCCAGCAATCCAATTTGCCGATAGGCCACTGACCTTGTGTCTGTTTGATATCACGACTCAACAGATTTGTGCCCATAATAAGCTTAAAGTCAGCTTCATAAGCAAATTGAAGTTTCTGACTTCCAAATAAATATCTTGCTTTTGGAAGATTTTTTACATGTGTACCAAATCGCATGATAAAACAATTATCTAAAAAGAATGACAACTGGTCTTCCAAACAATGTAAGATAATTTCGTCCCCAAGATTTGATGTACCAATAGCAGTATCAAATACTATTGCGCTTTTCATAATTTGCACCAAGCCTCAAGTGAAAATGCCAGCATTTCCATTTGAGGCGCAAACACAAAGGGTGAAAGATGCGTGTTTGCATTTTGTCCTTTCCTCTTTTTTTCTTTCACCCTTTTTCTCTGTATCAGCCAATGGCATTCTGATTTCTATTTTTATGAATGTTATCTACAAAAAATTCAATTTATTATAATTCTATATTATATTTTTTGCAAAATTTTAGTTGATTTTACTAAAAGTACTAATTGTAGCAGTATTTTGGCATTATAATGATTAACAATAAAAAAGGAGAGACGCAACAGAAAGGCTATATCACAAATATAAATTTTAATAATAAATTCTTAATATGTATTTATAAGGGGTACTAGGAGAAAAAGTGATCTTTTGTTGCATTTTAAAGTGTTTTGTTATATAATTTCGTAAGTATGTTTTTGTACATTTTTACCTATTATTTTATGTAAAACAGGAATACTAAATTGTATATATAAATGAGAGGAATGGATCATGAAACTTGAAGAAACACAAATGAATAATATGGAAGAAACTGTGGAAATTAAGGTTTCTGTAATAATACCTGTATATAATGTGAAGGATTATGTTGGAGAGTGTTTGGATAGTCTGATTAATCAATCTCTGAGAGAAATAGAGATAATTTGTGTGGATGATGGTTCTACAGATGGCACATTAAATATATTACGTCAATATGAGACAACAGACCGGCGAATAAAAGTAATTCAACAAAAGAATCAGTATGCTGGAGTTGCAAGAAATATAGGAATGAAACATGCACATGGTAAATATATGATTTTCCTGGATGCTGATGATTTCTTTAATGAAACCTTGTTGGAAAAAACATATTGTGAAGCGGAAAGATGTAATGCAGATGTTGTACTTTTTGGGGGGCAGTCTTATGATAATGTATCTAAAAAGATACAGCCTATGCCCTGGCTTTTAAACACAGCTATCCTGCCTAAAAAGGTGCCGTTTAATTGTAAAGATACAGATGGACAGCTTTTAAATGCTTATTCTCCTGCACCTTGGACGAAGCTGTTTTTGAGCGCGTTTATAAGGAAGCATAATTTGCAGTTTCAAGCTTTGCAAAACAGTAATGATGTATTTTTTATATTTTCTGCTACCTGCCTGGCAGAGAGAATTACGTTTTTAGATGAAAAGTTTGTGTACTATCGACGTGGAACAATGTCAAGTTTACAGAGCCTAAAGGGAAAAGAGCCACTATGCTTTTTAGAGGCATATAATAGTGCATATAAGATGTTAAAAGAACAAGGAATTTACGAATATATAAAAGCGGGATTTCGCAGTACAGTGATTTCAGGATGTTTGTATAATTATGATTCAAATAAAGATAAAAAAATAAAACAAAAAATATTAGAGGCATTTTTATCAGATAAATTTAAAGAGATGGATTTATTTGGGGGTGAAGAGAAGGAATATAGAAGTTTAAAGAATTTCAGGCGTTTAAAAAATCTTATAGAAGAATATTCATGGGAAAGGAATTTGAAACAAGGGAAGGTGAGTTCTTTTGTGAAAGAGTACTCTGATGTAGTGCCTGAAATTTCTATTATTATACCAATATACAATGCAGAAGAGAATATTGAAACATGTATCAATAGCATTTCAAATCAAAGTTTTCAAAATTTTGAGATTGTTTGTGTAGATCAAAATTCACAAGATGCTACACTAGAAACTATTTTTAACTTAAAAAAAGAAGAAGATAGGCTGAAAGTATTGTGGCAGGAAGAAAAAAATATTGGTCGGGCGCGGAGCCGTGCATTGAAGCACATACAGGGGAAGTATGTGTTATTTTTGGAGCCTGAAAATGTATTGGGAAAAAGTGTCCTGGAAAAGTTATATAAAAGTTCTGAGAAGAAAGGGAGTGAAGTTACTTTATTTTCAGGACATAAGTATACTACAGTGATAAAAAAAGCTAAGAAATTACCCAAAAGTGTGAAAAAGAATAAAAAAAATAATCCTATCTCTGATTCTGCTAACGTTCTTTCTAAAATATCTATGGAATTATGGACAAAAATGTTTCGAAGACAATATTTGGAGCGTGAATGTTTATTAAGTGAGAAATATTTGCATAATTCGTTACTTTTAGGGGTTTTATCAATAAGCTTGTCTAGTAAAATTGATATTGTGGAATCAGCTAAAAGCTATTATTATATTAGTAAAAATCAAGAAAATTTTACAGAAGAAGATGTATCAAAATTTTATGATGTATTATATGATATATTTGATGAGTTAAAAGAACGAGGTGTTGATCAAAATATTCAAGAAGCTTTTTGTACAATAGTTATCGATGAGTGTATGGCAGCTTTTCGCAGGATTAAAAAGACATCTGCCAGGACAATGTTTTTGAAGGAATTATCAAGTCAAAAGTTTAGTGAATTAGGCATTTTTCTTGATAAGTCTGAGGATGATAAAAGAAAGAATAATTCAGGAGAATATAATTCTCTGGAAGGTCTGCGGAAAGGTTATTTGTGGAAACAAAGAATGGATCTTATTCAGAGAAGGGAGGAATTTCATGTTGTTGCCAAAGCGCAATCTTCTGTAATACCTAAAGTATCTGTTATTGTACCGTGTTATAATATTGAAGAGTATATTAAAGAATGTCTGGATAGCCTTGTTACACAGACATTAAAAGATATCGAGATTATCTGTGTGGATGATGGCTCTACAGATGGAACAAGAGCATTTTTATTAGAGTATGCTAAGAAAGAAACTAGGCTGACAATAGTTGAGCAGGAAAATTCAGGTCTTTCTATTGCTCGAAATGTTGGAGTAAGAAATGCACAGGGGGAATATATTTGTTTTGTAGATAGTGATGATTTGTTGGAATTGGCGGCTCTTGAGGAATTGTATTATGAAGCTGAAAAAAATAAGTTAGATATTTTATTTTATGATGGAGAATCTTTTTTTGAATCTGAGGATATAAAATTAAGAAAGCCAAACTATGTTGGTTATTATATCAGGAAAAAAGATTATAGTGGGATTACGAATGCTCGTAAGTTGATGTGTGAAATGTTTGAGAATAAAGAGTATAGGTCGTCATCATGCATGCAGATTATAAAACGTCAGTTTTTTTTGGATAACGATCTTTGGTTTCATCCAGGGATTGTTCATGAAGATAATCCATTTACATTTAAAGGAATGTTATGTGCAGAGTGCGCCTCCCATGTAAGTAAGGCATATTATCTGAGAAGGGTAAGAGAAAATTCTATAATGACGAAACAGAAAACATTTTCTAATTCTTATGGATATTTTGCATCATTTCTTGATATGTGGAATGTTTCTAGACAAATAGATTATACAGAGGAGCAGAGTGATACAATTGCAGGGTTACTGGTGCAAATGCTGAATAGTGCCAGAAGTTCATATAGACAGATGGAAAGTGATGAAAAGTATATGTTTGAGTGCCTTGATGCAGTTGAAAGAAATTTGTTTTTGCAATTAGTTGTAAATTATGAAAGACAGTTACTTAATATAAATAGGTGGGAGAAAAAAACATTTCAGTTAGAAAAGAAACTAAAGAAAATTAAAATGTCTAGATCTTACAAATTTATGGAATCTTTTGATAAGTTCACAAAAAGAGTAAAACAAATATTTTATTTGCGGAGATAAAGGAGGAAGCGTAATATGGGGATTTTTAATAAAGCGAAAAAAAAGATTTCGCAAATAATCGATCAATTAGATGCTTTAAATAATCGGGCAGAGATTCTGTGTACAAAAATTGAAGAGCAATCGAAAGAAATAGAACTTCTGCATAAAACAGTTAGAAAAAATAATAAGAAAATCAATACTTTACAAAAAAAATTGGAAGAGGTATATGATAGTAATATAAAAAATCAAGAAGGAATATTTAAAAATCAAGAACAAATATACAAAAATCAACAACAAATATATCAAATTAATTCAAATTTAGCGGAGATTAGGAAATTACAGAATAATGTATATGGAGTGGTACAAGAAAATAATTGGGCGGTTATTTTTAACAATACGATAGCACATTCAGATTGGCTGGCTGATAAATCATTTTCCTTAGGAAGGTGGGCGATTGGTTATCAGTGTGCTTATGTAATATATCGAGTGCTTTGTCAAGTACAGCCAAAAAAAATATTGGAACTTGGTTTGGGACAAAGTACGAAATTGATTAGCCAATATTCTAACTATTATAAGGATGTGCATCACACAGTAGTTGAAAGTGATCCACAGTGGATACAGTTTTTTAATGACAACTATTCGTACAATAAAAATATGGAAATTTTACAATGTCCTTATACTTTTGAAGATTTTCAAGGACATATTAAAATTAGAGTGTTTGAAGGATTTGATCAGAAAATAAATGGCAGGGAATTTGACTTCATTGTGATTGATGCTCCGTTAGGCGGAGATATGGACGAGATGTCTAGAATAGATATTCTCAAAAATATTCCGCAATGTTTAGCAGAGTCGTTTGTGATTGTTTTTGATGATATTAATCGCGCTGCGGATCACA